>ERZ773145.3212-NODE-3212-length-10491-cov-5.941453_pt1 | contig 10491 bp, 10 predicted proteins | sample MGYA00580848_ERZ773145 | MGnify/ENA primary metagenome ERZ773145 (study PRJEB29015, sample SAMEA2737858) | human gut metagenome | biome: human gut; feature: human-associated habitat; material: faeces | place: China | collected 2012 ... | reverse complement strand
GGTGCTGTGCGTCGGGGACCGGCCCGCCGCCGTGTGGGGCGTGGGCACGGACATGGAATTTCTGCCGGAGGAGTCCGGCCAAAATATGGAGATCACCGTAACGACAAATGGAGGAAACCGCAATGGCTAAGAGCAACATGGATCAGGATATCCTGAAGGTCCTCATCACCGAGGACGAGATCCGCAACCGCACCCAGGAGCTGGGAGACCAGCTGTATGACCGGTTCCACGACAAGAACCCCATGTTTGTGGGGGTTCTCAGCGGCTGCTTCATCTTTATGGCGGACCTGGTCCGGGCCGCTCAGCTGAAAAGCGAGGTGGAGTTCATCGGCCTGTCCTCTTATAAAAACGCCACCAAGTCCTCCGGCTGCGTCCAGATCACCCGGGACCTGCAGCGGGATATCTCCGGCCGGGACATCATCGTGGTGGAGGACATTCTGGACTCCGGCAACACCCTGGCCTTTTTGAAGGACTATATGCTGGCCAAGGGGGCCAAGAGCATCACCATCGTCACTCTGCTGGATAAGCCCGCCCGCCGGGAGAAGGCCATCACCGCCGACCTGTCCGGCTTTGTGGTGCCCGACGAGTTCGTGGTGGGCTACGGCCTGGACTATTGCCAGCAGTACCGCAACATGCCCTATATCGGCGTGCTGAAGCCGGAGGTCTATAGCAAGTAATTCCAATCCGCCAGAGGGGGAGCGAAGGGAGGAGCATCGCCGTGGAGGAACATGAAAAACGCCCCGTAGGGGGCAAGCGCCTGGCCCCGGAGTCCCGGGGCGGCTTCTGGAACAACTGGGGATATCTGATCGTCACCGTGGCGGTCATCGTGGTGCTGTTCAAGGTGATCTTCCAGCTGAGCTGGGTGCCCTCCGGCTCCATGGAGACCACCATTCCCGAGGACACACTGCTGATCTCGTGGCAGCTGCCGTATATGGTGTCGGACCCCACGCCCCAGCGGGGGGACATCGTCACCTTCTGGAGCGATGAGCTGGGCAAGCTGCTGGTCAAGCGCGTGGTGGGCCTGCCCGGGGACGAGATCACCTTCCAGGACGGGTATACCTATATCAACGGCGAGATGCTGGATGAGTCGTACCTGCCCCGGCAGGGCATCACCCAGTGCAGCGCCAGCTTCCTGGTGCCGGAGGGCTGCGTGTTCTTCATGGGCGACAACCGCACCGGCTCCAACGACGCCCGCTCCTGGAAGCAGCCGTATATCTCCGTGGACAACATCCGGGCCAAGGTAATGGTGGGGATATCGGTGCTGCCGGACAACAGCTGGCGGGGCGTCCGGGTGATCCATTAAAAGAGAGGGGGCCTTTATTTGACCGCCAACAAGAGAAGATTCAGCTGGGGGGCCGTCCTGCTGGTGCTGCTGGCCATGTGCCTGGTGTATTACCTGGCCTCGGGCCTGCGCAGTCAGGACGCCGTCAGCTATGCCCAGGTGCGGCAGCTGTTTCTGGACGAAAAGGTGCAGGAGTTCGCCATCAGCGACACCCGGCTCACCGCCAAGCTGTCCGACGGCAGCACCGTCAGCTGCGACCTGTATGACTTTCAGGTGTTTTACGACGATCTGAACGACCTGGTGCAGCAGCAGCACGACCAGGGCATCATCCGGGACTATACCTATCACGCCGACCACTCCACCAACTGGCTGCAGCTCCTGCTGCCGTATGTGCTGGTGATCCTGGGGTTCATCCTGCTGATGAACCTGATGGCCCGGATGACCGGGGCAGGCCCCGGCGGGGCCCAGGACCGGATGTCCCACTTCGGCGACGCCCGGGTGCAGGACACCCCCCAGGACAGCAAGGTCACCTTCCAGGACGTGGCCGGTGAGGACGAGGAGAAGGAGGAGCTCCGGGAGATCGTGGAGTTCCTGCGCCAGCCGGACAAGTATCTGGCCCTGGGGGCGCGAATCCCCAAGGGCGTGCTGCTGGTTGGCCCTCCGGGTACCGGCAAGACCCTGCTGGCCAAAGCCGTGGCCGGTGAGGCGGGGGTGAAATTCCTGTCCATCTCCGGCTCCGACTTTGTGGAGATGTATGTGGGCGTGGGCGCCAGCCGGGTGCGGGACCTGTTCCGCCAGGCCAAGCAGAATTCCCCCGCCATCATCTTCATCGACGAGATCGACGCCGTGGGCCGCCAGAGAGGCAGCGGCCTGGGCGGCGGCCACGACGAGCGGGAGCAGACCCTGAACCAGCTGCTGGTGGAAATGGACGGCTTCACCGCCAACGAGGGCGTGGTGGTCCTGGCGGCCACCAACCGGGTGGACATTCTGGATCCGGCCCTGCTGCGGCCCGGCCGCTTTGACCGGCAGGTCTATGTGGGGCTGCCGGATATCAAGGGCCGCCGGGACATCCTGGCCGTTCACGCTCGGAACAAGCCTCTGGCGGAGGACGTGGACCTGGACAAGCTGGCCAAGGGTACCTCCGGCTTCACCGGGGCGGACCTGGAAAACCTGCTGAACGAGGCGGCTCTGCTGGCCGGGCGGCGGGACGAGAAGGCCATCACCATGGACGATTTGCAGAAGTCCGTGATCAAGGTCATCGCCGGGCCGGAGAAGCACAGCCGGGTGATCCCCGAGCATGAGCGGCGGCTTACCGCCTATCACGAGGCGGGCCACGCCGTGGTGATGCACGCTCTGCCGGATCTGGACCCGGTGCACCAGATCACCATCGTGCCCCGGGGCCAGGCAGGGGGCATGACCATCTATCTGCCGGACGAGGACCGGTCGTACCTCTCCCGCAGCTATCTGCTGGACAACATCGCCGGGCTGCTGGGCGGCCGGGCGGCGGAGCAGCTGGTGCTGGGGGATATCTCCACCGGCGCTTCCAACGATATCAGCCGGGCCACCCAGATGGCCCGGAAGATGGTGGGGACCTACGGCATGTCCGACCGCATGGGCAACGCGGCCTTCGACGCCGGACACGACGAGGTGTTCATCGGCAAGTCCATGGCCCAGACCCGCCCCTATTCCGAGGAGACGGCGGCGGAGATGGACCAGGAGATCCGCCGCATCATGGACGAGGCCTATGGCCGCTGCCGGAAAATCCTGGAGCAGTATCGCCCCCAGCTGGACCAGGTGGCCCAGTTCCTGCTGCAGCATGAGACCATGACCGCCCAGGAGTTTGAGGACGTGTTCCGCGCGCAGGCATAAAAAATAAACTCCCCCGTCCGGGGCAGCCGAAGCTGCCTGCGGGCGGGGGAGCTCGTTATGGGGATTACTGGTCCTCCTCGGTGAAGTGCACGTGGGAGAAGATGTGGTCCTGGCAGAAGCAGCGGTACCCGGCGCACTTGCTGCAATAGCGGAACTGCAGGTTGGGATAGTCCGTGTCCGTGCGGCCGCAGACGGCGCACTTGTGGTGATAGCCCCGCTGCTGCTGCTGTTGGCGTACGGCCTTTTTGAAGTTCACCGTCTGGGGGTTATGGCGATATTTCTGCTGCCGGATAAAGGCGTCAATAGCGGGCCAGATGAACACCAGGAAGTTCAGCAGCGCCACCACCGGCAGGATGGCTCCCAGCCAGCTGCCGGCCAGCAGGGACTGCACAATGCCAATGACGAACACCGCGATATCCAGCCAGGCCAGCCACTTGATCTTCACCGGGATGAAGAAGAACAGCAGCAGCCGGGTGTCCGGGAACAGGAAGGCGAAGGCCAGGAACATGGACAGGTTCACATACTCCGTGCCGCCCACGGGATAGCCTGTGCCGGAAATGGCGGAGGCCGCGATGGTGACGATGGCCGTCAGCAGGACGCCGCTCCAGTAGTAGAGGTTGAAGCGGGCGGTGCCCCACTGGCGCTCCAGGGAGGTGCCGATCCAGTAGTAGAAGTACAGACTGACGGCCAGCCAGAAGGGACTGCTGCTGGCGGGGACGAAGATGAAGGTGACGATGCGCCATATCTCGCCCCGAAGGACCTTGCTGCCGTCCAGATACAGGAAGGACAGGGCGTTGGCGTCGGCGCGCATGGTCAGCAGCATCAGAACGTACACCGCCACGTTGCCAATGACGATCCAGCGCATCAGGTCCGGGATGCCAAAGCGGGGGTGCCGGGCGCAGAAGCGGTCCACCGCGGTATAGAGCTTTTTCAAGGGGAAATTCCTCCAATACGATTCAAGTGGGTCTATTGTAACCCATCGCAGGGGAAAAGTCATTACCTTTTTTTGAACATTTCGCCCCCGTGTAGGTTTGTCAAACATATTGGACAGCGAACTCATTAGGCGAGAGCCAGCGGAGGGGTCTCATGGGCAAGTTGTTGGCGCGGCGGTTATGGACGGCAAGCTGCTTGGCAAAGTCGTCGAGTGAATAGAACGAATGGCAGGAATAGAAGCGTTTCTGATCCTCGCGATGGCTGCGCTCCACCTTGCCGTTGTGGCGCGGCGTGTAGGGCCGGATCAGCTTGTGACGGATGCCCAGCTCGGCGGCAGTTTTCTCGAACAGTGTGGGCAGATCGCGCTTGCTGTTGGAGAAGCGGTTGGTAAACTCGAAACCGTTGTCCGTCTGGACACACTCCACTTCTATGCCTCTGCGGGCGTACCACGCCCGCAGCTTGCGCAGGAAGTCCGCCGAAGAATAGGTGGACTGCTCCGGGTAGGCCGCCAGGAAACGCAGCCTTGTGAACTCGTCGATGGCGGTGTACTGGAACAGGCGCAGCTCCGGATCTGCAATACAGCGGCGAGGGACGACCTTGACATCCACCTGCACACGCTGGCCGGGATAGGTCATCTGCTCGTAAGGCTTTGGCTTGTACGGATTTTTGGGCTTTTCGGCCGGAAACAGGCCCATTTTGCGCATGACACGGAACAAACTCTCTGGACAGCGGGTGTAGCCGCGCTTCCGCAGACGGTGCCACAGCTCGATCATGCCCAGCGACGGATTGCGGCGGCGCATATCGCGGATGAGCTTCAGTCCTGCGTTCATGACCTACAGCGCAGCCGATATAAACCAACTTGGTCAGTGTCCGATATACCATGGCATGAGACCAGTTCAGTTTGTTGCAAGAGCGCCGGTATTTCTTTGTATCGGGATGGCGCTCTATGAAATACTGCCCGGGCGTAGGGATTCCCTCGTCATTGAGCCGTATCGCTATCTCCGTGGGCGTGTTTCCGTCTATGGCAAGCAGAAATATCTTTCTGACTACTTCCGCCGCTTCCGGGTCGATGGCAAGCTTGTTTCGAATCGTCGGATGCAGTACATAGCTCTCACTTGTTCCTGTCTCTGAAGCAATTCGCTCTCTTGTTTTCTGTGCTGCAATCAAGTGGTCATTTTGACCACTTGATTCTGGCAGATTTGCCATGACAGGATAGGGACTGTGCCATTCGTTGAGGTGTCGGGCAATCTGATTTAGGTTGTTGCCGATTCTTCCGTACTCAGCGGTCAGCTTGCCTATGGCAGCGAGCAGATCGTCGCTGACCAATGTTGCCACGATGGTCGGCTTGATGGTCGCACCGGAGATTGCTTCACGGATGAACTCTGATTGATTCATGTCGTAAATCTCCAAGCGGCGGAGAAAGTCAGCGTGTTCTTCATCATCCAGACGGGTTTTTACGATGTGGCTTCGTTTCGGTGTGTTGTAGGTTTTTGTCATTCGGTTCCTCCTTCGTTTTTTGAAAATCGAAAATCGGCGTTAGCCGTATCGCTTCCGTTTTGCGGAACAGAGCAGGGTTTGGGGAAGGCACTTCCCAACAAGATTCCATGAGGGGCAAATTGAGCGATAAGCGAAATTTGGACTCATGGTAGAATCTTGCTCTACGCTACCCAGTCTTTTCGTTTTCGCCGATTTTTCAAGTTCACGCTTTCGGAGCTGAACTGTGTTTTGGAAAAATGACAAAACAAAAAGAGCCGATTACACAAAACATCAGAAATCGGCGGGAGCATGGCTCTCGCTTCAAAGTGATGTTCTATGTAATCGGCTCTGAAAATTCAAAGTCGGGTTCTGCTTCGTACAGCTCCCGCCAACAGAACCAAAGGCGTGGTGGAGCAGTTCGGCACTTCCGGTGTACCAATACCGTGTCGGACAAATCCGACTCTCATAAAATATGTTTGAACATTCTTATTCAGTTTTTATGTGTGGACAAACTTCCACGACATCATTATACAAACAGCGACACCGATTGTCAATATTTGCACAGGAAATGTTTGGCATCGTAATTGCAACTTTTTTATGAACAGGGGCGGCAGCACTTTTTGCTGTCGCCCCCTTGATTACCATACAGCGGAGACGGGCGAACTTGTCAACGGCGGGCGAAGCCCGTTCATCTCGACCGTTGACATGGGCGCTCGGCTTTGCTATGTAATAACAAAACAAGGCGACCAACTTTTTTCGGTTGATCGCCTTTGGCTTAGCTATTCAGTTGATTGTTTTTTGAAACCAATTCTTTTGTTGCTGCGATCTTTCGATCACTATAAAGTACAACTTCCTTGATTGCCAGTTTTTTGATGGCGGATATGAAAGTATCCATAAAAGCAAAATCAATTTTGCCATTCTTTTCGGGCAATCTAATCTCTTTGGTTTTTACAACATTCCAGCCGCCGAGCTTGTTCTTATAAGAATAAATCGTCAGGTCGGTCACTTTGTTAATGCACATGACCATGAACAGATATTGATTCGGGGAGAGTTCAATTTCCTCGGATTTCCAGCGAATAGCATAAGCATCGGACAAAACAGTAAAATCTCTTGTCTGATAATATGCTCTGTAGACATCACTATTAGAAGGAATAGAAATCACATTGTTCAATACAGTTGCTCCGGCTTTGGGTGCATAATAGTTCAATCCTTGATTTTGGAAACTTGATGTGAGACAAGGAAGAACATAATCGTCTGTGGGCTGCTTGGGTAATTCCTTCGCCTTGTACGGCAATTTTTTTGTTGCTATTTTTTTAAAAAGATTACCTACGGTATATGTGCCCCAATTATCATCGTCGAGCTCAGTAAATCTTTGAAGAGCGTTAAGCTCTTCAGCCGACAATTCATAATTGTCGTATCCGCTTACTGTTAAGTAAGCGGATAGCTCAGCTACAAATGATTCCATAAAATCAAAGTCGATTTCGCCGTCTTTGACAGGCAAAACGATTCTTTGATTTTTGATTATCTCAACATTGTAACTTGAAGTTCCCCAAGAAAACAGCTCAAACGGCTTTCTCATTGCAACAAGGAAAAATTGAGCATTATTTTTATTGAACCTACTGAGCTTGGGCCTTAATACCTTGATTTTATCCCCTGTAAAATAGGGTTTTTCTTGGTAGAACATTGTAGCGGTGTCCTGACCAAATGCAATTGTATTACCTTCGTTTAAGTATCGTTTATCTTCATCGATGTATCCTTTCTGCCCGTTATTTATACTTGTTCGGACTATGTACGAATATTCACCTTTTTCTTTGACAACTACTTTGTTTGCGTCGAATCTCTTCGTATAAGAATCTACTTCAAACAAATCTCCAAGCGTATACTTGCCCCACTTAACCGCTTGTAATTTTTCATTAAGTGAGGCTTCTATTTTCCCAGGCGGTCATCCTCCGCAGGCTGATTTTTCAGAAGTGTCGATACTTCCCAAGCGAGATAATCACTTACTGTCTTTTTGAAATCATCCAAAGTTGGTTTTGTGTCGATCGGAGCAGCTTGATTCCAGTCACTTCCGTTATCTGGATCAATATGCTCCTCGTAGTATTCTTTTTCTGTAAGAATACTGAGCTTCGTTTTTCCGAAACGAACCAAATCAACAACTTCCTAATAGCGTTCTTTTGCCCTATCTGTATCAAATAAGTTTTTGCTTGCCTTTTTGCGATCGGAGCGGGTATATCCATCGTTAGAAAAATCAATGAATTTTACAACATCATCCTTTTGGTGAGCCTCTCCAACACGGAATACATATATGTTAGTCAACACACTGGATTTTCCGATAAACAAATCTATTGGCATTTTGATGCTTGCAAGAAGTGTGCTGTGCTCCAAAATACGCTTATTGTATTCCGCTGCTTTGCCAGAGCCTGCGGAATTTTGAATGATAATGGCAGCATATCCCTTTTCCATCATGGAAAGAGCTTTCTCCAAAAAAATCATTCCATTACCCTCCGCAGAGTAAGGCGGATTCAAAATAAATGCGTCTGCCGGGAACTTCTCATCAGTTTTGCCAAAACCATAATGACCATCAAATTTCAGAGAGTCCTTGTTCAAAATATTGGAGCTACCGTCGCCCATCATAATCATGTTGAGAACAGCAAGCATATAAACATTGGATAGGATTTCCAGACCCAATAACTGGTTTGCTTTAATTTCCGCTGACTTGCGTGCTAACTCTTCGGGCGACTTAATTTTCTTCTTGGCATCAGCCAACATTTCATTCATGGCTGCTACCAGCAGACCTGCCGAGCCAGTGGCAAAGTCCCACACAAAAGAATCTTTATTTACTCTTGCAAGGCGGCACAGAAGGGTCGCAACATAGGGCGGTGTTAAAACCACATCGTTGAGCTGATCCTGTGTGAAGCCAAGCCATGAATACATTTCGTTGAACAGCTTCCCAGTAAAATCTGTATTTAAGCCAATTTTGTAGTAAACGCCAAGGTCGTCAACAATCTTGATAAATACTCGTTTCAACTGGCTTTCGCCATCTTCTGCTCTGTTGATGTTGTCGGTAGTCAGTGTGTTTTGCAGTGTTCACACAATCAGCTCTTTCTTGTCTTTAGGGAGCTTTTTGGCATCCAGAAAGGACTCGATTTTACGAATCATAATATCGCCGTCCGTATTATTTCTTTCGTTGGACGATTTCAGATCAGCTTTGGTAAGCGGGTATACATTGTTCTCCGCATCGCCAAGGGTAGCCATAATGGAAGCAACAACAAGATAAACACGGTCATTCTCACTCAGACCCTTTTCGCTCTTGAAAATGTCGTTGTTCAGCTTAACAAGGCTTGCAGTAATTTCCTGTTCTCTGCGTTCCTTTAGCTTTTCAATTTCGTCCTGAGGGAGCGATAATTGTTTGACCTTTTCGATAAATGCAGAGAAGTGTTCTTTTTTCAAAAAAGAAAGATCGGTATATTCATCAACCTTTTGACCAACGCCAAAATTGCTCTTGGCAACGTAGTAAACGCCGATCAAATGTTTTAGCTTCCCGCTAGCATCCTTGTAGCCCGTAACGCCAATGGCGATAACATCCGTATAACTTGTGTAGTGCAGAACCGCATTAGAATAATGAACTGCACCGTTCACCGCATAAGAGTTGATATTTGTATAATCAGGTTGGTTCTTTGCGTTTCTGTTTGCAACATTTCCTTCAGCATCCAGCTTTACAAGTTTATCTTTGTATCCTTTGTATTCAATCAAAATCGGATAGTATTTCCCACCATTGGCTTGTAGGAGTAGCTTTGCATCAGGGCGATTGCCGCCCTTGCCGCCGTTCTTGGAAAAATAATCATTTAGGGCTTGATCGATTTCCGTGTTCAAGGACTCCTGCTCCAATTTATAATCCACTTTATATGATTTGAGCCAGCCATTCACCAAGTCGGCAATATTCGGTTCAACGGATTGTACTGTGTTTTTAGCCATTTTTATTTCTCCTCATCCGTAAATTCTAAAATATCGTCAACCCCACAACCAAGAGTTTTGCAAATCTTCTCAATACTATCGAGAGAAATATAATTGTCACGCTTGATACGGGTAATGATATTGGCACTAAAGCCGGCTTTCTCCATCAGCTCGGCATTGGTCATACCCTTGTCGATCAGCAAGTGAAATAACTTTTTGTATGTTACAGCCATAGCGAGTCCCTCCTTACATTAAGAATTATCATATCACGAAAGCGTGAGGAAATCAACAAAATGATACATTAGTAGTTGTTGAATGCTTCACATATATGCTATAATAAAATCACCCATTGGGTAATTTATAAATGATATTCTGCGTTATTGACGTACTTTCAGTATGTATACTGCGTTTGCGAATAGAAAGAAGGAAGATTATGAGCATTTATCCTTGGATAGAGAAAATTGATTTTCAGAAATTTGCAATGCCGCTTGTTGTTAAAAGAGATAATGAATATTACCCTGGAATAGTCGAAAAACTTGCTGACCTTGTTTTTGAATTAGAAAGATGCGGAGCTTCCGATAAAATTGTCCTTGCCGTTAAAGAATACCGTAAAAAGATTATTTCATCTATCATTCTGTACTATCAGGGAGATCTGGTTGATGCACAACTTATCGTGAACGAAATGCTTGATGAGTTTAATGATGCAGCTCCGGCAATTACGGATATTAACAGTAGTATTGCGTTCCCTGGCGGGGGACCAGATTATTCTGAGGTACAGTTTTTCCGAGCAAGATTGTCTGAGAATGTTGTTGAGTTCTCGTCAGAAGATATGCTGCATATTCCTTTCAACAAGCGTCACATTGTCAAAAGTGAACGATTTAGTATACCAGGATTGCCTTGTTTGTATTTGGGTAATTCATCTTATGATTAGCGCCTATTAGGAAAACACACTGTCAAAGGGGTTTGTAGCGGGGGTT
>ERZ773145.3202-NODE-3202-length-10518-cov-2.680015_pt1 | contig 10518 bp, 2 predicted proteins | sample MGYA00580848_ERZ773145 | MGnify/ENA primary metagenome ERZ773145 (study PRJEB29015, sample SAMEA2737858) | human gut metagenome | biome: human gut; feature: human-associated habitat; material: faeces | place: China | collected 2012 ... | reverse complement strand
AGCGCCTGCCCGCGCCCTGAAGCGGCAGGAGGAGCAGCAGCGCCAGCGCGCAGCGCTCCAGCTGGCCGAACGCGGGGCCACACAGGCTCGCGAGGCGGTCGAGGCCGTCAGGAATGGCCTCCGGAGGCAGCCTGCGGCGCGCAGCGGCGGTGTAAGCTCCAAGGACGACGCAGATACGGTCATGCGCGAACGGTTCTCACAGGGCCGCACAAGCCGTCAGGGGCAACGTCTCACGGACGGCGCGACGAAGCAGACGCACGCCGAGGCACGCAAGGCAGAAAAGCAGGAGCGTGCCGCGCAGTTTGCGGACGCTGCAAAGCAGTATGTCGACATTGCCGTTCCGGCAATCGCGCAGGGTGCGGCGCTCCGGATTGAGGGGCCGAAGGGCCAGCAGCGCATGAGAGAACGCGCCGAGGAGTGGCAGAGATACCGCGACGGCTACGACAGCGGCCGCAGCGTGGAAACGGTTCAGGCAGAGTATGATATCTCGCGAAAGCGCGCGCAAGAATACCGTCAGAAGGCACAGCACCTGCGGGAGACCGGAGATGCGCAGCGGGAAGCCAGCAGTACCACTGCGACCGGGAAGGACCGCGAGGATGCTACCAGGTTTGGCTCCTCGCTGACGCGATCCGCCGACCAGTGGGACAAGCTTGCGCAGGAGGAGAGCAGCAAGGCGCTCGAGCTTGCGACGGAACTCGGATATGCAAAAACATTCTACCTGACGGATAAATATGCAAGCCTCGCAGAAAATCCGGACTTCGCGGAGAAATCGAAACCGGTGGAGCAGAACCCCGGCGAAACAAAACGTCCCGGAGATTACGAAGTCGACCAGTCTCTCAGCGAGACCTACGAGACGATCATGCCGGAAATCGACATTGTGCAGTATCGCGTCAATCACAACGGCCAGTCTCCCGCCAGCGCGGGCACAGTGCATCAGGAAGACGCATTTATGACCGACGACGAGCGGGCGACGTTCAACTATCTGTACAACACCGGCCGGAAAGACGACGCGCTCGAATACTATAATGCGCTTTCTGATTCGCTTGAGATGCGCCGCGGCGCACAGACAGCGAAAGATTGGGACAGCACGGCCGCCCGCGCGGTCTACAATCTCGGGGCTGGCATCAACCGCTGGGTGCGCGGTGTCGGGCAGCTGTTTACGGACGAGGCACTGCCTGCGACATCGGTCGATTACGCGCAGGGCATCATGAATTCGGAGGCCGGGCGCGGCGGGCGCATCCTGTACAGTGCGGCAAACAGCCTCGGCAATATGCTCCCGTCCGTCATTCTGTCCGCGGCCACGTCCGGCGCGGCCGGAGCGCTCGGCGCGAGTGCGAAGGTGGCGGAGACCGCAGGCAAAGCGGCGTCCACGGCCAGCATGTTTGCAGGGGCCAAGGGCAACGCCTACACGGAGGCACTGCGGCAGGGCATGACCAAGGCGGAAGCCGGGACATATTCCACGCTCGTCGGCGCGTCTGAGGCAGGACTCGAATACCTCCTCGGCGGTATCTCAAAGCTCGGCGCGAACCCCGTCGGCAAAGCGGCCGAAAAGTGGGTGTCAGACCTCGGGACCGGCTATGCGAAAGCGATCCTCGGGCCGACCGGCAAACTGCTCGGCAGCGCGGCCGGTGAAATCCTCGAAGAGAATATCCAGAACTATCTGGAGCCGATCTTTCTGAACGCCGCGACTGGCGAAGAGGGCGAAATGCCCGGCTGGGATGAGTTTGTCGAGACAACGCTCTCCGTGCTTATTACCGTCGGGCTGATGGAGGGGCCGGGGACGGTTTCCGGCATCAACACCAACCTGCAGACCACGATCCCCGAGATGCAGCGCCAGTGGGTCGACTCCGCGCTTGAAGTTTTCCCGGAGGGTTCTTCCGCGCGGCTCGTTGCGCAGGCCCTAAACGAACGTCTGAATCGCGAGGAAGCTATCCCCGTGCAGGAATTCAAGGCGGAGCTGCGGGAGCTGGGGCTTTCCGAGTCCGCGATGGCCAAGATCCGCAGCGGCAAGGTCACGCTTGAAGAAGTCCAGCAGACAATGACGGAGGCGCAGCGCAGCAAATTTACCGCGGCCACGCCGCGGGGAAGCACGGCAGTCTCGGCAGACGCCGCAGAGATAGCACAGGAGGCCGCACGTTCGCGCACAGCAGCAGGAAATGCCGCTCCCGTCTACATGGCTTACGGTTTCAAAGAGGACGCAGCGAAAGCGGCAGCGGCCGTCACAGCCAAGCTCGCAGCGGGCGAGACCATTACGAATGCAGAGGTCGGGGCACTCCGGCTGAAAACGCAGCGCGGCCGGGAGGCACTGAGCAGCATCCTCGGCATCGAGATTGATTCCCCGCAGGCGTTCCGCAAGGCAGAGCTGTTCTACCAGCAGGGCCGCGCGGCGCAGGAATGGGGCAGCGTACAGCTCGACGTTGCGACGCTCCCGGCGACGCAGGAAAGCGCCGTGGCGATCCTAGGGAATGAGCAGGCGCTGGCGGCGTTTGAAATGATGCTCGAGCGACCGGTTGAAGGTGTATGGCAGGCGCGCGTCGAGCAGGTCATCAAGGGCCTGAAGGAGCTGCAGGCCGGGCGTGGGGAGAATGCGCAGACCGTCAGCGCGTCGGAGCAGCGCGCAGCACAATTGAATATTGACAACGCCGCAGTGAACGGATATAATCAGAGCATCAACGAGAATGGGGGTGCTGCAAATGGATTATACGAAGAAACTGGACGAATTTCTGGGGCAGTTCCCGTACGAGAAGGACCTCGTGGAACATTATCGCAAGAACGGACAGACGGATCAGGAAATCCTGGAGTTTCTCGAATCGTTCTACTAAGCGAAGCAGCCCGAAAGACGTTTGAACAGCGCGGCGTTGTACCGGCAGAGTTTGCCTCTGCGGACAACGTCGCGTTTTCTTCTGCCCTGACGGCCGCACGGGACGCGGACACGCGAAACGGCTGGGCGGTCACGCCAGAGCCCGGCGCGAAACTGGATCAGCGCGGTGCGAGGTCTTTCCTGACCGGAAATGGCACTTCCGGTTTTGCCATTACGCCGGACGGCGATATTATTGGCGTCTTCAGCAACAAGGCGGCGGGTGCACCATTTGGTATGACACAGCAAATTCTTCCGCTTGCGGTCGCTAACGGCGGCGTCAAGCTGGATTGCTACGGCGAGCGGCTTGTCAGCCTGTACGAGCGGAACGGTTTTGTCCCGGTCGCTCGCGTGAAATTCGACCCCGCCCAAGCCAATCCAGGATGGACGCCTGACAAGGGAAGTCCTGACATCTACTTCATGATGCACAAAGGGGACAGCGCTGATACCATGGTGCAGAACTATGGGAAGTATCGGCTTTCCACGCAGGAGGAGCTGAACGCGCTCCCCGTCATGAGTTATGACGAGGCCGCCGCATATCGCGACAATCTCATTTCGCGGATGCGCGGCAGCGACACGACGTCCGTCGGCGCAGCTCCGTCCGGTTTTGACCCACTGAGCCACGCTGCCAATGAGTACGGCGCGATCCCGCCGGGCGAAAACCCGCAGGGGAACAATCGCGTCGTCGATATCCCCAAGAGCATGGACGGCAAGACCAAGGTGCAGCAGGGCACGCGCACGTTTATCGAGGCCGCCGCGACGCAGGATGTCGACATGATCGAGGACGCGATCGTGCAGGGCATGTTTAATCGCAGGGGCTGGAATTTCGATGAGATGCGCCAGCAGGCGGCGGAATGGCTCAACGAGCGAACCCCCTCTCAGGCCGTTGTGGAATGGACGTCTGAGAACACCAAAACGCCATCGGCGAAGAACTTTGCCCGCGGCGTGCTGCTCTACGCCGACCTGCAGAAGCTCTGGGCGGCGGCTGAGAAGGGTTCCTCCGAACGGCAGATGTATCACGATATGTCCCTCGAGGTCATGACCGCGCTGAACAACTCCGCGACGGCGGCGGGCGAAGTGCTCGCACTGATGCGGCTTGTCAAGCGGCTGAATCCGGCTGACAGAGTTGAACTGATCCAGCGCGGCATCAATAGCCTGAACGCCACGCTGCCGAACGGCGTGCAAGTCGAGATGAATCCCGAGCTTGTGGAGGCGTACTATCAGGCGCTCAAGTTCGGCAACGAGCAGGCAATCCGGCTCGCAGAGGAAAATCTGAAACGCGACATCGCCGCTCAGGTCCCGAAGACGCTCGCCGACCGCTGGAATGCGTGGCGCTACCTGTGCATGCTCGGCAATCCCAAGACCATCATCCGCAACGTTGCGGGCAACCTCGGCATGACCGGCGTGAAGCGCCTGCGCGATACCGTCGGGGCCGGGCTGGAGCTGTTCATCCCGAAGGAAGAGCGCACGAAGGCGACGCTGTGGGCGCGGAACTCCAAGAAGGGCCGCGCGCTGGCGGAGTTTATCTCGAAGAACTACTACACGGACGAGGTTCAGAACGCGCTGCGCGGGGAAGGAAAGTATTCGCAGAATCTGGAGAATTCCCTGCGCCAGATGATCCGCGAACAGAACGGCACGTTTACCGCGCCGGTGCTCAAGCAGTGGCAGGCGGCCACGGAATGGGCAATGAATGATGCCGCATTCGGTGACGCCGGGTTTCTGCGGCATCATTACGTCAATTCGTTCGTGCAGGCCGCGCTTGCCAGAGGCTACACTGCGGAGGATTTCGCCCGCAAGGGCGGTGTCCCGCAGGAGGTCGTGAACGAGCTGCAGAGCTACGCCGTGAATCAGGCGCAGAAGGCGACATTCCGCGATCTCAACAGTTTTTCCAGGCTCATGAAGAAACTGCCGAACAAGGATAACTTCTGGGGCATCGTGATGCAGGGCATCCTGCCGTTCCGCTCTACGCCCGCCAACGTGGCGGTTCGCTCTGTGGAATACAGTCCGCTCGGCATTGTGCAGGGTATTCAGCAGCTCGTCCGGTACGCGCTGGACAAGCGGGCGGATAAGCCGCTCAGCTATTCCAAGTCGCAGATCATCGAGTCCTTTTCTCAGGGCATCGTCGGCACGGCGCTGTTCGGGGCCGGGTTTGTACTTGCCAATGCCGGTATCATCCACGGAGCCGCAGATGACGACGATGAGCGCAAGGGCATCCAGTCGTATTCCATCACGATCTGGAACAAAAATATCACGCTGGACTGGCTGTCCCCGTCTATCGTCCCGCTCATGATGGGGGCAATGGCAAGCGATATGTCGGCCGACGGCGCGTACACTCTGGATGCGCTTGTCACTTCCGCCGGAACGATGCTGCAGCCCATGTTCGAGATGTCGATGCTTTCCGGCGTTTCCGACCTGTTGGATTCCTTCCGGTATGCCGACAGCAGCAACGACGCCACGGGCATTGTGTGGGGCCTGTTTTGCGAGCCGTTCATGAATTATCTGTCGCAGGGCATCCCGACGCTGCTCAGCCAGACGACGCAGACCATCGGCGATGAAAGCACCTACACCTATACCGGCGATCTGCCGACCGGATTCCAGAAGAAGCTCACCAAGAGCGTCTGGAAGATGCTCCGCAAAACGCCGCTGTCGCTCGTTTTCGACGACCGGCAGGCGGGATTTGTGGACGAGTACGGCCGGACGCAGGACAAGGGCAACGTCGTTGAACGGTTTCTTAATTCCTTCCTGAATCCGGCTTACGTCTCCGATGTGATGGAGACCGACCTCGATACGGAGATGGAGCGGCTGGAAGAATCGACCGGCACGAACGCAGCCCCGACGCGGCGCGGGTATACCATTACCGTCAACGGGGAGCGCAAGCGCCTGACGAAAGACCAGTACGACCGCTACAGCCGGGAGTATGGTACACAGGCCGCAGAGATGATGGGCGCGCTGCTTGTCAGCAAGCAGTACGACGAGATGACCGACGAGGAACGTGTGGGAGCATTCGAAAAAATTGGCCAGCTCGCAGATAAGTACGGAAAAATCTCTGCGGGGGTAGGGTACACGGTAAAGGACGGAGACGCCGACAAGGCGCTGTTCGACCTCGTGGATTCCGGCATCCCCGTCGCCGAGGCTTACGCGGCCCGCTTGTACCGCGATCAGCTCAATCGGGACCCCATTCTCGACGCTACGACGCGGCAGGAGCGGTTCTCCGCATGGGTATCCGGCCAGAGCAGCTGGGGCCAGAAGCAGAAGGACGCCGTGCTTGATGCCTATGGGACGTTCTTCACGCAGACTCCGGCCAACACCGAGAAGTACGAGGCCGCCGCGAAAATCGTCGGCACGGACAAGGCAATGCAGGTCAGCGACGCGATCCGCGCGCTTCAGCCGGAACAGAAATCCGACGCGAAGTACGAGTACGACCGCGCGAAGGACGACACGGCAAGCAAGACTTACAGCGCCGTCCGCACGGTGCAGCGCATTGAGCTGATTGCAAAACAGTCCGGCGTGAGCGACAAGGACAAATATGCCCTGATGGAGCTTTACACCACGGATTGGCGGTGCGAGGAGTTCCGGCAGGCCGGTCTTGCTCCGAAGGTCTACGCGGAGTTCCTGCGCGGCAAGGACGAGTACTGCCCGAGCGGCCAGTGGTCGGACAAGCGCTTTGCGCAGTGGCTTGCGAGCACGAGCTACAGCGCAGAGGTAAAAAATAAGATTCGGACAATTTACAACATGGACAAGCCTTGACACCATTTCGGGGTTGCTACGCGGTTGCTACGCGGCCGTGTGGCAACCCCGAAAAACGTTCGTATGCGGGGGTTTTGGAGCGATTTTGAGAAAATAGTTCAAACAAGTAAATTTTCAGTTGATTTTGACAAAGCAATCGTGTATAATCTCCGTACGACACCGAAGATCATGGATCTGACCTGACGTATGGAGGTTATTTTTATGTGTGGAATTGTTGGTTATGCCGGTTCGAAGCAGGCGGCTCCCATTTTGCTGGACGGCCTTTCCCGTCTGGAGTATCGCGGCTATGATTCCGCTGGACTGTGTGTTTTTTCGGAAGGGGAGCTGAAGCTCGCCAAGTCCAAGGGCCGTCTGGCCGTCCTGCGCACAAAGACGGAAAACGGCGCGACGCTCCCCGGCTATCTCGGCATCGGCCATACCCGCTGGGCGACGCACGGCGCGCCCTCGGATGAGAATGCGCATCCGCAGCTGTCCACGAACGGCAGCATCTGCATCGTGCACAACGGCATCATTGAGAATTTCCTGCCGCTGAAGGAGTTCTTGCTGAAGCAGGGCAAGACGTTCCGCTCCGAGACGGACACGGAGGTCATCGCCAATCTGCTGGAATACTATTATGAACAGGAAAACGACCTGATGAAGGCCGTCCGCCTGACGCTCGGCCGGATCGAGGGCAGCTATGCGCTCGGCATCCTCTGCGCCGACCGGCCGGATTCCATGATCGCCGTCAAGAAGGACAGTCCGCTGATCTTCGGCTTCGGCGAGGGCGAGAACTTCATTGCCTCGGATGTCCCGGCCATTCTGCCGTATACGCGCAGCGTCGTGTATCTCAACGACGGCGATATGGTCGTGTTCACGAAGAATGCCGCGCAGTTCTATGACGCAAACGGTACGCCCGTGCGCAAGGCCCCTGAGCACATCGAGTGGGAGATGTCCGCTGCGCAGAAGGGCGGCTATCCGCACTTCATGCTCAAGGAAATTTACGACCAGCCCAAGGCCCTGCGCGATACGATCAATCCACGGATCCGCAACGGCCGCGTTGTGCTGGATGACGTAAAGCTTGATGAGGGCTATCTGCGCGGCCTGCGCCGTATCTATATGGTTGCCTGCGGCTCGGCGTCCTATGTCGGCAATCACGCCAAGTATATCCTCGAGCGCACGACGCGCATCCAGGTCGAGCCGGTGCTCGCCTCAGAGTTCCGCTATTCCGAGCCGGTGCTCGGCGACGATACGCTCGTTATCATCATCAGCCAGTCCGGCGAAACGGCCGACACACTGGCCGCCTTGCGTGAGGCCAACGCCCGCGGTGCGCGGACGCTCGCCATTGTCAACGTGGTCGGCAGTGCCATTTCCAAGGCGGCGCACGACGTCATCTACACCTGTGCCGGCCCCGAGATCGCCGTTGCCACGACGAAGGCCTATTCCACACAGCTGGCCGTCATCTACCTGCTGGCCATGTATATCGGCGAAAAGCTCGGCACGCTTGCGCCGGAGTGCTATGCCGCCATGCTCGAGGGCCTGCAGCGCCTGCCGGACCAGGTGGCGCAGATCCTTGTGCCGGAGAATCTGGCAAAGATCGAGGAGGCTGCGGAGGCCTTCAGCCACAACCACGACGTGTTTTTCATCGGCCGCAATCTCGACAGCGCGACCTGCCTCGAGGGCAGCCTGAAGCTCAAGGAGATCGCCTACGTTCATTCCGAGGCCTATCCTGCAGGTGAGCTGAAGCACGGCCCCATCTCCCTCATCGAGGAGGAGACGCTCGTTGTGGCCCTTGCCACCGTCGAGAAGCTCTTTGATAAGACCATGGCCAATGTCCGCGAGGTCAAGGCGCGCGGCGCACACGTCCTCGGCGTGACGACGGAGGACTTTGCCGGGGAGATCGAAAAGTATGTCGACCGCAGCCTCATCGTGCCGAAGACGCACCCGCTGCTGCAGCCGAGCCTGACGGTCATCCCGCTGCAGGCCTTTGCCTACTATATCGCACTGGCCCGCGGCTGCGATGTCGATATGCCGCGCAATCTGGCCAAGTCCGTCACGGTCGAATAATTCAAAATTTTAGATTTCTGCGGAGGCTGCCATATGGCGGCCTCCGCCTTCGTTTGCAGTCTGCTGTGCGCACGAACTGCCCGCCAAGGGCGGACAATTCGTACACTGGCCGACTGAGCGGTATTTTCTCCGACGTACGCGCTGCCGGGGAAAATGATCTCACCTTCTTCGCCGACTGCGGGCGGCGAACGCTGCGAGGCTTTTTCCTGCATTGCGGAGCGGAGCAGAGAGGCCGCTGCTTGTTATTTTGCGGGATCTATGGTAAAATATCTTTATCCTATCCCCAAATTCTATGAAAGTGGTGAAACTATGTTGGACTTTCGCCCCATCTGCCTGGAGGACCGCGCATGGATCGAACCCGTGATGCAGGCTGCGGCCGGGCATGGCAGCGAGTTTTCCTTTGTGAATCTCTACCTGTGGGGGGACCAGCGCGTAGCGTCGGTGGACGGCACGCCCGTGTTCCTCAGCAATTTTTCCGGGAGCCTGACGTACCCGTGGCCCGTGGGCTGCCGGGACCTGCCGGGCACGCTGGAGCTGCTGCGGCAGGACGCATGTGAGCGCGGCATCCCGCTGCGCCTGTTCGGCCTGCTGCCCGAGGAGCGCGACCGGCTCGAGGCGCTGTGTCCCGGCCGCTTTCGCTTCCACAGCGTGCGCGACAGCGCGGACTATGTCTACGAGACGGAGCAGCTTGCCCAGCTGCACGGCAAGAAGCTGCAGGCCAAGCGTAACCACTGCAACCGCTTTGAGGCGGCCTACCCGGATTATCGCGTCCTGCCGCTGACTGCGGACCAGCTGCCGCGCTGCCGCGCCTTTACGGACGAGTGGTATCGCCTGCATTTTCTGGAGAACGACCCCGCGGACTACGCGTTGGAGCAGCGCGCCATCGGGCTGGCATTCGACCATTTCGATGCGCTCGGCATGACGGGTCTTGTGCTGGAGGTCGAGGGCGAGGTCGTCGCCTTCGCCATGGGCAACCCCATCCGGCCGGATATGTTTGACGTGAACTTTGAAAAGGCCCGCGCCGCCTGGCAGAAGGCCGTTGAGGCCGCTGGCGAGCAGAGCCCGATCCGCGGCGTCCTCCACTACAAGCTCGCCTCGCTTCCGCCTGTTGCGGAATGACAGACTGCGCCGCCCGGCACGGCCGTGACCGGGCAGGAGGACCCTGCATGACGGCGGCGCAGGACGAATGAAAAATACGAGTCATTTGTCCCCGCTGCCGTTCTTTTTGCTAATACAATCATGGATTCAGCCGCGCGGTGGTTTGCCTGCGGCGAGAAGCCCAACACAACGAGATGAATACGATGTTTGCCAAGAAAGCTCTGCTCGGCGCCGCCGCAGCGTTGACGGTTCTCACCCTCGCCGGCTGCAGCACGCCCGACAGCCACGAACCTGCGGACCTGCAGGACTTCCGTGAAATGGTCAGCCCGAAGGTCTCCTGGACGGCTTCCGTCGGCGAAAGCGACGGCTATCTCACGCCTGCCGTGACGGACAATGCCGTCTACGCCGCGGGCGGCAGCAGCCTCTACCGCCTTGACCGCCATACGGGCGACAAGGTCTGGGAAGCCGAAGCCGGCTCCCGCATCGTCGCAGGCGTCGGCACGGACGGCATGCATCAGGCCGTCGTAACGGACCGCGGCGAAGACGAGGGCTACAACGCCGAGGGCAAGTTCATCTGGCGTGCCACGCTCTCCGCCGAGACGGACGTTCCGCCGCTCGTCGGCCAGGGCCTCGTCGTGGTGAAGACCTCCGACACGCGCATCACCGCCTTCGACATCGTCACCGGCGAACGCCGCTGGCACTATCAGGGCCAGGCTCCCGCGCTCACGCTCCAGGCCTTCAACCAGATGGCCTGGTCCCCCGCGGGCATCCTC
>ERZ773145.3200-NODE-3200-length-10524-cov-23.296590_pt1 | contig 10524 bp, 6 predicted proteins | sample MGYA00580848_ERZ773145 | MGnify/ENA primary metagenome ERZ773145 (study PRJEB29015, sample SAMEA2737858) | human gut metagenome | biome: human gut; feature: human-associated habitat; material: faeces | place: China | collected 2012 ... | reverse complement strand
AACTGCCGTACGGGTAACCGTACCGGGGGTTCGAATCCCCCAGCTTCCGCAACGAGTCTAAAAGAAGGTATTCAGTTAAGCCTTCACTCAAGGAGTCAAAGCACCGTATATCAATTGATTACGGTGCTTTTTTCGTATATTTTTGTTTCAAGGTGAAGGCCATCCAGCATCGGTTGGCAGTCATATCTTAGTCAATTTCTGCTACAATTTCTGCTACAGAAATTTTGCTGTCACAAAAATGTAGCAGAAAATTTGAGATGAATACCATCTTGAATTCTCTGCTACAGAAAATGACCTCGCATTTTTGGCAAAAAAATGTAGCAGTGACGGTCAAAAGATAGCCAAATTGACGCCTTATAAATCACTCATTCATAATAAATTATGTCGAACTTTGTGGCAAAATTGCTACACTAAAAAATGATTAGTTATTATGAGAATGATTTTTAAAGTGTCGTTCTATGTACGCTCCAATTACGAGAACAAAAGTGGTAAATCTCCTTTGATGATCAGAATCTATTTAAACAAAGAAATGCTTAATGTAGGTTCATCCGGTATCTATGTGGATAAAAAATTGTGGTGTAATTCAACAAGCCGAATGAAAGGGCGTACTCAGGAGGCATTGGTTGTCAATGCTCAATTGGATGAAATATCTACATCTTTCCAGGAAATCTTTAAGCGCCATGAGAGTGATGCAGACCTTACTCTTGAAAAAATAAAGGATTTTTTTCTTGGGAAGGATAAGGCAAAAATTACCTTTCTTGAATTCTATGATGATTATTTAAAAGAACTGCAGGCGCAGGTAGGAACAATCAAAGCAAAAGCCACCTATCACAAATATTCAGGAACCAAACGTCATTTTGAGAATTTCTTGCGATATAAGTATAGACGTAAAGACTTGATGCCAAAAGAACTGACACATCAGGTTATCAATGATTTTGAAACTTATCTACGTTCTGTTGCTAATCTTAAAATCAATACTGCAACCAAATTGTTGAAGTTCTTTAAGACTGTTGTTAGGGATGCTCAAAAGAAAGACTTGATTACTCATGATCCGTTTATGAATCATCATTTCCAATTGGAATATGTTGACCGAGGTTTCCTTACAGATGAAGAAATAAAATGTATCATGGAAAAGGAATTTCCGACAGCACGACTTGAAGCTGTAAGGGACATTTTTATTTTTTCGTGCTTCTGTGGTTTGGCATACATCGATGTCGCAAATCTAACACAAGACAATATAGTCACACTTAATGGTAAACGATGGATAATGACTACACGTCAGAAAACAAAAGTCCCAAGTAATATTTTGCTGCTCGATATTCCGGCTATGATTATTGAAAAGTATAGAGGAAGAACGAAAGATGGTAAACTTCTTCCTATATTATCCAATCAGAAGATGAATAGTTACTTAAAAGAAATCGGTGATGTCTGTGGTATTAAAAAGAATTTGACTTATCACCTGGCAAGACATACATTTGCTACAATGATATTAAGTAAAGGTGTTCCTATTGAATCTGTGTCAAAAATGCTTGGTCACACCAATATAAGGACTACACAAGTATATGCCCGTATAACAAACAAAAAGATAGAAGAAGATATGCTGGCACTTGCAGGTAAATTAGATAATTTCAATGATTCCATTAACCAAATAAAAAAGTAGGTAACATGAAAACAAACGAAAAAAGAGAACTTTCTTACTTCCAGTCTTTATTGGGGAAGTATATCAGTGAGCATCATCCGGAATTGTCCAATGACAAAGCTTTCCTAAGTAGCCGTGCAGATGAAGCATTGAATGTATATGCCAATGCCATAACCATTGGTCTTTCAGATCTTGAAGCTGAAGAAGCTGCAAATGAGGTTCTGTACAATGGACTTCACTTTTCCAAGTATGATACAATTGTAGAAGTATTATGGAATGAGTTTGCAGAAAATATACCTCAGAGTCTTGCTGAGAGGTTGGCAGCTATCCTTTTGGGCAATACAGCTATTCAGAAAACATTTGCCAAATATAAACTTGATGATGATTTTGACGGTAAACCAGAGTATGATGAACTTTACACTGAACTAACAGGTTGCATACAGATTATTATTGAAAGAAACGAGCTTCCTGTTTTCTGATTCAGTTTTACCAGTTAATGTCGGGACAACCTTTGTTCAAGTGCAAAGGTAATTTCCGGCTTTCAATCGGCAAGGATTCCCAAGGCTATGGGAGAAATCTCCACCTGAAGGTTTGTATTTATCCCATAGTCCTTGCCTTTTCTGAAAGCCGACCTTTATAAAGCCCTTGAAACAAAGGTTGTTCTATCCCGACCTAATAATAACTCTCTAAAATGGATGCTTATGAAAACAGAACCTACTTTTATATCAAATGAATCATTGAAGAAGCAACCTGTAAATCAGCCTGCTTCACATTATCGAGTTATATCTCTAATCAAGCTGACATTTTATATTGCTGTTCTGATAGGCTTCTGCTGGCTGCTTAGCTGCATCATTACCAAAGAAGTGGTTATAGCCATAGGGTTACTTATTGGCTTTATTCTCATTTCGAGCATAATGAGGTTTGCATTCTCAGTAATACTCACTATCGTCAAATGGATTGCGATTGCTGCAATCATTCTGTTGTTGCTATGCTTTATATAAGCATTAATTATGCCTTTTGAAAAAGTAACAAAATCAAATAACTCATTTTATATTATGAAATCGACAGATACTCTCGTTACGAAATACGATATTATTATACCATTTTATACCTCTGAAAATGTGACGAAATCAGTCAGGAATATTTATGACCATGAATTGTGCAAGGAAGTTATTCGACTCTACTTGTTGAACAAACTCGATCGGGTATGGAGAAATCCTTATGGCAGCTATTATTACAAGGCCAAGGGTGGTTTACCTGAATATTATAGACCTCAAATTCTAACTTCTGTCGATATTGAGAAGATTATAGCACAAAAGAAAGGCGGAAGAAGAAAAGGAACTGGCAGAAAGAAACTTGCCGGAAATTCTCCTTCTGTAACCATGCGTGTACCACAATATATAAGAAAAGATATCCAGGCACTTATTGATATGTATGCCCATTGGTGTGCCAGTGATGAAGAACCTCTACTTGTATCTAAAACAAGTGTTGAACAACGTCTGAAGACGATTGAATTCCTTAATTACTTAATTAATAACGAAAAGAATAAATTAAAATATAGTTAAGTTTATTTTCCTATATTGAATAAGTTTAGTCAATAACGAAAAAAGGTTTATTGATGAACTTAAAACCTCGATAGCTAACTACCTGAGGTTTTAAGTTCTTTGTTAATGTATCAGATGATTCAAAATAGAATAGATGCGTTAAGTCTTATATGTCTCTATTTTAAATACTTATAGCTAAATCAAACACATGTGTTAGAAATCAATAGTATTTTTATTATTCTAATATTATATCTGCATATTCCAATGTTTTACCCTCTTTTTTGGGAATTTTAATATGTGTATATTGTATATAACTATATAAAATAGACTTGGACATATCATCTGGAATTTCTGTTATAGAGCTCTCTTTTTTCCCTAAACCACTTATTGAATTAAGCTTTATTCCGTTATGTTTATCTTGTTCATCATCAACGCAAATCCAATATCTGTCATGTAAAGGTCCATCATCTGGCTTGGATGTATATGAAACAAAATTAATTTTTATAGGGCATTTAATCCCAGAACAGATTTGATGCCATTCAGTGACAAATTCATCTGGATCATGTTTTTTATGAGCTAAAACCTCAATACTTAAATCGATATTAATATCAGAAAGCTTTTTTAATAAACTTAAGCTAGAAAGATTAAAATATGGATCAATTATTATTAATTTGTTAGTATTTATTTTATTATACCAACTTAGCAAAAAAGTTTCAGCTTTATTGTATTCACCGATATTTATTACACCATCACATTCAGGTTTAAATTCATAAATCATACTTTCTATTCTATCTAATCGTTCTTTTGTCCCAGCTGCCAATGATAGAACTAACTTTAAGTTGTGTCTGATAGATTCATGAATGCTTAATAACAAATCCTTTTGATTCATAGATTGTTTATGTTTTCTACAAATCGTTTCTATTAAGTAAAGTAATGCAGGTTTTGAATTAACAATATTATTTTGATATATATAATTTATAGTTAATGAAAAAGCATCTTGAATATTTTGTAATTGACCTTTCCCGTTTAATAAATTTTTTAATTGTGTTTCAAAAAAATCGCTTTTTTCAGTTGGGCTTAAATTGTCAATAGTATCCATGTTTTTTCGTGCAGATTCGATTTTCTTTACAGAAAGTATATGTTGTTGAAGTTTTTGTTTATACCTTATGCGAGCAGGATCTTTGTCTAGTGTATTTATTAACTGCTCTGCAAATTCGGGTTTATACTGATAAGCCATATCAATTAAACGTTTGTGTTCTTCAAGACTACCATTATTAGCTAGGCTTTTCATTGCACTTTTTGCAACATTAGGAATCAAACTACCAAGGTTATAGTCAATACATTCACTTATACTCATATCTAATCTATTGACTTTATCAAATGTTGCTTTAATTGATTCAGAAATCTCAATTCCTTTGTTAAAGAAATCCATCTGATCTTTACGCTTAGAAAAATATGGAGCGATTAAGAAATATAAGAATGCTTGGTCAGCTTTATTGTTTATGGTGTCTATTTTACTTGTCCATGTATCTTTATCCTTAGATAAAAATCCATTTTTAACATAATTAAGAGCTGCTTGGCAAGCAAATTTATATCCATTATGTTGTATTCCACCTTTTGATGGAAGTTTATTTTCTATTATTTGTTCTGCTTCTGCAATAATAGCATTTTTTTGTTCAGTACTTAAAACCTCCTTTTTTATATTTGATGCTTTTAGGCTTTTACTTATTATTTCTATTATATTAAAGAAAATTTCATCATTTGAAGCTTGTTCAAGTAAAACCAATAAATTAGTATAATCTGTATATGACAATTCATAAGCTTTACGATCAAGCTCGGTGCTGGACTGTAGTGTTTTCTTTGTAATTATAAAGTTGCAGACATGCATAATGCAGTCATTTTTAAAGGTATTGTCATATTTGTCTAATAGTTTAAAAAAATTAGATTGGTTTCTAATGAATAAAGCCGGTGCTGTTTGATATATTATACATTTTTGGTTAAATAATGAAAATTTTGCGTAATCAGCTGGTAGGTATTTATCTGTTAATAGTTTAAACATAGAATTATTTTCAATCAAATAGTATTCAGTAGCAATATTGCCCCATACCTCAGCTAACTCACTTTTAGAAAGTATATTATATATGTCGTCATCGAATTGTTGTAATAATTTATTGTCGCAAATTCCTAATTTAATAAGATTTGACAATGACAATATATATAAATCAAGAGACTCACGATATGATGCAACACATGAAGATGAAGCTAGAAAGCTATGTTGTTTTAAATCTCTACACTTAGCTATTATTTCGCAAGCCTCTTCTTTTGATATTTTGGCAAAATGTTTTGCCATGAAAAAACCTATTTCTATTTTGAACCATATTACATCTATAGCTTCCCAGCTATTAATAAGAATATTTTTAATTTGATTTGCAAATTGGTCTGTAGGGAAATTCTTTTTTATCCATAGATAAATTCTAATGCATATTATACATTTATTTTTTGAACTTTCGATCCCCTCAATGTAATTAAAATTACTCTTTATTATAGGAAGTAATTTTTCATGTTGTAAATTCTTTGAGTATATTAAAATTTCCGACAATAATAATAGAGGTTTTAATTGTTCTGATTTTGTACTTGATTTTTGTAAAAGTCTGAAAAAATATGTAAGATCTATCTCATTTTCCTCAATCTGAAGTAAATATTGAAAGGCTGCATATGAGTAAGCTCTATTTTTACGTTCTGTAGTATTTACTTTATCTATTAATTCATCAATTATACTTGGATATTTACATACTAGTGCCTCTATAGGTCCTTCAATAACTTTTATATGGTATGCTGTGTCGTTAAGTAATTTTGCCACACCTTCAGAAATTTCTTTCCTTAATTCAACTGTAGAGCAAACATCTTTTTCTATTTCAGATTTCTTGCCTAATAATTCAAATTTTCCTAAAAGTTTTGAGAGACAAGTCAAGCGTATAGAGGCGTCTTCTAATTCATCAATATAAAGATATAATTCTTCTAAATGTGATTTTGCTTTTTCTGGTAAATAATTTTTTATGGCTTCTATTATTGTTAATTCTGCATCTACATAATCATAAGTAGGGTATTTAATACTTGAGCCCATTGAATCTATAAAAATCATTGCTTTTTTCATTTCATCAAGGCTCATTTTCTTCATGGTACGACAGATTTTTGTTAGTATTTTTGCTTTAGGTATTTCTGTATCAGAATCAGCAACAATAAGTTTTATAGCTTCAAGAACAGCTTTACCAATCTCAGGTATATCCTCATGATCAGGAAGCCAATATTGTAGGAAATATAATTTTTGTGAATTCCTAGGCAGCTTAGATAATTCCATTAAAAGATAATCCACATCTACATTATTAAATAAATTATTTGCAGTGTGGGTAATAATACGTAAATTGTCATCTTGAATTTTAGAACTAACTAAATCTAAATTTGTTATATTTTCTGGATTATTCTTATTATAAGCAAATGAGAGTAGTGCATAAATACGATCTATACTTGAAATATCTTTATTAATTTTAGATATTCGATCTATTATATCTGTAGCCGCTTCATAATCAATAGGCATTAATAGTTTTGCTAATTCAATAGCTTTATTAGGAATATTTTCAAAATCAATATTGTTTACAAGCTGATCAATATTATCTTTTATAATTCCATAATCTGTAGTAGTTAATACACTGCGCTTTTTAGCAATTAATAAGAATGCTTTTAATCGTTCTTCTTTTAGATATATATTTTGTGCAAGAATGATAGCCTGATCAAATTGATTAACAGATAAAAGTGCTTCAATTTCATTATCCCATAATTCATTTTTTTCAATCTCTTGAGAAGTTGATTTGTTAAGAGCAAAACGAAATATATTAGGTAAATATTTTTCCAAATGGTTGCAACATGCTTCAAAACCGAAATTACATTGTTCATTAAGTGCTGCTTGTGATTTTCTCCCAATAAGTATCTGTTGAATATTATTAATGTTTAGATAATCTATTAGTTTATCAATTTTGTTTGCAGATCTATAAATTGCAGGTAAATATTCACAATATGCTAAAGTGTTTTCTTCTCTTTCAATAACGTTAATTATATATAATTCAACTTTTTGTTTTATTGAAGTTAGTTTTGTCCTTAAATATTTATGGAATCCTTCAGATTTTATTTTAAGGATCTTTTCATCATTAATTATTATATGTTCGTTATATTTCTTTTGTAATTTTATAATGTTTTCCTCTTCTGTCTCTAGAATTTTTGATATTAATGAGATGGATAAAGGAAACTCTGTATATGCAAGAAGTCCAAAAAATAACTGAGATAACTCATTGTCATCAATGAATAAATCTTGGAAATCTTCATCATATAAATCACTTTCACCAGTAATATCAGATTTGAATAATTCATCTAATCTATTTTTATTTATATAATTAGTTCGAACAACATCCATTCGATGTGCATTCCCTTTAGTTATACTGTATAGTTTTTTTAAATCATCTTCATTTATATTGGGAACTAATGCCTGAAAATATTCTTTCACATCTGCTTCACCAAATCTCATTATTTCATGGTCGCTTATTTTTATATTTATTTTCTCAGGAAATAACCTCATGATATTTTCACTTTTACCTGAAAAAATAAAACGAGCATTATTCCATAAAATATTTGAGAAAATTTTTTTTAATCCATCCAATATTTCTGTGGGTATATTATCAAATCCGTCAAAAACGAAATAAAGTGGAGATGCTGTTTGTTTTATTTTTATTAAAACATAAGTATATAAAGAAGATATTGTTGTGTTGATTGATTTATAATGATCGAAATCTTCATCATTACCATATACAAACCAGTATAATTGTTCTACTATACTTCGCTCTATAACTTCAGGATTAAGACATATACGGTCTAGCCCATTATTGAAATAACTAACACAATTTTTTGAGTTTGATTTTGCAAACTGTGTCAATAGAGTAGTTACACCAACTCCATATTCACCTGATAAACATAATATATTATTGTCTTTTAGGCTATCTAAACAATATTCTAAATAATTTCTTCTTATTATTTCATTATTAACTTTATTAGGTAGTGTTGCACTGAAATAACACATATCTACGATGGTTGCAGATTTTGGTGGTTCGTTATTATTGGAATCAGGATTTAAAACTTTTTGTGCATATTCGTTTCCCGCATATATATGTATTTGTTTATTTTGAGGGATATTTGATATTTCTTGTGTACAGTTATCTTTTAATATTTTATTCATGATATTTAGTTTATTGGTTATTAACAATTGTTGTAATAATACAAAAATAATAATAACATTTTTAATCTGTTGAAACTTTCGTAGGTTTTTATGTAATTGTCTATAATAATATTGTTTTCATTTGTCTGCCTTTTTTATCGAGTACCTCCATTTATTTCGCTTTCAACACTTCTGACGGCCATTTACGTTCCGGTGCAAAGGTAATTACGGTATTTAACGCAGATACAAGGTCAAGCCGGTGGTTTTGTAGAAAATCTCCAGCCCTTCGGGTAGTATTTTATACAAAAACCTTGTATCTGCTAATACCTACTTTTTATAGCACCTGAAACGAAAACGACCGAAGTGAAAGAAAGACGCATAAAAAAAATGTCGGATATACGAGAGGCAGATACCAAAGGTTGAAACTCAACTCCCTCAGCTCTAGAATCCGCATAAAATTTTCAACTATTAAACTTGTGAGATATGAAAGGTACTGAATTATTCAAGGCTGCTATCCAAAACTACTTGGAGTATAGAGCAATGACGGACGATTTGTTTGCACTACGATACGCAAATCCGGCAAAGAACATTGACGATTGCATAACCTATATACTTAATGACGTTCAGAAAAGCGGAATGAACGGATTTGATGATGATGAAATCTATTCTATGGCTATGCATTACTATGATGAAGATGATGTTGAAATCGGAAAGCCTATCAGTTGTAAAGTAATGGTAAACCACCATGTTGAACTTACTGAAGAGGAAATGCAGAACGCACGCAGAAAGGCTATTGAGCAATATCAGCAAATGGAACTCAGCAAGTTACAGAGCAGAGCAAAACAGAAATCATCTGCAACTCAGACAACCAATGTTCAACCCTCATTATTTGATTTTTGATTATGAAGCCGAAAACACGTATTCAGTCTGAAATTGTTACATTATCAAAAAGACTGAAAAGCATATCAGAGAAGCAAAAAGCATACGCATACAAGCATTGTTTCAGCCATATTGCTCGTATGACGAGTAAAGGAATTGTAACTTGTACCGATTGTGGTCATTCTTGGAAGGGTGAAAATATCCCTTCCTCAGACCATGCGGAATGTACTTGTCCTCATTGTAGAAGCAAGTTAGAGGTTATGAAAACCCGTCAGAGAGTGTTTAAAGGTACAGAATATTTCTCTATCATTACAACCTGTAAGGGTTATCAGGTAATCCGTTTCTTTATTGTCAGAGCCAATAGAAAGGTTGGCTATCCAGCGAAATATAAAATCAATGAAATAGTGCAGCAGTGGATTGCTCCTAATGGTAGAGGTGAAATTATAGCACGTTTGCGGTGTATGTCCTCCATGTATTATGATTTGTGGAATGAACACAGTTGTATGGAATTAAGGTCAAATAGTAATCATTTTGCATACGATATTACTCCACAATGCACCTATCCACATATCAGAATTATGAAGAAAATCAGACGCAATGGCTTCAAGGGAAAGTTTTACAATATATCCCCCAATGCTTTTTTCAAGGCAATCCTATCTGATAACAAGATGGAAACATTACTTAAAGTCGGTCAGATAGAAATGTTCCGTCATTTCATTCGTTCAAATGCAGATATAAATGAATATTGGGTAGCATTAAAAATTTGTATCCGTAATGGTTATGAAATCACCAATGCTTCTGAATGGTGTGATTATATCAGACTGCTGAAACACTTTGGTATGGACATTCAAAATTCCAAATACGTTTGTCCGAAAGATATTGTTTCCGAACATGACAAGTTCTTCAAAAGAAGGAATGATGAAATCAGACAAGAAGATAATGAACGCAAAAAGGCTCAAGCTATTGAGAATGAAAGAATATATAAGGAGCAAAAGGGTAAGTTCTTCGGTATTTCATTTACAGACGGCATAATTCAAGTACATGTTTTGAGCAGTGTTCATGATTTTATTGAGGAAGCTAAGATAATGCACCATTGTGTATTTTCAAATTCCTACTATATGAAAGAAAACTCTTTGATACTATCGGCTGCATATTCCGGCGGATACCCGTTCAGCATTTCCGGTGATATCCGTTCAGTCCCC
>ERZ773145.3195-NODE-3195-length-10548-cov-3.252454_pt1 | contig 10548 bp, 7 predicted proteins | sample MGYA00580848_ERZ773145 | MGnify/ENA primary metagenome ERZ773145 (study PRJEB29015, sample SAMEA2737858) | human gut metagenome | biome: human gut; feature: human-associated habitat; material: faeces | place: China | collected 2012 ... | reverse complement strand
ACTGCTCTCCATCACTCATCCGCGCATACTCGCAGCGTATTGCGCAACTCCTGCAAAAACAGACTCAAAAAGTCTAGTACTGCGGGTGGTCGAACGCGAGATGAAACTATTCGAACACGTTCAATTCCAATTCAACCGAGAAAAATTGGCAAAACTTCGTATTTGTTCATCTTGGGGTGGTATACATATGCGTTGGCAGTAACGGCACGATACAGGAAAGGAATACGCCGCGCAGGGGGTTAGGAAGTATGACCGTAGTCACGTTATTCAACATAGCGATGGAGCTATGGGGCGTTCTCATCTGCATCGTTTGCGCAGGTGGCGTCTACGTGGGCGCGATACGTAGGACGCGGCGTACCTATACGAAAGTTTCCATGCAGTTTCTATGTGCGCTGATGCTGCTGGCCGACGTGTCCGCCTGGTATCACAACGGCGGCTGCGACAAGCTTGACTTCTACATGACGCGCATCAGCAATCTTGGTGAATACCTGATCAATTTCATCTTCATCGCGCTGTTCGCCAACTATATCTGGCAAACCGTCAGCGGCGACGACATGCTTGAAAACGTCAGCCCGCACGAGGGGAGGGCCAGAACGAGCGGCGGAGCCAAGCGTAATCGTAAGAACCAACGTTCGGCCAATGCCCGATCCAAGCCGAAAAAGCCGCGTTCGAAGAAGCTTGACGTCATCTACGCAGCGTCCGCGCTCGGCATCGTACTGACGATTGCCGCGCAGTTCAACCATATGGTCTACTACATCGACAGCCAGAACTACTACCGCCGCGGACCACTGTTCGCTATCCCGCAGATACTGGGTCTGGTAGAGCTCGCGCTGATTGTGATGCTGATCATCGAAAACCGCAAAAACCTCAGCCGACCGCTGTTCGTCACGTCGCTGTCGTTCTTCGTGCTGCCGATTGTGACAACCATCGTTCAGATTCTCCATTACGGACTGGCGTTGCAGGCCATCGCGATCACGATTTCCATCCAGTTCACGTTCGTGGTCGACACCATCGAAATGAACAAGAAAATCCGTTCGCAGGATGACGCCTATCAGAAGGTCAGCTACGAAGCGCAGCATGACGGTCTGACCGATTTGTGGAGCAAAAGCGCCGGCCGCGAACAGATTGAGAATTATTTCGCGCACATGCAGGAAGACGACCAGGCTGTTCTGATTTTCGTTGACATCGACGATTTCAAGCAGATCAACGATACGCACGGCCATAAAGTGGGCGATTTCTGGATTCGTGAAGTGGCGCAGACGTTGAAGCGGCTGTACCGGCATGATGACATCATCGTCCGTTTCGGTGGCGATGAGTATGTGGCGCTGATAAAGAACACCGCAAACGAGCGCGTGATCGAAAGCACGCTGGACCTGTTCCGCCGCCAGTTGGCGCAGGCGTCCGCGCAATACGGGCAGGACGTGCATTGCAGTATCGGCGCATGCCGCGTGCTGTCCGGCAAGAACGTCGATCTGAGCCTCTGCTTGGGATTCGCCGACCATGCGTTGTACCAGTCCAAGCGTGAGGGGAAGGGCATGTACACCGTGGTCGATTATGACAGCGGGAAAGTGCAGGCAGCGTAGGTTTCGTGGAAAAATCCGCGGGAAATCTGCGGGAAAAACCCTAGAAAATCAGCTGAGAAACTACGAAAAAAGCACCGCAAATCCGCCGGAGATCGACGTAAAAATCACGGAAAATCAGGCTTTGCCGAGCATTGTCAGCACAATCAGCACCACGTTCAGAGCGACGATCAGCGCGGCGACCGCGATATTGACGACGTGCTTGACCGGACCGTCCACGTACTCCCCCATCAGCGTGCGGTCGTGCGTGTAACGCATCAGCGGAATAATCGCAAATGGAATGCCGACCGACAACACGACCTGGCCGACGATCAACGCTTCCGTCGGATTGTTGGCGAACCACAGCACCACCAGCGCGGGTACCAGCGTCACCACGCGGCACGCCCACATCGGCGCTTTGATGCGTAGCAGGCCGTGCATGATTTCGCTGCCGGCGTAAGTGCCGACCGACGTGGAGCTCAGGCTCGACGCAAGCAGACCAATCGAGAAAATCGTGCCGATCACCGGGCCGAGCACATGCTGGATGGCCCGTTGCGCGCCTTCGATGGTGTCGGTGCCGGTCATGCCGTACAGCGAGTTCGCGGCGAGGATGAGCAGCGCGAGGTTGACCGAACCGGCCAGTATCAGCGCCCAGGCAACGTCGATTTTGCTGCCGTGAAGTAGCTTTTTGATGCTCGGCTTCGCTTCGCCGGGGGCGTAATGGTCGTTGACGAGCGTGGAATGCAGGTAGATGGCGTGCGGCATGACCGTGGCACCCAGCATGGACGTGGCCATAAGCACGGTATCAGTGCCTTTGAAGCGTGGAATCAAGCCGGCGACGACTTCTTTCGGATTTGGCGGGGCGATGAACAGACCGGCGATGAAACCGAACGTGATCACCAGCAGCAGGCCGATGATCAGTTTTTCGAAAATGCGATGCGTGGCGCCTTTTTCGAAAATCAGCAGCACCGTCGACACCGCGCCGATGATGCAGCCGCCGACGAACAGCGGCAGACCGAACAGCAGTTTCAGTGAGATCGCACCGCCGATCACTTCCGCCAGATCGGTGGCGATGGCGATTACCTCAGCCTGCATGAAGAACATGAACCGGCCCGCGTCGCCAAGCCGTTCGCCCAGGATTTCCGGCAGGCTTTTGCCGGTGACGATGCCGAGTTTCGCGGACTGGTATTGGATAAGCACGCTCATGCAGTTGGCCAGCACCAGCACCCACACCAGCAGGTAGCCGTAGCGCGCGCCCGACGTGATGTTCGCCGCCACGTTGCCCGGATCCACGTATGCGACCGCCGCCACGAACGCGGGGCCGAGGATGCCGGCGAGCGCGTGGCCGTGGTGGTACGGCCGGGCGGATCGGTCATGCTGCGCAGTGATCGTCATATTCTTCGAATCCATATCGTTCTTCATATCCACGCAACGTTATAGTGCGTTTTCCGCGCAGAATTGTTACGTCTGTTACGGAAAGCTGAACAGCTGCCGAACATGCGCCGATTGTGGGGCGGACAGGCCGCGATCACGGAAGCCGCTAAACTGGTGCAGAGAACATTGCATTTCGACTCAAGGGGTTGTTCCATGGCTGTTTTCCACACTCCGATGATCACGCTTTCCGACGGCAATCTGATTCCGCAGATCGGCTTGGGCGTGCTGCGCATCGACGACGAGGGTGTTACCCCCGTGGTCGAGAGCGCGCTGGAAGCCGGTTATCGCCATATCGATGGCGCTGCGGGGTACAATAACGAGGCCGGCGTCGGACGTGCGCTGCAGAACGCGGGCTTCACGCAGGGTGAGAATCGCAAGAACCTGTGGGTGACGACGAAGCTGCGCGATTCGGAACAGGGGTACGATTCCGCACGCAAGGCGTTCGACCGTCAGCTTGGCCTGCTGCAGCTCGATTATGTGGACATGTATATGCTGCATTGGCCCACCCCGTTCAATTGGCGTTCCGGCGAAACGTGGAAGGCGTTCGACGAGTTCCGCGCGGAGGGTCGCGTGCGGTCGCTTGGCGTGTGCAATTTCCTGCCGGAGCATCTTGAGCGGCTGCATAAGGAAACGGGCGAATATCCGGCCGTCAACCAGATCGAACTGCATCCCACGTGGCAGCAGCGCGAGGTGGTGGCGTACTGCAAGGAGCACGGCATCGCGGTCGAGGCGTATTCGCCGATGGCTCGCGGCGCCGACCTGAAGGCCGGCAACGGCACGATCGCGCGAATCGCCGAGGCGCACGAGGTGTCGCCTGCCCAGGTGATCCTGCGCTGGCACATCGAAAACGGCACGATCATCATCCCCAAGTCGGTGCACTCCGAACGTCAGCGGCAGAACCTCGACCTGTTCGGCTTCGCGCTCACGCTCGATGAACATGCCGCCATCGACGCGCTCGACGGTCCGGAACGCGCGGGGCACGATCCTCGCACGTTCTCCTACGCCTGATCCGGCGGAGAGAAAGGTACGCGGCGTGAGTCCGGGCTTATGCCGCGCGCCTGAGCCGACGACGATACCGCCGCGCAGCCCACGAGACTGACCGCAGAACCAACGACAGGCCAATTGACCATGCGCACGCATTTTCGCAAACGCCGATTCCGCGGATCATCCCCGCTGGAACGTCTTATGATACTGGTGGTGATCGCCGCCCTGCTCGGCGTCGTCATCGGTCTGGCGTTGCCCAAAATCAGCCCCTCCATCGGCGAGATCACCGGCGAATACATTGCCTCCGGCCCGGCGGTGGACGCGCTGAACGGGCTGCAGGTCGACGACCGGCCCGACTCCACCGGCTACGACCGCGACTCCTTCGGATTCCGCGCCACCGACGATGATGGCGACGGCTGTGACGTGCGCGACGATGTGCTCGCCCGCGACCTGACTGATGTCATATTCAGCGCAGCCAAGCGCTGCCAAGTCTCCTCGGGTACGCTCGCCGACCCCTACACCGGGAAGACCATCCTGTTCGTGCGCGGCCGAAACACCAGCGCCGCCGTGCAGATCGACCACGTCGTGGCGCTCGCAAACGCCTGGCAATCCGGTGCCAGGGACTGGACCACTGCCCAGCGCTACCGCTTCGGCAATGACCCTTACAATCTGCTCGCCGTGGATGGCCCCGCCAACCAGGACAAGGGATCCGCCTCCGCCGCTTACTGGCTTCCCACCAACGGCGAGTATCGTTGCGAATACGTCGCGCGGCAGATCGGCGTCAAACGGCATTACGGTCTGACCGTCACCACCAGCGAGAAACGTTCGATGCTCGCCGTGCTGCGCGCATGCCCCGCGCAACAGATCCCCAGTCAGTGAGGGGCGGAATAGAGCCCATCGCTCGAAAATGCCGCAGTCCGCCCAGCGGGGGAGTCGTGTGGCGGGAAATTCGACGGTCTGTTACAAACGCGGTGTATACCATTAGGCGGATCGAGTAGCGCCCAGGGGTCGGGCGCATGAGAGGAATGAGGGAATGAAAGAGCATCGTCAGATGATCGATGACAAAACCGATTCAGAGATCGACATCGAACGCAGCCATGCCGAGGAAGCGTCCGGGCGCCAGCATCACGAGCATGCGCTCGCCAGCATCTTGGGGCCGGCGTTCGTGGCTGCGGTCGCCTATGTCGATCCGGGCAATGTGGCGGCGAACATCACGTCCGGCGCACGATACGGCTACCTGCTGGTATGGGTGCTGGTGCTGGCGAACGCGATGAGCGTGCTGATTCAATACCAGTCGGCGAAGCTCGGCATCGTCACCGGCAAGAGCCTGCCGGAACTGCTGGGGGAGCGTATGGGCAACGCGGGACGGTTCATGTTTTTCATGCAGGCGGAGGTCATCGCCATCGCCACGGATCTGGCCGAGGTGATCGGCGGCGCTATCGCCCTTAATCTGCTGTTTGGGCTGCCGTTGTTCGTCGGCGGCCTGGTGATCGGCGCGGCCTCCACGGTGATGCTGTGGTTCCAGGGCGGCAGGACGCAGACCACGTTCGAACGGATCATCATCGTGATGCTGCTGGTCATCACCTTCGGGTTCATCGCGGGCCTGTTCGTGGCCCCGCCGGATCCCGCAGCGGTGGTGCGGGGCCTGATCCCACGCTTCCAAGGCACCGATTCGGTGCTGATGGCCGCCTCGATTCTGGGCGCCACCGTGATGCCGCATGCCATCTACCTGCATTCCACGTTGGTCAACGACCATTACTACACGCACAGCGATAAGCCGTCGATTGCCATGCAGCTCAAAGGTTCGAAGATCGATGTGACGTGGGCGCTGCTGCTGGCCGGCACGGTGAATCTGGCGATGCTGGTGCTTGCCGCGAACTCGTTGCACGGCATGTCCGGCACGGATTCCATAGACGGCGCGCAACGGGCGATCACGCAGGTGCTTGGCCCGGTGATCGGCACGATATTCTCCATCGGCCTGCTGGCCTCGTCGTTGAGTTCCACATCGGTCGGCACGTATGCCGGTTCCGAGATCATGCGTGGTCTTCTGCATGTCAACGTCCCGATGTGGGCGTGCCGCGTGGTCACGCTGGTGCCCGCGCTAATCGTGCTGTGGTTCGCCAAAGACCCCACTCAGGCGCTGGTCATCGGCCAGGTGGTGCTGTCCATCGGCATTCCGTTCGCCGTGATTCCGCTGATGCGTTATACGCACACCAAGGAGCTTATGGGCGAATGGGTCGACGGGACGGTCAAACACGTGATCTTCATGATCGTGGTGGCGTTGATCGTGGCGCTGAACGTGTTGCTGATCGTGCTTACGATTTTCGGGCGTGCGTGACGTGGACGACTGACGCCGAGACTCGCCGATTTCCCGTGGATTCCGCTCCGAGATGCGGGATTAGGGATGGCATATGACGAAAGCGTTCCTAAGTGCGCGCCGAAACGACGACCGTGCGCACTTAGCGACGCAAACCGGGCCATTTGCGTCCCTAAGTGCGCGGACTTGTCATTTCGGCGCGCACTTAGAGACGCTTTCGCGCTCTGATGGCTCTGGATCGTTCGGAGCCGTGATGTCTGGCAATTGGATTCCGGTTACCGGTGACGTTCCTACGCAAATTGGCGACTATTGTCATCGTCCGGTGACAATAGTCGCCAATTTGCTGCGATTACCGGTGCGAGACCGTGCGGATTCTCGCGATGGCCCGCTGCGCCACGTCCCGCGAGGATCCGGCACCGGCTCCTTTGACGCCGAACAGCACGATGAGCACCTGTATGAACACGATGAACGCGCTGACTCGCAGCGTCCACTGCGTGCCGAAGATGCTCGCGGCGATTGCGTCGCCTCCATGCAGTTGAATCAGCGTCTCCATCAGGATGACCAGCACGGGGGCTCCGATCGCACCCGCGATCTGCCGGACCGTGTTGGTGACCGCCGACCCGGCTGACACCTCCGTCGGGTCGAGGCAGTTGAGCGACCAAGTGGTGATGGGCATGATGATGAAACCCATGCCGATCTGGCGCACGAACTGCCATATCGATACCCACCAGATCCACGTGTTGCTGTCGATCAGACTCATCATGATGGTGCCGAACAGCAGCACCAGCGTGCCACTGAGCGCCACCGGCCTCGCCCCGAGCCGGTCGAGCAGCTTGCCGCCGAAGAACTGCGAGATGCACATGCCGAATGCGCCGGGCATCATGACCAGTCCGCTGATAGTCGCCGAATAGCCGCGGTCGTTCTGGATATACAGCGGCATGATCACCATGATCGAACTGAATGCGAAGAAGCTGAGCGCGGCGCAGATCGTCCCGACGGTGAAACTGCGGTTGCGCAGCACGCCGAGGTCGAGCAGCGGCGGTTCGGGAGTGGTGCGTTGCGCGGTGTCCGACTCGTCCACGGATTGCCGGACGGCCACCGTATACGCCTTCGCGCGGCGCACCTGCCGCACCACGAACCACACGATGCCGCACAGTCCGACAAGCATCGCGCCCCACACCATCGGATTCGACGGCGCGTACGATTCGATGTTTGTGAACCCGAACATCAGGCCGCCGAAGCCGAGCACCGACATGGCCACGGAGAAGAAATCGGCCTTGTCATGGTCGTCGGTCGTCCCGAAGTTACGCAGCCCGAAGATGGCCAGCAGCAGGCAGAACACACCGATCATCGTGAGCGTGAAGAAAATCGAACGCCAGCCGAAACTGTCGGTCTGGAAGCCGCCGAAAGTCGGCCCCAGCGCGGGGGCCACGCTCATGGCCATGCCGACCGCGCCCATGGCCATGCCACGGCGGGATAACGGGTAGATCGAGAAGACGGTGATCTGCAGCACCGGCCACATCACGCCCGTGCCGACGGCCTCAAGCAGTCGGCCGGCCAGCACCACCAGAAACGTCGGGCCGACCCATGCCAGCAGCGATCCCACAGCGAACACGGTCATCGAGACGATGACGATTTGCCGGGTGGTGAAGCGGCGCGTCAGGAACGCGGTGAGCGGCACCATCACGCCCATGACCAGCTGGAAAATCGACGTGAGCCATTGCCCGGTGGTCACGGAGATGCCGAATTCCGATACGATGGTCGGCAGCGCGGCGGACAGCTGCAGCTGCGTGAAGTTGCCGACGAACGTGATGAACGTCAAGATGGCAAGCGAAGCGAGGGCCACGCGCGAAAGATGGCCGTTCACGTAGCTTTCGTTGCTGGAGAGCGGCGTGGACAGCGTGGATACGCGTTTACCGCCGGCTGTGCCGCCGCGCTTTGCGAGGGTTTTCTTCGGGTTCTTGCCGTTCGTGCTGGTTTCCGTGCTGCTGTCGTTATTGTCGCTGTGATTGGTCATTGTGCCGTATTCTCCTCCGTTCCGCCTCATGCGCCTGTGTATGCGTCATCCCTGTTTCGCTGCGTAGGGATTGTTGTATATGCATCATTTCTGCCGACCAATACACACTACTCCTACAGATGGGCAACCCGGGTGGAGGCGTGGGGAGAAGGTTGGGGGAGAAGGGCGCGGAGGAAAAATGTAGGGAAGGCCACGGAGGGGTGGGATGGAAGAACTTGGCCTGTTCGCAGTCATCTGCTCTCCCATCTAGGCCCTCGCTGCGTAAGCCTGCGCCCGCGGCGGAACACGTTTGTTCCAACTCGCGGGAAGACTGAATACCATCCCCCGCGAATCTCCTCTACCATCATAAACTTACGCAATGATTGGACAGTTTATGCAGGTCGCGCGGCTCTCGCCAGCGACCGTGCGGTTTGTGGCCCTTCCATGGCGACAACGCGGTTGTGATGGTGACGCGGTGACGATGCTCATGGCCTGTGAAGCGATGACATGCTACCTGGGCGTATCGGCGCATGACATGGTCAGGACGGTACCGTATATAATGGCGTGAACGTTGAATATGCCGGTGAAACGGCCATAATAGGGAACAGAAGGCCGGGCGAATCCCGGAAAGCGGACATGAATCGGGGGCGGATGATGAACGAGCATGAAGCGCATGAGCGTGATATGCAATGGGACGATGCCGGCGACGGCGCGGGACTGCCCGAAACAGGGGAGCGTGACGCTGTGCAGGGCATTGAACCGGGCGCCGAGCGGCATGCGGCCGAATATAAGGCCGTAGCGCTGGGCGATGCCGTGGCTGCTGATGCCGCCGGCACCGCTACGAGTGTCATCGGGAATGTCCCGGTTCCGACTGCGGCAGAAGGCAAGACGGAGCCCGCAGCGCAGGAGGGGGCCGACGCTGCCGGACAGCAGGCCGCAGATGATGAGGGCATGCAGTTCCTCGACAATCCCGCGTGGGACATCCCCGACGTGATGTTCCCCTCGATGGGCGGCGTCAAGGACGCTTCATCGGGGAGCAACCCATCGTATGATGCTCCCAGTCCCTACGTTCCCCTGCCTGAACCGGAGGACACCGTGCGGCCGGTGCATGGCTCTGCCTCCGATCCGCTGGGGCTGGAAGGCGTGTCCGATATCCCCACCGTGCCGGAGGAGGAAGAGCCGCAAGGCAACAACGACGTCACTATGGTGATACAGCCGTTGAGTGCTTTCCCTACGCCCACGCAGAGCGTGCCACCTACAGCCGGAATGACGCCGCAGACCGTGCCACTGCCGCCTGAGGCGGGCGCGGCGGTGCCTCCTCATGGGAGCGGAGAGCCGGGCGGCAAGGCGGACGGCAGTTCTCGAAAGCAACATGGCCACCGCCGCGCTATCATCATCGCCGTCGTCGCGGTCGTTGTCGTGGCGCTCGCCGCTACGGGCGGATTCCTGTGGTGGCGCCACGTGCAGAACCAGAACGATCTCGATCAGGCGGCGAGCCTGTGCAAGACCTCGAAGACCAAGGCCGACAAGGCGTTTTCCGAATTGCAATCCGCGCTCAGCGAAGCCAAGCCTGCGCAGCAGATTCCGCAAGGCGATGTGTCCGATCCGACCGTCCTGGAGACGCTGAACAGCGCGGTCACAAAGGCGTCCTCGGCCAGCGAGCCGGTCTCGTGCGACGTGGCGTTGGGCACTGAGACGCTGAACGCCAATGCCAGCAAGAACAAGCAGATCGCGCGCGCCAGCACCAAGGCGAAGACGAACGTCGCCAAGGCCACCAAGGCTGTGAACGACGGAAAGGCGGAGAAGATCGAGTTTATCAAGCATGAACTGCAGACGGCCGTCACCGGCGCGCAGAAGATTTACGATGACAGCAAGGGCGTTGTGCTGGACGACTCGACCAGGACCACGCTGCAGTCCGCCATCGATCAGGCGAACGCGTTGCTGCAGCAGGATGACGCCGATCTGAACGAGATGCAGCAGTCTATCACCGATGTGAAGGACGCCGGAGACGCGGTGACCGTGTCGATGAACGAGTACACCGCCCAGAAGAAGTATCTGGAGCAGCAGCGCCAGCAGGAGCAGCAGCGCCAGCAACAACAGCAACAACAGGACGACCAGAACGACAATGGCGACGACCTGAACGGCAGCACGGATTCGCAGATCGGTGATTCGCGGGGCCACGAGACCCAGCCGACCCACCCGCAAGGTAGCGACGACTGATAGATGGTGATTGGGGGTCGGCCATCCTGTTTGACCAC
>ERZ773145.3188-NODE-3188-length-10561-cov-4.000761_pt1 | contig 10561 bp, 6 predicted proteins | sample MGYA00580848_ERZ773145 | MGnify/ENA primary metagenome ERZ773145 (study PRJEB29015, sample SAMEA2737858) | human gut metagenome | biome: human gut; feature: human-associated habitat; material: faeces | place: China | collected 2012 ... | reverse complement strand
CTAAGGATCTAGTCCATATTGCTTGGGTGCGGGTTCAAGTCCCGCCGACTGCACTTTATTGAGGGAAGCTGGTCAGGCTTCCCTTTTTCTATATCAATATATAGATATAGAAAGTAAATATGTATGCAGATTGTGATTATGAAAATATCTGTTTATGCAAAGGCATCAGTGTCTTATATAAAAGGTTAAGTGTATTTATAGGAAAATAATAATATATTACACAGAATATTAATTGATAAAATATAAAAAATGATAAATAAGGAAATAAGGATATTATGAAAAAAGTATTGACAATAGCGGGAAGTGATTGTAGCGGAGGTGCTGGAATACAGGCGGATTTAAAGACATTTGCCGCACACGGTGTATATGGAATGAGTGTTATTACATCACTTACAGCACAGAATACAACGGGCGTATATGGAATAATGAATTGTAAGAAAGGCTTTACAGCAAGCCAGATAGATGCGGTATTTGAGGATATAAGACCAGATGCGGTAAAGATTGGAATGGTGTCTGAACCATACATAGTAGAGGAGATAGCAGAAGAATTAAGAAAATACAAAGCGGTTAATATTGTGTTAGATCCGGTTATGGTGTCAACAAGTGGTAAGAAGCTCATCACTAAAGAAGCAGAGGAAGTGCTTATTAAGAAGCTTATGCCGCTTGCAACAGTTATAACACCTAATATTCCAGAAGCTGAAAGTCTGTCAGGCATAACTATTAATGACAGATATGATATGGAAAAAGCGGCAGAAATCATCTATAAAAAGATAAATATTAATGATGAAGGACCGGCAGTTCTTGTAAAAGGCGGACATTCCATTAATTGTGCTAATGATTATCTGTATACAGAGATTGGAACAAGCTGGTTTGAGGCAGAAAGAGTAGATAATCCTAATACACACGGAACAGGCTGTACGCTGTCATCTGCTATTGCATGTAATATAGCAGAGGGGTATAGTGTTAAGGAGTCGGTTGCAAGGGCGAAGGAATACATAACAGGTGCTCTTAAGGCTGGACTTAACATAGGTAAGGGAAGTGGACCTCTTAATCATATGTATGTGCTTGATAAGTAAAATGGTGTGGATAGGAGATTGATAATGGATAGTTTTATATATAGTATTAATGCAACAGTTCCTATATTTCTTGTGATGATTATAGGGTGGTTTATTAAACAGATAGGCCTTATTGATGACCATTTTGCCAATGTTGCTAACAGATATGTGTTTAAGGTGGCATTGCCAGCATTACTGTTCAGGGATTTGTCAAAGTCTGATTTTAAAGGTAAATTTGACCCGCAGTTTGTATTGTATTGCAGTATAGTAACAATACTTATGTTCTCATTAGTGTGGATAGCAACTGAGATATTAATGAAAGACGATACACAAAAGGGAGCGTTTGTGCAGGGTTCGTGCAGAAGCAGTGCAGCAATTCTTGGAATGGCATTTGTGCAGAATATGTATTCAGATACAGGAATGGCACCGCTTATGATTGTTGCAGCAGTTCCGTTATTTAATATATTTGCAGTCGTTGTACTTACATTTAAGGCACATCCGGCAGACAGCAGTGAAGCTGTTAAGGCTGGAAGAGGTGATAATATAAAAAAAGCATTTGTTAATATATTAAAAAATCCAATTATTATAGGTATAGTTCTTGGTTTTATATCATCAATGCTTAATATGAAGTATCCTGCAATTATTAATAAGACTATAGAAAGCCTTGCACAGACAGCAACACCTATAGCTTTAATATGCATTGGTGCAGGTTTTGAGGGGAGAAAAGCATTAAAGAAGATAAAGCCTACTATTATAGCAACATTTATTAAACTTATAGGACTTGCGGCAGTGTTTATTCCGGTTGCAGTATTTCTTGGCTTTAGAAATCAGGAGCTTGTGGCGGCTCTTATAATGCTTGCATCTCCTACTACAGTTACAAGCTATGTTATGGCAAAGAGTATGGATAATGATGAGGTATTATCATCAAGCATAATTGTTTTGACGACAGTATTATCAAGCATAACATTAACAGGCTGGATATTTATTTTAAGAGCATTAGGCTTGATATAAAGTTGTTGAAAATGTAATAGCTATATGTTATACTTCTAATAGTTATGAACAAAAAGGAGGTATTGTTGTGAAGCATATTAAGACAATCAGCAATCGCGTATTAAAGGATACAATGAAGCACGGTGGATGTGGCGAATGCCAGACATCATGTCAGTCAGCTTGTAAGACATCTTGCACAGTTGGTAACCAGAGCTGTGAGAATAAGAATAACTAATAATTAGTTAATTGGTTAGTGAAGGGTAAGAGAGTGCTAAAGCATTTTAGACACTCTCTTATTTCTGTTAAGACAGTTCATAGTTAGTGTATGTCTGATAGCTACAGGTATATTAGTTAACTGTGATTAAGAATAAATGGCTGTATACAGCCAATAGAAATTGAGGATAATTATGATACATCAGTATAAGAATAATGGATATAACATCGTGTTAGACGTAAATAGTGGTTCTGTACACGTTGTTGATGATATAGTATATGATATAATCGCACTTTATGAGAATTCAAGTGTTGATGAGATAGCAGATAAGCTTAAAGATAAATATAAGGAAGAAGATATCAGGGAAGCCTGTCAGGAGATAGAAGAATTAAAAGAAGAAGGACAGCTTTTCACGGAAGATATATATGAGCCATATATAGATTCATTTAAGGACAGACCTACAGTTGTTAAAGCTCTATGCCTTCATATTGCACACGACTGTAACCTTGCCTGCAGATATTGTTTTGCAGAAGAAGGTGAGTATCACGGAAGAAGAGCTCTTATGAGCTTTGAAGTTGGTAAGAAGGCATTGGATTTCCTTGTTGCTAATTCAGGCTCAAGAAGAAATCTTGAGGTTGACTTCTTTGGTGGTGAGCCAACAATGAATTTTGAAGTTGTAAAGCAGCTTGTAGAATATGGAAGAAGCCTTGAAGAAGAGCACAATAAGAAATTCCGTTTTACACTTACAACTAATGGTATACTTCTTAATGATGAGATACTTGATTTTGCCAATAAAGAGATGAGCAATATCGTATTAAGCATAGATGGACGTAAAGAGATTAATGATCTTATGCGACCAACAAGAAATAACCACGGAAGTTCATATGATATTATAATGCCTAAGTTTAAAAAGGTTGCTGAAAGCCGTAACCAGATGAATTATTATGTCAGAGGTACATTTACACATAACAATCTTGATTTTTCAGAAGATGTTCTTCACTTAGCAGACGAAGGTTTTGAGCAGATTTCGGTAGAGCCGGTTGTTGCACAGCCTACAGACTCTTATGCGATAAGAGAAGAAGACCTTCCAATTATATTTGAGCAGTATGATAAGCTTGCCAAGGAAATTATTAAGAGAAAGAAAGCAGGCAATGGGTTTAATTTCTTCCACTTTATGATTGATCTTAATGGTGGTCCTTGCGTGGCTAAGAGATTATCAGGCTGTGGCTCAGGATGTGAGTACCTTGCTGTTACTCCTTGGGGTGATTTCTATCCATGTCATCAGTTCGTAGGTAATGAAGATTTCCTTATGGGTAATGTTGATGAAGGCATAACCCGTAATGATATAAGAGATGAATTCAAGAGTTGTAATGTATATTCAAAAGAAAAGTGTAAGAACTGTTTTGCCAAGTTCTACTGTAGTGGTGGGTGTGCCGCTAATTCTTACAACTTCCATGGTAACATCAATGATGCATATGATGTTGGCTGTGAGATGCAGAAGAAGAGAATTGAATGTGCAATTATGATAAGAGCTGCGATGGCAGAAGATTAAAAGGAATGTTGAAGGGAGTATTAATAGTAAAATGAAGTACAATTTAACTAAGAAGATAAGCTATAGCATTATTATTCTTGTATTGCTTGTAGGACTTTCGCTTACAGCTATATTCGGAATGAACGGCAAAGGCTATGGCAGTGCTAAGGACATCAACTTAGGTCTTGACCTTGCAGGTGGTGTCAGTATTACTTATGAGATTAAAGAAGATAACCCAAGTTCCCAGGATATAGAAGATACTATATATAAGCTTGAGAAACGTATCGAGGGAAGAAGTACAGAATCTCAGGTCTACAAAGAGGGCGAGAACAGAATTACAGTAGAAATTCCAGGTGTTACAGATGCTAATGAAATTCTTACAGAATTAGGAACACCAGGTTCACTTGAATTCCTTGATTACACAGGTTATACAGCGTGGTCACAGGGAGAGGATTACACACCACTTCTTACAGGTTCTGACGTAAAGACAGCACAGGCTTACACAGATACATCATCTAAAGACAGCACACCATATGGTGTATCGCTTACATTTACAGATGAAGGTGGAGATAAGTTCGCTGAGGCAACAGCTAACAATATAGGAAGCAGAATATACATAGTATATGATGGTTCGGTTGTAAGTTATCCAACAGTTAATCAGGCTATAACAGGTGGTAATGCTTCAATTACAGGTATGGAAACATTTGATGCGGCAGATAATCTTGCTACATACATAAGAATTGGATCTATTCCTCTTACACTTAATGAAGTAAGCTCTAATATCGTAGGTGCACAGTTAGGACACGATGCAATTCATACAAGTCTTATAGCAGCAGCTATTGGTTTTGCATTGTTATGTGTATTTATGATTGCTATATACAGAGTACCAGGTGTTGTTGCAACACTTTCGCTTATTATATACACAACATTAGTATTATTCCTTGTAAGTGTATATGATCTTACATTAACACTCCCGGGTATTGCCGGTATCATACTTGGTATTGGTATGGCGGTTGATGCCAATGTTATTATCTATACACGTATCAGGGAAGAGATAGCCGCAGGAAAGAGTGTTGAGAATTCTATTCTTGCAGGTTACGACAAAGCTACATCAGCTATCGTTGATGGTAACGTAACAACACTTATTGCAGCTATTGTACTTTATATATTCGGTACTGGTCCTGTTAAGGGATTTGCAACAACTCTTGCAGTAGGTAACATAGTTTCAATATTTACAGCACTTGTGATTACTAAAGTTATTATGAAGCTTCTTTATAACTTTGGTCTTACTAAGCCATCGATGTATGGAAAGACAACACATAGAAGAACTTATGATATTCTTTCAATTAAGAAATGGACTATTACGGTTTCAATTGTTCTTATTGTTATTGGTTTTATAACAATGGGAGTACAGAGTGCACTTGGTAACAGAGCACTTAATTTCAGCCTTGAATTTGTTGGCGGTTCAACAACAAGCTTTACATTTGACAAAGAATATTCACAGTCAGAGATAGAGAATGATATTATTCCTGTAATCAGGGATGCTGCAGGTATAACAGAAGTACAACAGCAGAAGGTTCAGAACTCAACTAAGGTTTCATTTAAGACAACAGACCTTTCACTTGAGCAAAGAGAAGCTGTTGAGGAAGCTGTAACAGCTAAGTTCCCTATTGAAGATGGTTCGATAGTTGAGACAGACACAATCAGCTCATCTGTCAGCAGTACTATGAAGAAGAATGCTATTCTTTCAGTAATTCTTGCTACAATAGCAATACTTATATATATCTTTGCAAGATTCAGGGATATCAAATTCGCGCTTGCAGCTGTTATGGCTCTTTTACAGGATGTATTAGTAGTTATTACATTCTATGCAGTATTCAGAGTGCCAGTAGGTAACACATTTATTGCCTGTATGCTTACAATAGTAGGTTACTCAATTAATGGTACAATCATTATATTTGACCGTATCAGGGAAATGTTAAAGAGTGCTAACTCTAAGACTAATATTACAGAGCTTGTTAACTCAGCTATAACAAGTACATTAACAAGAAATATTAATACAACAATAACAACTCTTATTATGCTGGTTATGTTATACATACTCGGTGTAACATCAGTTAAGGAATTCTCACTTCCACTTATTGTTGGTATTATCGTAGGTTTCTACTCATCAGTATTCCTTACAAGTTCATTCTGGTATATGCTTGGTGGAAAGAACAGAGGAGTTATTGATGAAGCAGTTAATAAAAGAAAAAAAGCAGAAAGCATAGGTAAAGACGGAGCTCAGGTATAATAAATAATTAATATAATGGCTTTGTAAAGCAGTAAAATGGTGCATCATCAAACGATGCACCATTTTTAATACAAGCAATATTGCCATAAGAATGGAGAACAAACGTGAACAGCAAATGGATGGTATACGCCAAAAAAGCAGATTTTAAGCAGATAGCCTCTGAATACGGAATAGATCAGGTTCTTGCCCGTATAATAAGAAACAGGGATATATGCGGCAGTAAAGATATAGATATGTATCTTAATGGGAATCTTAACGATATACATAATCCTCATAGTATGAAAGATGCCGATAAATTTGTTGATATTATTACTAAGAAAATAGAGGAACATAAGCCTGTAAGAATAATCGGAGATTATGATATTGATGGAATATGTTCTATTTATATATTATTCTGCGGCTTAAAGGCGGCAGGAGCAGATGTGGATTATGTTGTACCGCATAGGATAAATGATGGTTATGGAATTAATGAGCATTTAATAGACAATGCAATCAATGAAGGGATTGATACAATTGTTACCTGTGATAATGGAATAGCTGCATATAATCAGGTCAGGTATGCAAAGGATAATGGAATTACAATGATAGTGACCGACCACCACGATGTTCCATTTGAGATAAAGGACGATAAAAAGGTATACATTGTACCTCCGGCAGATGCAGTTATTAACCCTAAACAGGCAGATTGTGATTATCCATTTAAGCTGTTATGTGGAGCAGGCGTTGCATATAAGCTTATAAGCCTGTTATATGACAGATTAGGGTTTGATAAGAAAGAGCTTGAAGATTATATTGAATTTATGGCAATAGCCACTGTAGGTGATATAGTCGACCTTATTGACGAGAACAGAATAGTAGTTAAATATGGCCTTAAGCATATTGCACATACAAAAAATACAGGGCTTAGGGCACTTATAGAGGAGTGCCAGCTTGATATTAATAATATAAGCTCATATCATATAGGCTTTGTAATAGGACCATGTCTTAACGCCAGTGGACGTCTTGATACAGCAAGACAGGCAATTGAACTTATGCTTTGCAAGGATAATGAAAAGGCACATAATATGGCAAAAGAGCTTATAGCCCTTAATAATGAAAGAAAGTCAATGACAGAGCAGGAGACGCAGAAGGCAATAGAATTAGTAGAGAATACTGGTCTTCTTAAGGATAGAGTGCTTGTTATATATTTAAAGGACTGCCACGAGAGCATAGCTGGAATAATAGCAGGCAGAATTAAAGAAAGATATTACAGGCCTACATTTGTTATTACTAATGCTGAGGACGGGGCAAAAGGCTCAGGACGTTCAATCGAAGGCTATAATATGTACGAAGAGATTAATAAATGTAAAAATGTTCTCACTAAATATGGTGGACATCCTATGGCGGCTGGTTTATCATTAGCAATATCTGATATTGACATATTCAGAAAAATGCTGAATGATAATGCGATACTTACAGATGAGGATTTAATTCCTAAAATGTGGATTGATGTTCCAATGCCTGTATCGTATGCCAATATCCGGCTGGTTAACCAGTTAAAGCTGCTTGAACCATTCGGAAAGGGGAATGAAAAGCCGGTATTTGCAGATAGAAATTTATATGTAAAGACAGCCTCAGTTATTGGAAAGAACAAAAATGTTCTTAGATGCCAGTTAGAAACAGAGGACGGAACTTATGTACCTGCTGTACAGTTTGGAATTAATAATATAGATGATATTCCAAGGGCAGGAATGAGAATTTCTATAATATATTATCCGGATATCAATACATTTAACGGAATAATGTCATTACAGATAATTATAAAGGAATGGAAGGAAACAATATGAGAGAGAGAATGAGGAAACTGACAGCTGCTATTCTTATGCTTGTAATGGTCAGCGTAATGTTTACAGCCTGTGGCAGTAACAGCAGTGATAAGTCAGACAATGCAACACAGGAAAGTACAAGTGAGTATGTAAGCGAAGATATAAAAGTAGCTGCACTTAAAGGACCTACAGCTATCGGAATGGTTAAGCTTATGAGCGATAATGAGGATAATAAAACAGCCAATAATTACACATTTCAGATAGAGGCGGCGGCAGATGCATTTACAGCAGACCTTATAAAGGGCGATGTCCAGATTGCAGCTATGCCTTGTAATGCTGCGGCAACACTTTATAATAAGAGTAATGGCAAGGTATCTGTTGTAGGAATTAATACACTTGGCGTGTTATATATACTTGATAATAAGGGCGAGGTAACTAATGTAAGCGACCTTAAAGGACGTACAATATACACAACAGGTAAAGGAACTACACCTGAATATACATTAAGATACCTTTTAAATACCAACGGAATTGACCCTGATAAGGATGTACACATTGAATTTAAGTCAGAGGCTTCCGAGGTTGCGGCTATTATGGCATCAGCGAAGGAAGAAACTGTAGCTATGCTTCCACAGCCATTTGCTACAACAGTTCTTATGAATAATAAGGAAGCAAGAATAGCTCTTGATGTTACTAAGGAATGGGAAAATGTATCAAAGGATGGAAGTACAGTAGTAACAGGTGTAATAGTTGTCAATACAGAATATTACAATAACCATAAGGCTGCGGTTGACAAGTTCCTTGAGGAATATAAGCTTTCAGCAGATTATGTTAATGCAAATGTAGATGAGGTTTCAACACTTGTAGAAAAATATGGTATAACAAAAGCCGCAGTTGCAAAGCAGGCAATACCTAAATGCAACATAACAATAATAACAGGCAGTGATGCCAAAGACAAAATAAGCAAATATTTAAATGTTCTTTACGAAGCAAATCCAGCTTCAGTTGGTGGAAAGCTTCCAGAGGACAATTTCTACAAATAAAATATATAAGAATGATGCATAGTTAAAGCAGTAAAAGCGGTAAAAGCAGTAAAAAGGCAATTCATTAGCAGAAAAATCGGTAGATATGATAATTCTGTATGAATTGCCTTTTTTATTATAATTAATGTGAATGTCTGTTAATATATTCTGTCTTGTATTTAGAGTAAACAATCTTCTGGCTGTTATAAAGACTGTAGTAGCCAGAGAGCATATAACTTATTGCTACGCATATAATTACGAATTTCATTGAACCAGCACCAAACATTTCAATTGATAATATGAAAGAAGTGAGTGGGCAGTTAGTTACGCCACAGAATACGCTTACCATACCGCACGCGGCACATAAGCCGATTGGAAGTCCGAATACAGGAGCCAAAAAGCTTCCAAGAGTTGCACCGACAAAAAGTGTAGGGACAATCTCACCGCCTTTAAATCCACCACCTAATGTAATGGCTGTAAACAGCATTTTTAAAATAAAGACATACCACGAACAGCTTGTTATAAAGCTTGCCGCAATCATAGGAGCACCAGCACCAAGATAATCAGTAGTACCGGTTATATATCTTAAAATAATAACAAGCACACCAGCTATTATAATACGGATATATGGGTTGCTTAAGTATTCAGAATATATTTTGGCTGATGAATGAAGCATATAACAGAATACAATGCTTGCGAGGGCAAATATTACTGACATTATCATAAATCTTATTCCGGTAGATATGCTTAGTTCACATATTTCGCTTATTATAAACATAGTTGGTGTTATATTGAATAACCCAGCTACGCCGGAAGCAATAAGTGCGGATATAATACAGGGAACAAGTGCGGCGTAATACATAACCCCCACACTTATAACCTCCATAGAAAATATGGCTGCGGCTATAGGAGTTCCGAAAAGAGCAGAGAAACAGGCACTCATTCCGCACATAATCATAATTCTTGTATCTTTGTCGTCAAAATGTAATATTTTGGCGATAAAATTGCCTAAGGAGCCGCCAACCTGCAGGGCTGCACCTTCTCGTCCTGCTGAACCACCGCAAAGATGTGTAAGCAGTGTTGATATTATAATAAGAGGAGCAACACGGACAGGAACTTCTGCATTGGACTGGATTGCTGTTATTACAAGATTAGTTCCTGTATTCTTGTCTTCGTGCGTAAAATGGTACATAAGAACGATTATTATACCGGCAGCAGGAAGAAAGAATAAAGTGTAAGGGTGTTGGATCCGAAAGCTTGTTACATATTGTAAAGCTTTATAAAATAATGCTCCGATAAGTCCTATAAAGCTTCCTGTAAATAAAGAGCAGAGAAGCCATTTGATAAGTGTTAAGGCTGCCATTCTTGCTCTTTGAAGTGTTTCAAGAGTAATATCAGGACTTATATCTAATATATCAGAGAGTTTTTTCATCAGGTTATCCTCTTTTCTTAGAGTGTTCACGTTAGTCGAACTTCTTTTTACTCATATTGCTGTTGTGATATTCAGGGTTATTAGTTACATCTTCTGTAAAAAACTCTGGCATAATGTAATTGTCAGCTTCTTCTATAGTGTTAAATTCAACTTCTGCAATAACAGTGCCGTTGAATGCTCCTTCAAATATGTCAAGTTCAATAGTGTATCCGTTACCAT
>ERZ773145.3185-NODE-3185-length-10565-cov-9.393720_pt1 | contig 10565 bp, 7 predicted proteins | sample MGYA00580848_ERZ773145 | MGnify/ENA primary metagenome ERZ773145 (study PRJEB29015, sample SAMEA2737858) | human gut metagenome | biome: human gut; feature: human-associated habitat; material: faeces | place: China | collected 2012 ... | reverse complement strand
GATTCTGACTGTAATCAAAGCAGGGACCTCCTAACAGATGATTGGCACCGCAGCCATGGCAGGCGCGGTTGCAGGGCTGGGTGGTCTGGGCGGCAAGGGCCTTGTTGTACTCCCGCACCAGATATTCGTGGGTCACACCGTAGTCCATGTGGCTCCACGGGGTCACCTCGTCCAGCCCAATGGGACGCTGGCAGTAGAACTTGGGATCAATGCCCAGATCCTCAAACACCTGCATCCAGGTATCATACTTGAAGCACTCTTCCCAACCGTCAAAGTAACAGCCCCGTTTGTAGGCTTCCAGAATAACAGGAGCCAGACGGCGGTCGCCCTTGGCGAACACGCCCTCCAGAAAACTGGTGGTGCTGTCGTGATAGTTCACCTTGATCTTGCGGCTGTGGACACTTTCCAGCAGGTGCTTCTGCTTGGCCTGCAGGCTTTCCTCCGTGTCCATGGGCACGAACTGGAAGGGAGTGTGGGGCTTGGGCACAAAGCAGGCACAGCTGATGGTCACCTGCACGCCCCTGCCCTTGGCGTGCCTGGGGTTGGAGTAATAGAGATCTACCACCTTCTGGGCGGTCTCGGCAATGCCCTCGATGTCCTCCATCGTCTCGGTAGGCAGACCCATCATAAAGTAGAGCTTGACCGAGGAATAGCCGTTGGCAAAGGCCAGTGAGCAGGTCTTTTCGATCTCGTCCCAGGTAACATTCTTGTTGATGACATCCCGCAGGCGCTGGGTACCAGCCTCGGCCGCAAAGGTCAGGCCGCTCTTACGCACCTTTGTAGTCTTTTCGATCAGGCTCTGGGAGAAGTTGTCCATCCGCAGGGAGGGCAGCGAAAGGCTGACGTGCTCCTTGGGGGCCCACTCATTCAGATCATCCAGCAGTTCTTCCAGCTGGCCGTGGTCGGAGGTGGACAGGCTGGACAGGCTCAGCTCCTCATAGCCGGTGTTGGCGCACAGATCCTGTGCCGCCTTATTCAGCAGGCTGGCATCCCGCTGGCGCATGGGGCGGTACAGGAAGCCCGCCTGACAGAACCGGCAGCCGCGCACACAGCCGCGCAGCACCTCAATGCTGGCACGATCCTGGATGGCCCCCACCATGGGCACAACAAAGTTCGTTGGCGGAGCAAACTCGTTCAGATCCTTGATGATGGCCTTGGTGATGACCGCCGGGATGCCCGGCTCGTTGGGGGTAATGGCTTTGACCCGGCCGTCCTCAAAGTAGGTCACATCGTAGAAGGCGGGGATATAGACCCCGGGGATCTTTGCAATGCGGCGCAGCAGCTCCTTTTTGGAGACGCTGCCCTCTTTCTTGGCACGCTCGATCTCGGCGCAGATGGAAGGCAGCTGGTTCTCACCCTCACCCAGCTGGATGACATCAAAGAAATCCGCAATGGGCTCCGAGTTGCAGGCGCAGGGGCCGCCCGCCACGATCAGGGGCCAGTGCTCGTCGCGGTCCTTTGCGTAGAACGGAATGTGTGCCAGATCGAGCATGGCCAGAATGTTGGTGTAGGAAAGCTCGTACTGCAGGGTAAAGCCCACCGCATCAAAATCGGTCAGGGGATCCTTGCTCTCCATAGTGTACAGGGGCAGGTCCAGCCGCTCCATCTCAGCCTTCATATCCAGCCAGGGCATAAAGGCGCGCTCACACCACCAGTTCTCGTGGCTGTTGAGCAGCTCGTACAGGATCTTCTCACCGAGGAAGGACATGCCCACCTCGTAGGTATCCGGGAAGCAGAATGCAAACCGGACATCCACCTTTTCTTTGTCTTTATACACGCTGCCCGGTTCGCCGCCGGTGTAACGGCCCGGCTTCTGCACCCGGCCCAGCGCTTCTTTCAGCTTGGGATCAAACATCAAGTTCCTCCATTGACAGAACAGTTTTACTTCATTCATTTTATTGTACCCGATTCTGCCGGGAAATGCAATCATTGTTTTGGAGCAGCGACCAGCCGCACGCCGCCAGCTGTGCCCCATCCAGCGGCGGGATGGGCAGGAGGTTGAAGGCCCCAGTCAGGAGGTTGGCCGCCAGAAAGGCACTGGCCCGGATGGTGGCCCGCTGTTCCAGCCGAAGCATCCAGAGCCCGGCCAGCACAAAATTCACCGCAGGGCCTGCCGCGGCAAGGAGAGCGGTCTGCCACAGGGTCATTTCCCTGCCCCGGGTGCGCATACAAAAGCCGGTAAGGGTGACTTCAATGACCGGAAACTGCCCAAACAGGGCAAGATATATCCCGATGTGCCCCCACTCATGCAGGAATGCTGCCAGCAGCCCCAGCCGCAGAAACCCGCTTGCATCGAAATAGAGCAGAACGTACAGCGTCCCGCAGAGCAGCAGTGGGTCCCGGAACACAAACGGCCCGTACCGGAACCGATGCCGCATCACGGCAGGCTCAGTGCGGCAGAAGGATCATACCGGATGCCGCCTGTCAGAAATTCAAAGTGCAGGTGTGCCCCGGTGGCACGGCCCGTCTGTCCGGCAGTGCCCAGCCGCTGGCCCGCTGCAACCACCTCCCCGGCCCGGACATAGAGATACTGCATGTGGGCATAGAGCGTTTCCTGCCCGTCCCCATGGGTCAGCCGGACATAGTTGCCGTAAGCGGTTCCTCGCCGGGCGGCGGTCACCACGCCGTCCAGTGCCGCAAGGACCGGTGTGCCCTCCCCGCAGGCAAGGTCCACGCCCCGGTGGAAGGCTTTTTCCCCGGTAAAGGGATCCTTCCGCCAGCCATAAGGGTCAGAGACACGCCACGCCGCCGTTTCCAGCGGGAAGCAGAGCGTCTGCCCCGGCTTTGCCTGTTTCAGGCTGGCTCCCGCCGGGACATTTTTGCCCGCACAGACCGGGAGCACCCTGCCCGCCAGCAGAATGATCAGCAGCACCGTCAGAGCCAGCACCGCCGCCCGTTGATATCGCTTGTGTTTCCCTGCTCGTCCATGTTTTGCCTGCATCTTTTCGCCCTCCGTTCTGGAAAGTGTATGCAGAAGGAAGCTCACTGAGAACCAGAACACCCCCTGGGAGATTTCCCAGAGGGTGCTCTTTCCGTATTTACCGGCGGAGCCAGTCATGGAGCCGCTGGAAGAGGCTGGAGTGGCCGTGCCGTTCCGCGCGATCAACAGCGTGCGGAGCGGGTGCGCTCTGCACAGCCGGAGCAGGTGCTGCTTTCACCGTGGCAGGCTGTTTTGCTGGCTCTGGGGGCTGCTCCGCCACCTGAACCGGCTCCGGTCTCGTTTCGGGCTCAGACAGCCGTTCCGGTGCCTTTGGCTCGGGCTGCTCCGGTTCTGCCGCAGAAGTGGTATCCCGGGCAAGCCAGTCATCCCGGAGCAGATCGTACATGTCCATCTGGCCGTTGACAAGGGGCTCACCGGGGGCCGCTTTCACCTTCTGATAGCTGCCGTCTGCCCGCATCTCCCGGGCATTGACGTTATCCCGCAGCTGCAGCTGCAGGATATCGCTCAGCTTCTGGATGAGAACAGGGTCCTCCACCCGGACACCCACCTCCACGCGGCACTCGGTGTTGCGGGTGAGGAAATCGCCGGAGGCGATATAGATGCGGGTGGTCACGCCATCGTAGAAGCTGTAGATGCGGCCATGCTCAAGGTAGCGGCCCACCAGACTGCGGATATGCAGGTTCTCGGTCTTGCCCGGCACCTCGGCGCGGACACAGCAGATGCCGCGCACGATCATATCGATGCGAACCCCCGCACAGCTGGCTTCTTCGAGTTTCAGGATGATATCCCGATCCGAGATGGAGTTGTTTTTCAGGATCATGGATGCCGGGCGGCCCAGCTTGGCTGCATTGATGACCCGGTCCATCTCGTCCAGCAGCACGCTCTTGAAGCGCAGAGGAGCCACCAGCATCTTCTCGGTGGTCTCCGTCAGCTTCTGCACGGCAAGGTTCTGGAACACGTTTGAGGCTTCCTCACCGATGCCCAGATCTGCCGTGATGAACGAATAATCGGTATAGAGCTCGCTGGTCTTTTCGTTGTAGTTGCCGGTGCCGATCTGGGTGATGTAGCTGTAGCCCTGCGGGCTCTTCTTGGTGATGAGGGTCAGCTTGGAGTGCACCTTGTAATCATCAAAGCCATAGAGAATGGTACAGCCAGCCTCTTCCAGCTGCTTGGACCAGTCGATGTTGTTCTGCTCGTCAAAGCGGGCACGCAGCTCCACCAGAGCCACCACTTCCTTGCCGTTTTCGGCGGCTTCGATCAGGGCCTGTACGATCTGGGATTCCCGCGCCATCCGGTAAAGGGTCATCTTAATGGAGATGACCTCCGGATCCCGCGCGGCCTTTTTCAGCATCGCGATGAAGGGGCGGATGGACTGATACGGATAACTGAGCAGGACATCGTGCTTTTCCACCTCGGCAGCGAGGTCATAATCCTGGGGCGGCAGCATGGGCCGGGCCGAGGGATAGAACAGCTCCGGGTTGCCCTCGGCCTCCATTTTACCGGTGAGCTTGTAGAAGAAGCTCAGATCCAGCGGGCTCTTCTGGGCGAACACCCGCTTATGGCTCAGTTCTAATTTATCGCAGAGGAGACGCAGGATCTCCTGCGGGGCCGTGGGAGTTACCTGCAGGCGGACAGCGGCCAGCTTGCGGCGGCGCTTGAGCAGGTCGGCCATGATCTCGCGGTAATCGATATCATGGTCCATCATGCCCTCTTTTACATCAATGTCAGCGTTGCGGGTAACGCGGAACAGGCACTTTTCCTGCACAGCATCCTTGCCGAAGATGAGAGACGCATAATGCAGCACCAGTTCCTCCGTCAGGGCAAACTCGGTCTTGCCCTCCCGGCGCACCAGGATCAGCCGCTCCATCTGGCTGGAAATGGGGATCATGCCAAGGCTCTGGCCCTCCTTTTCCTTGAGCAGAGCGCCCAGGTAGATCTCCTTATTGCGCAGGAACGGGAACGGGTGGCGGTTGTCCACGATCTGCGGGCTGAGGATCGGGAACAGCTCGGTCTGGAAATACTTCTTCCAGACATGCTCGTCCTCTTTGGTCAGATGGTCAAGATCCACCTTGCGGTAGCCATTTTCGGCCAGTGATTCCAACGCTTTTGCGTAATATTTGTCGCAGTCCTCCTGCAGCTGGGCGGTTTTGGGCATGATGGCGGCAAGCTGCTCGGCGGCCGTCATGTTGGTCTTGTTCTCGCGCTTTTCCTTTTTGCCCTTTTCCTGCTCCAGGTTCGCGCGCTCCTGCAGAGAGCCCACGCGCACCATGAAGAACTCGTCCAGATTGGAGCCATAAATGGCAAGGAACTTGACCCGCTCGGCCAGCGGCACGTTTTTATCCTTGCCCAGCGCAAGGACCCGCCGGTTGAAGTCCAGCCAGCTCAGCTCGCGGTTGATAAAAATGGTATCATCGCTCATGTTCATTCCCCTTTTTTCCGCTCTGCGGGCAAGCGTTGCCGCAGTTCAGCGCACAGTTGCCTGGCCTGCCCAGGAGGCCACGATGTCTTCGGTCAGGCCCGGAACGTCTGCCGCATCTGCCACCTGCGCGAACGGCCCATACTGCTGCCGGTATGCCACAATGGCCCGGGCACGGCTCTCGCCCACGCCGGGCAGGGTGCACAAAGCATCCAGGTCTGCGGTGTTCAGGTCCACCCGGGTGTAGGCAGAAAGCGTCTGCCCGTCCGGCAATGACTGTTCCTCTGTGCCCTTCAGCGGGACCGCGAACCGAAATGCCAGCACCGCACATACAATGGCTGCCGCCAGCGAGAGCAGAACGAACGCTCTTTCCCGCCGGGCGGCTTCGGGCCGAAGTTGTTCTTTCATTGTACCCGACTTTCCTTTAAAAAGAAAGACCTCTGCGGAAGAATTTGCAGAGGCCTTGCACAAACTTTACACGGATTTTTCGGCATCCCGCACCATACGGTACAGCACTTCCACCGCCGCACCGGCAGATGCATCGGTCAGGGTGACCTTCTGCGCGGCAAGACGCAGCTCCGCCGGGGCATCGGCAGCAGCCGCGCTCCGGCTGGCCGCGCGCACCAGTTCCAGCATCGGCATGCCGCCGGCCAGCACCAGCACGTTCTCCGGCTCTACGCCCGCCGGGCCGCAGACAGCGTCCAGCATTTCTTTGCCGGAGACGGTCTTCGGGGTCAGCAGCAGGGTGTCCGGCGCAGCGCGCTCCCCCAGCAGCACAGCCGTGCGGTCGCCCAGTGCCTTGCCCAGCAGCGAGACCATGGGCACTGCCTTGCTGTCCTGATACAGCAGCACCCGCAGCACGTTCTCGCCCTTGATGTCTGCCGCATTCGCCAGCAGATAGGGCGTCCACTCCTGCTGCAGGTGGCGTTCCAGCGCGTTGCTCATGCGCAGCACGCGGGTGGTGCCGTCGGTCATTTGCAGAGCGATGCCCACGCCCGCCGCAGAGGGCAGCTGCGCGAACAGGTCAGCGTCCTGCCCGGCAAAGCTGCACAGCGGCTGGCGGGTGCCGTCGGCATAGTGATAGGCCATGGCTCCGCCGCAGACCAGCGCAGGCGCTGCCAGCCGCACGCTGCCCAGAATGGACCGCACCGCCCGGGGCGAACGCTGGGAAAAGACTGTGAAGCGGCCGCCGCGGCTGGAAAACAGCTGCAGCACATCCCGCACCACCTGGGTCAGGTTGCCGTCTGCACCCAGCAGAAGATTGTCCAGATCACACAGGACCAGCGTGGATTCCAGAGACTGATTCATACATTTCCCCTCCTGAGCGTTGCAAGAAAATGGGTAAAGTAATCCGGCAGTTCCGAATCAAAGCGGAGCTGTTCGCCGGTGATGGGGTGCACAAAGCCCAGCGTTTTGGCGTGCAGACACTGGCCGTGCAGGCTGGTGATGCAGTTGTGGGGGCCATAGACCGGGTCCCCCGCTACCGGGTGCTGGATGGACGCCATATGCACGCGGATCTGGTGCGTGCGGCCGGTCTTCAGGCGGCACTCCAGCATGGTGAAGTTATTCAGTCGTTCCAGCACCTTATAGCCCGTATAAGCGTACTTGGTGTGGGGCTCACTGGCCGGGTAGGCCGCCATTTTTTTGCGGTCAGTCTTGCTGCGGCCGAGGTTGCTTTCCACAAAGCCTTCGTCCTGGGCAAAGCCGCCGTAGACGATGGTGTTGTAGGCACGCTCCACGCTGTGCACCGCCATCTGCTGCGAAAGGCCGATGTGGGTCGCATCGTCCTTTGCCACCACCAGCAGGCCGCTGGTGTCCTTGTCGATGCGGTGGACGATGCCGGGGCGTATCTCGCCGCCGATGCCAGAAAGGCTGCCCTTGCAGTGCCACAGCAGTGCATTGACCAGCGTGCCGTCCGGGTTGCCCGGGGCCGGGTGCACCACCATGCCCTTGGGCTTGTTCACCACCAGCAGATGCTCGTCCTCATAGACGATATCCAGCGGGATGTCCTGCGGCACAGCCTCGATGGGCTTTGCGTCCGGGATCTCCAGAAGGATGGTGTCCCCTGCCTTGAGTTTCAGGCTTTTGGCCACCAGCTTGCCGTTGCACAGCACATGGCCGTCTGCCACAAGGGCCTGCAGCGCCGAGCGGGAAAGGCCGGTATCTTCGCCGCTGAGAAAGCGGTCGATGCGCTGGCCAGCCGTCTCCGGCTCCACGATAAATTCACGCTGTTCCATGGTTTACTGCTCCTTTGCGTTTTCGCCGTGCAGTTCTTCCAGAAAGATCACCAGCACCCAGAGCCCCACGCCCACGCACACACAGATGTCCGCAAAGTTGAACACTGCAAATCGCATGAACAGCAGGTTGATATAGTCCACCACCTCGCCGTTGAGCACGCGGTCGATCAGGTTGCCGATGCCGCCGCCCAGCACAAGGATCATGGCCGCCTGCTGCAGGTAGTTGCCGCGGCTGCGGAAAAACAGCACATAGGCTACCGCCAGCAGCGCCGCGCTGGTGGCGATGATGAGGAACAGCTGTTTGCCGCTGAGCAGGCTGAATGCCATGCCCTGGTTGAGCACAAAGCGCAGTTCCACCACATGGGGGATGAACGGCATGGCCCCCACCGGCTGCAGAGCATTCACCGCCCACAGCTTGATGGCCTGGTCGATGCCTACCAGCGCCGCCACGGCCGCCAGATTGAAAAGAACAAAAGCCATAGGATAACTCCCAAATCATTCAGTATAAAAAACGGCGCTCCCCGGGTAAGGGAGCGCCGCCCTTTTCAAAACAGTTCTGTTTTTACGCGGAAGGTTTATGCTTCCACAACGCTGGCGCAGCGTGCGCACAGGGTGGGATGAGCGGCGTGGGTGCCGATGGAGGCAGAATACTTCCAGCAGCGCTCGCACTTCTCGCCGGTGGCGTGTGCCGCAGCAACGCCCAGACCTTCGACAGCGCTGGCAGCGCCGCCCTCGCCCTTGACCAGCTCCACATGAGAGACGATCATCAGGTCGGCCAGCTCATCCATGGGGATGCTGTTCAGCAGGTCATAGACAGCGTCATTGCAGTACAGGGTGACAGCAGCTTCCAGAGAAGCACCGATGGTCTTCTCGGCACGGGCCTGCTCCAGCACCTTCTTCACCTCGTCGCGCACGGCGATGAGCTGTGCCCACTTTGCCTTGAAGGCATCGTCGGCGGCATACTGGCCAGCCTTGGGCATCTCCTCAAAGACCACGTATTTGTTCATGCCCTCGGTCTTGGGCAGGAAGTCCCAGATCTCCTGGCTGGTGAAGCACAGGATGGGCGCAATGATCTTGTCCAGAGCGACAAGGATCTTGTACATGGTGGTCTGAGCTGCCTTGCGGCCTGCGCCGTTGGTGCAGTACAGACGGTCCTTGGTGACATCCAGATAGAAGTTGGACATGGCCACAACGCAGAAGTTATACACGGCATGGTAGACCTTGTTGAAGTCATACACAGCGTAGCCTGCATTGGTGTTGGCGATCAGGTCGTCCAGAGCGGCCAGTGCCCAGCGGTCGATGTCCTGCAGCTGATCGTCCGCCACACAATCGGTGTTGGGGTCAAAGCCGTCCAGATTGCCCAGGATGAAGCGGGCCGTGTTGCGGATCTTGCGGTAAGCCTCGCTCAGCTGCTTGAAGATGTTCTTGCCGGCACGCACGTCCACGGTGTAGTCGGAAGAAGCCACCCACAGGCGGATGATGTCTGCGCCGTAGTCCTTGATGATCTCGCTGGGCTCCACGCCGTTGCCGGCGCTCTTGTGCATCTGCTTGCCCTGCTCGTCCACGACCCAGCCGTGGCACAGAACGGACTTGTACGGTGCGCAGCCCTTGGAGGCAACGCTGGTCAGCAGGCTGGACTGGAACCAGCCGCGGAACTGGTCGCCACCCTCCATATACATATCGGCCGGGTAGCGCAGCTCGGGGCGCTCCTCCAGCACAGCAGCGTGGGTGGAACCGGAGTCGAACCACACGTCCATGATGTCGGTGTCCTTGGTCCACTCGGAAGCGCCGCACTTTTCGCACACTTCGCCTGCGGGGATGATCTGCTCGGCTTCGTACTTGTACCAGGCGTCAGAGCCTTCCTTGCGGAACAGGTCGCTGACCGCCTTGATGGTGGCATCGGTGATGTGGTAGGCGCCGCACTTCTTGCAGTAGAAGGCCGGGATGGGCACGCCCCAGGTGCGCTGGCGGCTGATGCACCAGTCGTTGCGGTCGCGCACCATGCCCTTCATGCGGTCATGGCCCCAATCCGGCATCCAGGTAACGGTGTCGATGGCCTTGTAGACATCCTCGCGGAACTTTGCGATGGAGCAGAACCACTGTTCCGTTGCACGGAAGATGATGGGGTGATGGCAGCGCCAGCAGTGCGGGTACTGATGCTTGATGTGCAGCTGACCCATCACGGCACCGGAAGCGGTCAGGTCGGCCAGGATGGTCTTGTTGGCTGCCCAGACACGCTGACCTGCGTACTTGCCGGCCAAGTCGGTCAGGTAACCACCATCGTCCACGGGGACGGTGATGGGCACCTGGGGGTACTTCTGGCAGACGTTGAAGTCATCCACGCCGTGGCCGCCTGCGGTATGAACGCAGCCGGAACCGCTTTCCAGCGTGACGTGGTCGCCCAGGATGACCCAGCCTTCCTTGGGCAGGTAGACGTGGTTGTAACGCATCAGCTCGAACTCAGCGCCGCTGACCGGCTCGCCCACGACCTCGTAGTTCTCGATGTGGCAGGCGTCCATGACGCTCTTGACCAGATCAGTGGCCATGATGTGGTACTCCTCGCCGATCTTGACGAAGGAATATTCAAACTGGCCGTTGAGGCAGATGGCCTCGTTGGCGGGCAGAGTCCAGGTGGTGGTGGTCCAGATCACAAAGTAGGTCTTGTCCATCGGGATGCCGTGCTTTGCCAGCACACCGTTGGGGTCCTGCGAGACATGGAAACGGACGAAGATGGAATCGCAGTCGTCCTCACCGTACTCGATCTCAGCCTCAGCCAAAGCGGTGCGGCAGTCCGGGCACCAGTACACGGGCTTCAGGCCCTTGTAGATGTAGCCCTTCTTGGCCATCTCACCAAAGATCTCGATCTGGCGGGCCTCGAACTCAGGCTTCAGGGTCAGATAGGGGTGCTCGAAGTCACCGATAACGCCCAGACGCTTGAACTGGTCGCTCATGATGTCGATGTGCTCGGTGG
>ERZ773145.3184-NODE-3184-length-10567-cov-396.139650_pt1 | contig 10567 bp, 15 predicted proteins | sample MGYA00580848_ERZ773145 | MGnify/ENA primary metagenome ERZ773145 (study PRJEB29015, sample SAMEA2737858) | human gut metagenome | biome: human gut; feature: human-associated habitat; material: faeces | place: China | collected 2012 ... | reverse complement strand
AAAGGGCAGTATATAAATATATCAAATCTTTTCCCAACATTTGAACACAATTATTGACAATACCGAGTTTTTTTGTTTACAAATATGATAAACTATTTACAGTATCAAAGAGGAGGATACTATTTATGAATCAGAGAAGAATTGTCAGAAGGAAAGACTATTATTCGGTAGATGTTCATTACGGGAAGTATCAATGTAATCGTCATTACATCATCGAGAAGGACATTAGCAGTGATAATAATGTCGATTCGATGGAGGAAGGTCGCAGATGGTTTGATGAATTTGTTGAAGAGAATCGCGATCAAGATCTTGCCTTTGCCGAAGGAACTGTTTGGCATGAGAAGGTAGCTATTGTTGAAGATGAAGATGGTGATCAGATTGAAGATTGGAGCGATGTAGACGAAGATGGCGAGAGTCTCTACTGGGATGACCACGAAGATGATGAGGAGGAGGAGGATCTCGATGAAGATGATTGAGAGGAACTACTATTCAGTCGAATTTAAATATCTAGAAGAGGATGAAACTTATTTTTCTTCGAAGACGCGTTTTGACAGCAGTGGAGAAGCTGTTAAGTATGCTTGGACGGTTGCCTCGAATTATCTTCGAGAATTGGATCTCTTGGTTAGCTGGCGTGTGAGGTATTGTTTCAAATTCATTGGTGGTGAATGGAGTAGCATGATTGTCATCAAGAATACGGATCCAGTTGATTTGAGATTTTTCGAACAAGTTAAAGAAGGAGGCAAAAGCAAGCAATGAAGTTTGTTGTGCGTATATACAGTTGTACTTCGTCGACGCGTGAGCTGTTCGACAAGTACAACTATGAGTGGCCCAATTGGTCAGAAGTGTGTAAGTTCTTTGAATCACGAGGCTATCAGCAGGTCGGTCCATCAAATATCCGTGATAGATGGTTCCAGGTCTGCATCAACGATGTCGAGGGTCATCGAGTGTTGATTCATGTCGTATGGCCTTATCGTGAACGCAAAGTAAGAAGGAGGAATTCGGGTAAATGTTAAAGTATCAGTTCAATAAGGAGATCCCGATGTATGTCGAAGATCAGGAAGTAGTCGAGGATACATTCAAGTTGATGGGAGAGGAAGCAGAATCAGCTAAGATCACATATGTGTATTTCAAAGCTAATCGTGGTGCGAGACTGCTTCTTGTCACAGGCAATCAGGACAAGAAGGCATTCGACAAAGTCTACAAGACTGTCAAGTCGAAAGACAATGGAAGACTGTTCATCAATTTCGTGTATGTCGGAGGAGAGAAAGATTCCAATGTCATCATTCTGTCTCATATCAGTGAGAAGGAAGTGATTGACTATCTGTTGAAGAAGAATCTAACTAAATTGAAAGGTAAGGAATAGAATCATGGAAGAAAAGAACAAGGAAGTCAGATTGAGTACTCAGGAGTTCTATACGAACATTGTCAACAATTGCCTCAACAATTTGTTTGACAACGGTGATAGATTGAAGGTCACGCATGCTTTCGTCGATGGTGAGAAAGCATGGTTGGATGTTTCCGTAGTCTCTGACAAGGGTGGCAGTCGAGCAGTAATCTATTCAGTCGAGTGTCAGTTGTCTTTGATCATGGATGCTTTGCAAGATTCTATTGAAAGAGAAATCCATCCGAAGGAACTCAACATCAATGATTTGGTTGTCGAGCCTGAAGCCGATCCGATCGAAATTGAAAAAGAATCTTGATTGAGTGATAGGAGAGTGCTAGAATTGAATAGGACAACCGGGCAACATTGTAGTCAATCGCTCTTCTCGATTCAGCGATCCCTCCTATCAATATCAAACAATTGTCATTTCAGCTCATCGTTGCTTGGTTGTCGTGTCATGGGAAGCTAAGCTTCTCGCCAGATTTCAAAGGAGGCCACATTTATGGCAAAAGATGTCAGAGTAGTCGTGAAGAGACTTCAGGGAGTTTCAAAGAAAACAGGTAGCAAGTATGATTTCCTAACCTATTCGGGAGTCGAGAATGATGGAACCAAATGTGAGTTTAAGTTCACAAAGGCTTGCAAGAACTATCCACAGGAGGAAGGCAGTTTCACATTGCACATTCCCGAAGGAGGAATCTCCAAGGACAAAAGTTCGATCTATGAGCGCTTTTGGATTCGTGCTGTCGATAGTTACGAGGTCTTCGATGGATTCAAAGTTGTCGACGATGACGATCTTCCTTTCTAGGAGATAGTCGGGAGGTCAGTCATAGGAGGCGCATATCGATGCACCTCCTTGTTTTATAGGAGGAAAAAACAATGCCAAGAATCAAGCTGGGAAAGATAGTAGAGAAGAGATATCAGAAGGCACATGGGAAGTTCCCGACGATGTTCAGGAATCGTCGAGACTATCTTGTCTACAAGGAGATGTATTCCAAAGCTAGGAGGAAGATGGAGCTGTTCTCCGACAAGGAATTCGGATTTGGCGGACTGGTCAGCTATAGAATGCCGGTCAACTATCTCGATCTTGTCGAGAGGGAGGATCTTGACAAGGAGATCCTCGAGAAGTTCTCGACTCGCGAGTCGGTGCTCTCCAGCAGGAAGAGGCTGAGGGAACTGACAGCCAGAGGCAGCAGCCGTCAGATAATTGGTAGATCATTGAGACTTCTTGAGCAAGGTCTCGACTATGTCTTCGATGACAAGTCGAGGGAGATCGTCGACGCATTGAAGGAATTCACACCTTACGAGCTTGCGCAGTTCCTTCAATTCAACAGTGACATCCGACAGGTCATCGACTACCATTCGATCATGAAGAAGACGATGTCCGATCGTTGGGGTGGCATGCTTGGCAAAGGTGTCGAGCTGCTTCGCGAAGGATTCGAGGAGAGGGACATCACGGCGGACAACTTCATGGCTCGAATCGCTTATTTTAAGAAACGACTAGGAAAGAAGAAGTACAGAGATCTTTACGACAGGAAGAGGAAATCGAGATATGGCAGGGGAAGAAGGAAAGCAAGGAAATAGCTATGGACCGATCTACGTGGCCGACTTCGAGACAAGGTGTTCGGAGACGAACAGACTCTATGGAGTCACGAGTGTGTGGCTTTGGGACATCTGCCGCATGGGAAGTCTCGAGCATACGACAGGCAACACGATGGAGGAGTTTATCGATGAGATCGAGCTGATGGCACCTTGCATCATCTACTTCCACAATCTCAAGTTCGATGGAAACTTCCTGATTTCGTGGCTTCTCAAGAATGGATTCAAATGCAAGCCGATGAATCGCCGTCGGAAGAAGATGGATAAATGGACATTCGATTGTCTCATCACTGAGCTGGGAGTCTTCTATACGATCTCCATATGTTTCGACGGGGAGAACGTGGTGCAGATCCGCGACTCTCTCAAGAAGATCCCTGGGACTGTGCGAGAGATGGCTGTGGCCTACGGTCTGCCGATCAGCAAAGGTGACTGCGACTACACGATGGAGAGACCAGATGACTACCAGCCGACCGACGAGGAGATCGACTATGTGAGGCGCGACACTGAGATAGTCACCCGTGTCCTTCAGATGCAATACGATCAAGGAATGACGTTCATCACGAGTGCGAGTGACACTCTCAATCTCTACAAGGACAGTCTGAAAGGAACATTCAGGCTTCTCTTCCCGGTCGTGACCGAGGAGGTCGACGAGTATATCAGGGAGAGCTATCGTGGCGGTGTGTGCCAGGTGGCCGACAAGTATCGTGGGAAGGAAGTCACGGTCGACAATGTGTACGACGTCAACTCGATGTATCCGTATCAGATGTGCGAGAAGCTGCTGCCCTATGGGACTCCGGTGCATTTCGACGGGAAATACGAGCCAAATCCATCTTATCCTCTCTTCATACAACGTGTGAGAGTATGTCTCGAGCTCAAGGAGGGAATGCAGCCGTCCATCCTAGAGAAATCCGTAGGCACGATCTTCGACGATGTCGAGTACATCAGCTCGACCGACGGCGACGTGGTCGAGCTTACCCTGACGTGCATGGATCTCGATCTGATGTTCCTGCACTACCATGTGATATCGATAGAATATGTCGATGGCTACATGTTCCATGGCTCGAGGAATCTGTTCAAGAAGTATCTGAAGCCTCTGTACGAGGAGAAATGCAGCACCAAAGGTGCGAGAAGGCAACTGATGAAGATTCTGATCAATTCACTCTACGGGAAGTTCGCAAGTCAGACGAAGAGGTTCTCGAAGGTCCCGAAACTCGATCAGTGGGGAGTCGTCCATTACGAATACGGAGATGAGAGAATGCAGTACGTCGAGCCGGTCTACACGGCTGTCGCATGCTTCATCACCGCATATGCGAGAGCTCAGCTCTTCGAGGTCATAAGGAACAATCAGGACATCTTCATGTATTGCGATACCGACTCCGTACATCTCAACGGTGTCGGAAGAGACATATGGGTAGACTCGAAGGCATTGGGAGCTTGGAAGATCGAGAGTGACGCCGACAAGGTCGTGAAGGCGAAGTATCTCGGACCGAAGTGCTATTACCAGATATTGGAGAGTGGTGCGCACAACGTCAAGATAGCAGGATGTCCGGACGTGGTGAAGGATCAGATATCGTACGACGATTTCAAGGAAGGAAACACATTCGGAGGAAAGCTCGTTCCGAAGCTCGTCAACGGAGGAGTGATCCTCGAGGACACCTATTTCACGATCAATCCGAGAAGATGACGAAATGCAAGCGGAAACGCTTGCATTTATGGTATAATAGTGTTGGAGGTGCACATCTATATGTCAACAGAAGTAATGACAGCGTTGATAGCTTCGTCAGTGGCTATCATAGGTGCCTTGACGTCGTTCGTAGTGAACTGGTTCAAGGCTAAATCGGTCCAGGCGGATCTCTCCTTGATAAAGGAGGCCCTCGGCAGAAGCGACAAGCTCTATTACATCGTTTGTCCCAACTGCAAGACCAAGATCTATCTAAGCCGAGTATCTATCGAGGAGGATATTGATTCAAATGGATCCAAATAAGGAAGGGAAGAAACCTGATCCATCATCGGAGAAGGAAATCATCGACGAACTGAAGGAGCTCGGGAAGTCGATGGCGGACATCCAGGCGCTTCTGATCAGAAGCGCCGACGAGAAGAAGAAAGCTCAAGACACCAAGGAAAAGGAGGACAAAGGCAATGGCGAACTCAAGTATTGATCTCACCCAGCTCAAGTCGCGCCCGTTGAAGAGTGGCGGCAGGGAGCTCAACGACGAGGAGCTTGCTTCCGTCGCGCTGGACAAGATAGGCGACTATCAGCTCAAGACCGGAAGTCCTGCTCCCGTGGATCCGAAGTTCGTCGAATGGCTTCGCGAGGGCGCTTCCTACGTCAAGGAAGGAAAAGGATCCTTCGCCGACTACAAGAAGTCGACTGTCCTCAAGACTCTCGACTACGACATGGTGCTGTCCAACACCAGGAAGGCCAACGAGAAGCTGGAGAAGTCCGGCGCCTTCGATTCCAAGGTGATGCACATAGAGAAAGGAGAACATTAGAACTATGGCAGCAATAGTATTGACAGACAACGAGTTCTTCACAGGACTCACCAATTTGGCTCTCTTCATGCGTCTTTATGCAACCAACACGTCAGACGCACCAGAGACATTCGTCGATTCGTTCATGACCGAGACTCTCGGTTCGGGAAACACCAAGATCTTCCCCTGGTCCGATTTGCCCACGGTCGGCGACTACAGCGACACCAGCACATTGCTCACGGTGAAGAAGGTCGCCACCGGGGAGGAATATCTCCAGGTCACCGAGAAGAAGGTCATCGAGTCATCCTACAACAGATACATCCTCGACATGGCATTCACATCCGAGTCCGGGATGAACGAGTTCATCGGGTACATCCTCGGTCAGATGGAGTCAGCGAAGACCGACCATCTCTACGGGGTGGTCATCGCCGATCTCTTTGCGAAGACATTGACAGGCAACCAGTTGAAGGCGGTCGATCAGTATGATGTATCAAAGGCAGCGACTTTCTCCGACCTCAATGCCGGACAGCTCATCAATCAGAAGAACATCACCGAGGCCGTCCAGCTTACCCTCGACAACATCCGTATCTACTCCACAAAGTACAACAAGCTCGGGAACAAGCAGGCTCTCTCAGTAGGCGACATGAAGTTCATCTTCGTCGATCCCTACAAGACCGAGAACATCATCAACCTCTTCGCAAGCTTGCTGAAGTCCGACGTGATCACAGACAAGTTCCACAAGCCTACCATGTACGAGATTCCCACCGACGCCGTGCCCGAATCAGGAAGCACGGTCATCGGCTGGATCATGCACAAATACGCATATCAGCTATTCTACAAGTTCGTGTTCACAGGAAGCTTCTTCGACATATCCAATCTTACCGTCAACAACTTCCTCCACTTCTGGTACGGAAAAGGCTGGCTCGAAAATCTCCCCATCGTCAAATTGACAGCAAAGACCAAGACTTTGGGAGCATAGCGGTCTATGGAGTTCAAGTATCAGTATGCCTTGACAAGCGTCCCGTTCGACAGTTCGTACGAGAACGCGTACAGGTTCGACACTCGAGCTCAGCAGGAAGCGTACTTCGGAACAAGTACGCTTTTTAATAATGCGAAGAGTGTCAACTTCGATTTCGGCAATCTCGTCAGGACCTCCATCGTGATCCGCGAGAGACGCAGTCCGCTCGAGCTGATGGCATACAACTATCTGATCGTCAAGGACAACAACGAGGGGGCTGAACGTCGATACGTCTATTACTTCATCGACGATATCCAGTACATCGCCGGAGGAAACGACGGCACGGAGTCGCTGATAAGGCTCAATCTCACGATGGACGTCATCAACACATATCTTCTCGACGTCGATCTCGGGAACGGCGCACTGATAGAGAGGGCCTCCCTCGACAGATGGACGAAGGACTACGACGAGGTCGACGATGTCACGATGGATCTCGGAAGGGATTCCCTTTTCAGACAGCCCGATTCGGAGGTCATGAGTCCATCATTGGTGATGACAGCGAGAACCTACAAGGCGCCGCATTATTCGAGAGACGAGAGCACGATGAGGAACGTCATCGAATGGATCGACGAGAATGTCTCGGCGTGGCTGTATGTCTACGTCGACAAAGCGCATTCATGGAACAGCCATTACGATCTCGGAGGAGGAGGAGGCGTCACTGCTTCAATTCCGGGCTATATGCCATGCGACAATCTTGCTTTCACCTCAAAGACCGACTATATACCTGACTATGGGACGTTCGTCGTTCCGATCTACAAGACCGACAAGGTCATCAAGGTCAGATACATGGCGCGTATCACGACCGGACAAAATCAGGCCTATGCGGAGTATCAGATGGCGATCGACGTGGATGGTCTCAACGGCTTGAGGGATCTCAACAACAATTCGTCCTATATATTTACTCAGAAGCTGTCCGTCAAGCCTCCCATGAGTTTCTACGATCTTCACGTGGCCACCGAGCAGGACTCCGATGGGAACCTCATCCTTGTAGGTGGAAAGAATCCGGATCAGCGATATTCCGAGTACGGATATTCCGAGTTCGGATCTCCCTTCGGTGTGCTGATGTCCGTCTACCACAACATCATGTATTTCGCGCAGACGAAGGATCAGAATCAGTATCTGCCATGGACTCACTATCCTATGACAGGGGTATGGATTCCTCCCTCGATAGCCAGCGTCAACAGTCATGATTTCTCCCAATGTCATGGAGTGTTCGTCGGAAGCTATCAGAGGCTGTACGACGACATGGTGACCGATCCGGTCGAGTTCGATATCCCGTACGACGTCAGGAAGGACAGGGGTCACGCAAGGATCAAGGAGAACTGTCCGAAGCTATACACGGCTCCGAACAGCGAGATAAGGATACAGTGCAACGGCGACGCCGTCTCGTACACCGTATCCGACCTCTCGGTCGGAGACAAGGAGAACTCACTCTCACTTCTGTATGACGAGGTCGTCCAACCTGAGATAAGCAAGTTCTACGTGAGGCCTCAGGCACCGATAGGAATCTACGATGATTTCTACAACGACAATCTGTCCGGTCTTGTATCCTCGTTCGACTCGTCCATAGTTCTCGTCAACGACGCATACAGCGTCTTCCTCGCTAACAACAAGAACTTCTGGCTCCAGTCATTTGCCTCGGCCTTGACCGGAGGCGCGTCGGGTCTTCTCGATTCATGGCACGCCGAACATCCGATCTCGAACATATCCAGGACTACGTTGGATCAGGAACCGATAGGTGGAAGGTTCAAGTCACCATCCACAGGAAGATACGTCCCTCTCGGCTCCCCTGAGAGGCCTATGAGGACCATAGGATCCCAGACAGTCAACTCGATGACGACCATTCCCGGATATATGAACTGGTCATCCGTGGGATTCTACGGATTGTCCGTCGCGAGGAATCTCATCAATACTGCGTTCACCATCGACAACGTCAAGGCCTCTCCTTCCAATATGAAGAACTCGACCGGGAACGCCTTCTTCTCGTTGGCTACGACAGGCCTCGGACTCTACGTCGAGGAGTACAATCTTCTTGACGCCGACCGTGACCGTATCTACGATTTCTACTACATGTACGGATATCCGGTGAACCGCATAGGTTCCGTGGACGACTACATAAATATCAGATACTACTTCAACTTTATACAGGCGACGCTTCAGAACGTGATCGGAAAACCAAAATCCATACTCTCGATGGAGCGTTGGTATATCCCCAACCAAATCCGCGACGAGATCAAGAGGATCTTCCATCGAGGAATCAGGTTCTGGAACGAGGGAACGGGATACGAGTTCCGATATGATATGGAAAACTTCGAAAGGAGGCTCAAATGAGCATATTCGGCAAGGACAGGACCGACTACAAAGCACTGTATCAGGAATCGGTCCTGAAGATGAATGGACTGATACAGGACATGGCGAACAAGATCTACAACGCGAAGTTCAATCCGATGGAGACTGTTCCGTTCAAGGCGAAGGCCTATACGGACATGCTGTCCGCGAAGGATAGGATGATGTGCGTGTCGAGATACGAGTGGAGGCTTCCGATCGACCTCAGATCGCAACAGCTGGAAGCAATGCTCTACGAGTTCCACTCGCTCGTGATGTTCGAGGACATGGAACGCGATGGAGTGCTGACCTTCTCGAAGTTCTCGAGACAGGGATCACTCAATCCTTACGGACAGCTAGACAAGATCCAACCTATAGACTTCTCCGGACACGCATACGGACCGGTGCTGTCCGTGATCAACTCGAAGAACGCTTTTCCCAAACCCGGAGAGCGTGTCGGCGTGATCGTGTACGATTATACTCCGTGGCTTCCCGGAGACGCCGCCATACCCCGCGCAAAACTCAATCTCGATACGACGATAAACGACCAGGTGAATGTCTACGAACAGATGATCAACAACATCTACCTCTCGATCAAGAAGGCAGTCGCACTATGCGACAGCGAAGAACAGAAGAATGCCGTCATGGAGCAGGCAGCAAGGATGTTCGATCCATCCACACCGATCGTCGCGATTTCGTCCAATGCGAAGATCGGAGGCGTGAACCAACCAGTGCAGATGTTCAACTTCGCCAACAGCTTCGACACTCAGAACTACTGTCAGACTATCGAATACTACGACAAGGTAAGAAGAGGATTCGACGGAATCCCGGCTCCCGACGCATTCGAGAAGAAGGAAAGGATGATCACGTCCGAGGCGGAGAACAACGGAGTCGACACGGATGTCGTTCTTCAGGACGGACTCAGGAACCGCAAGGACGCGATAGAGCTGTTCAAGAAGTATGCGATACGACCGGAGAACAAGGATATCTCAGTCGAGATATCCGAGGTTCTCAAACCAAAGAAGGAGGAGATATCCGATGATAACGACACAGACGTTCAGGATGAAAGAGATATACGATGACGAGGATTCCTTTAACGCGGAGATGTACGGAAGGATCTCCACTTTCTATCCGCGGATAAACAAAGCCGACTGTAGACTGGCGACCGATCTGATATATCTCAGATACGCCAACAGCGAGGTCGCATACGACACACCGGGGGCATTCAAGAGAAATCTCTACATCAAGGTCGTGGACTTCGTGCCTCAGTTCGTGACACGTCTCCAGAGACTGAGAGAGATCAACGCATTGACTCTCGATGACCTCATCGACGGAGGAACGACCATATCGAACTCTGTCGACAACTCGAACGACAAGGTGGCCGATCCATTGAACACCGTCCTCGAATACATAGGCACGCAGGACTCCACCAAATCGACCGAGAACAAGTTCGATTCGTTGCAGACGGCCATCGACAGGACGAGGGCACTGTACACCGAGAGGTACCTCGGATACTTCGCACCTTTGTTCATCAAGGTCTATGGCAGTACATCATATGATTCGTATCTTTATAAAAAGGAGGACTAGATCCATATGGCAGAAATTACGATAAACGACTACAATACACTACCCGAGCAGGTTCAAATCAATAAAGATGATATAAAAACAAATACAGCTGATATAACTAAACTTAAGGATGATATAAGCAAAATCAATCTTACCGAGCAGGTTCAAATCAATAAAGATGATATAAAAACAAATACAGCTGATATAAC
>ERZ773145.3173-NODE-3173-length-10604-cov-3.457958_pt1 | contig 10604 bp, 13 predicted proteins | sample MGYA00580848_ERZ773145 | MGnify/ENA primary metagenome ERZ773145 (study PRJEB29015, sample SAMEA2737858) | human gut metagenome | biome: human gut; feature: human-associated habitat; material: faeces | place: China | collected 2012 ... | reverse complement strand
GGTGGTGAGTAAGTGCGCCCTTCGGGAAAAGAAAAAGGCTTCCAGTTTCCCGGAGACCTCTGCGCAATTCAAGTGTTCTGCTGTGTTTTTCGTAATAAGTATTCCTCCAATACCGTTGGCTCCATGTTCCGTATTTCCGGCAGCACCTTTTCCAGAATTGCACCAGTCTGAATCAGTCTGCGTGTCCTTGCCTTTCGCTCCTTGACCCGGTTTCGGGCCTGAACCTCTTCCAGCCGGTGCTGGGCCTGCAGGAGCTTCTTTTCTTCGTCTGTCATAATGGCAAAATCCTCCTTTGTGGTAGTAAAAAAGCGGCCCGGTACCGATGGTTGGTATCAGGCCGCTGATGGGTGATGGTATATTCTTGCTTGCTTTCAATTGTGATGTCAAAATATTCTGATTTTTAATCGTTATGATAGTAAATATTGTGAAATAGCATTCAAAATATTAAGGGTGTCGTGAAACACGACACCCTTCTGACGGCCCTGCTACCAAAAATCTAGAGATGCCACCAATGGATTATCGCTCCATTTCCCGATGCTTCTCTCTTGGCAGTACGTCTTTGATATAGACTTTCACGGCATGGTAGACCTCCTCAAAAGATGGCCTACGCACATCTCCTGTGAAACGGAACTTCTCATAGGAGTGCTGCAATTCATCTTTCCGATGGAGAAAGCCGCTGAACGAATCCAGCGTTCTTCCACTGCTTTCCAGTATATGAAGAATCTCGTCTGTTCTGAATGGGAATACTTTGGAGATATAGTACAGATCCACAACATCCTTAATTCTCCGAAACACTTTATCCGTGGAGATTGCGGATAGTTTATCGGCAATCATTTGGGATGGGGATACTCCGCAGAATCGGACCCCTTCTATTTCGTAAATTTTCGTTGGTGGGATGGGTCTGTTCACATCCATATCCATGGTAAACAACACTTCGTCCGTGTCCTTGTCCACCAACTCAAATCCGGCAGAACGGCCATCTCCGTACATTCGGTAAATGCGAACATCCATATTAAGCCCACTTTTATGAATTGCCCTTTCTAAGGATTCCACCATCTGTGGCCCGGTGGGCGGTGTCGCAGAGAACCAGTTTGCGTCAATATCCACGGTGTGCCTGGTTTCCTCTGTGTACCCTGCTTCCAGCAGGCAAGCCTTCAAAACCATAGAGCCTTTGAAGTTGACTGGAATGCCGCTGTCGTAGATGGCTTTCATAACCTCATACATCAGCTTCTCTTCTACTGTCAGATTCACAAAATCACTCCCTTAGTTCTCATAATATTCCACTGCGTCCTGGGCCAATCGCTCAAATTGCCTCTGATATTCCGGAGGCACAAAAATTCCCTCAAAGCTATCATTATGGGTGTAGTAATACCGGCTGACCGCCTCCGTGATGCCCTGCATATCCAAGATGGATTCATTTGCCAGAGCATCGGAAAGCGTTCGATTGAAGCTTGTAAATGCGAGACCATTTTTCTTCTGGACATCCAACGGGCTTATCTGATTTCCCAGGACAGCGACTCCGTTGAACCGGGTTACGTTGTCCGCTCCATATACCCAAATCAGATATTCATCGCTGCGCCCCCCAAAGCTGCCCTGGCACATAAGTGCTTCATCCAGAGCAAACACAATTGGCTGACCAATGCAGTCACGAACCGCCCGCAGCCAGGAAGCCGCACCCACAAAGTCGCTTCGCTTGGGAAGATTCTGCTTCTGCGGGTCGAACCTCGGAAGCGTCCACGTCTTTCTGTTTGTTAAATCCTCCCGAATGCGCTGTTCCAACAGGTTTGCCATATATTCCGGCGGCTTCCGCACACCGGCCTCCCAGTTCTGCACCGTGCGGAAGGGAATCTGATACCGCTCGGCAAATTCACTCTGGGTATCTCCCAACTGCATCCGCATTCCTCGAATGTCCATATCGATCACCTCACATCTATAATACACTCAATGAGTGCATTTATCAATCTTTTTTTGTAAATTAAAAGCTCCCGGCAAAGTCCAATGCCGCGTCCCAGTCCGTCCCTGTGTTGGCCTCCGGCTCCTTGGCCGGTGCTGGTGTTCCTGCCTGCGCACCTTGCAGCAGTTGGAGAAGCGGAACCAATCCGGGCACTGTGGATTGACGAAGGCCCTCCTGGAGGGTTTCCATAACTTTCTCAAGAAAGGCATCCTCCTTCTCCCGGGTTTCCAGATAAGGGTCGGCCTCCAGCTGTTCTTTTCTGGAAAAGTAGGCATTGACGGCAGCAATCACAGCGCTGTTCACAGAGTGGTATTGCTTGCGATCCACCCGCCGCAAATGCCCCCAGGCCTCCCGGTCTGCTTCCTTTTCCAGGTTTAGCCGGAGGGTGGTTGTATAGACCTGCTTCAAACCACACCGCCCTCTTTCTGAATTCTGCGGGTGGTCAGCATTTCATACCCCTTGGCCGTGGCGCAGATGTCATCATTGAAGGACACCCGGCCCCTGTCATACCTTCCAAAGTTGCGAACCAGGCAGCCACCGCCGCCTACTACATACAATCGCATCAGCTCCGGGTCATATTCATGCTCCCGCAGTCGGCGGAAAATGCCGTCCACATACGCAGAAGCGGTTTGGCGGATCGCCTCCAGGTACTTTGGGGCAATATCCGCATTGCCCTCCCGCAGCATCCGCTCAATGGCTGCATCGTTCAGCGTCTTGCCAAACTGCCGCAGGACATTCTCCCGGACGGCCAGCATACACTGGTGCGTTCCGAATTTCTCCGTATAGCAGCCGCCAAGAACGGGGCGAAACTCATTGATATACATGACATTCATCGTCCCGTTGCCGATATCGCAGAGCATATTGGTTCCAGAAAATGCCCGCAGGTTTGCCGCAACGGCGGCGAAGCCCTGCGGGTAGACATCCGCGTCCACAAACTCCACATGGTAGTCCGTGTCCCGGAAGGTAAATTCAACGCTTTCATTGTGGAGAAGGTACGCCCGGAAGCTGTCCTTCTGCTCACCAACCCAGGTAAGCGGCAGACCAACAGCCAGGTAGACCCTGGCAGAGGTCAGCCTGCGCAGCTCCAGCTCCCTGGCAATGGCCGCCAGCGTCAGGACGTAATAGTCCTCGTCCATCATTTTATCGGCGGTGAACTCCTTGTGTCCCTCTCCAATGGTATAGAAATGGTCGTTATAGATGAGCAGGTCGTTGTGGAAGGTGGGCTCCTTTTTGTGGGCGGTAATGCCGGTGGGGAAACAGGTATGGGCGGTCTTGATATTGCCATAGCCATGGTCGATGCCGAGGATAATTGTGTTGTTATTCATAGATAGTCATTCCTTTCTGCCGCTGTGCGGACTTCAAAATGTTGTTTAAGTGTACAAAAAGGCGGCCTGCATCTCGCAAACCGCCTTGCATAACATTATGCTGTTTCTTGCGTGGGAGCATCTGTTTGCTCCAGTTGCGCTTCCATCCTCTTTTGCTCTTGTTGCGCTTTTTTCCTGAGATATTTTTGCCGTTCGACTGCTCTGCGATTCCGCTCAGCTTCCGCCACTGCAATTTCCTCTGGGGTAGGCTCTACCTCAAACTTTCCAATGAATTTAAGATAAATTTCAATCTCCATGGTTCGCTCTCCGTTGATTTTCTCGGGAGCATGAACGATAATTTTCTCAATAAACTCATTGATCATAGGCGTGGTCAATTCCGAAAAGTCTGTGTACTTCTTCGCCAAGGCCAGAAATTGCTTTGCACGGGAGGTGTCTGTTTCAAAATCAGCTAACTCTACCCGGTTGGAGTCAATGACAGCACTTAGCTCTGCCTGCTCCTTTTCATACTGCGTGCTGAGCAAATCGAAACGGTGCTCTGTAATTTTTCCAACTGCATAGGATTCGTAAAGTTTTTGAATCAGAATGTCGAGTTCCTGGCATCGCTTTTGAGCTGCTTTAAGCCTCTTTTTCAAATCTTTTGCGTCAGATTCCTGTTTGAGTCGGGAGGCTTCCATAACCTTATCGCGGAATTCTTCTTCATTGGAAATAGCATACTTGCTGACTCCGCGAATCGTGTCCAAAAGGATGCCGCGAATCGCCTTTGTAGTAACACTATGGGAACAACATTTGTGGGCTTCTCGCTGGAGAGTCAATGTGTAGTTTGCACAGTTGTAATTATCAACCGCAGTCCGTGTTCCATCGCACTTTGTCTTAAAACTGCGGTGGTTATACATCTTTGCACCGCAGTCAGCGCAGTACATTAGCCCAGTCAACGGATTTGCTTCTCCTGTGGTATCTATTCGATGGACAGTTTTCCGGGTCTGCTGCGCCAAGTGCCAGGTTTCTGGATCAACAATCGCCTCATGGGTATTTTCAAATATCAACCATTCCTCAGGGGGATTCATAATCCGTTTGTCTTTGTAGGACTTCTTGGATGTCCGAAAGTTTACGGTATGCCCCATATACTCCGGCTTGGATAAAAGGACATTGACGGAATTTCCATACCAGTCATAAGGCCTGCTCATGTCCTTGCGGTTTTTGTAAAGCCCAAGTCCCCGGCTGGCCAGGTAGTAACTGGGACTCTCCACCTTTTCTCTGGTCAGAATCTGTGCAATCTCATAACCTCCGTGTCCCTCGATACTCATTTGGAATATCCGGCGGACTATGGCAGCAGCCTCTTCATCAATAAGCCAGTGATTTTTATCCTCCGGGTCTTTCTTGTAGCCGTAGATAGCATGGGTTGAGGTATGCTTTCCAGAATTTCCTTTGATCTTATACGCAGCGGATACTTTGCGAGACTGATCCCGCTAATACCACTCGTTCATGATATTCAGGAATGGGGCGAATTCATTGCTGTTCTGATCCTCGCTGTCTACACCATTGGCGATAGCAATAAAATGGACTCCATGCTGACGAAAGAACACCTCAGTATAAAAGCCGGTTTGCAAGTAGTCACGCCCTGCACGACTCATATCCTTCACGATCACCCGGCAGACCCTTCCTGCTTCGATGTCGGCAATCATACGCTTCCAATCGGGACGCTCAAAATTGCCGCCAGACCAGCCATCGTCCGTGTAGTGGGCAATGGTGGTATAGCCGTGTTGGGCTGCATAGGTTTCGAGGTATGCTTTCTGGTTCAGAATGGAGTTGCTTTCTCCCGCAAGTTCATCGTCACGGGACAGGCGTTCATACAACGCCGTGATTTTTTCCTCAGTCTGTTTCACGCTCATGATGCGCTCCTTTCAGACTGACGGCTCATTTGTGGTGGCTTCAGTATACCATATTCCGTACCGTTTGTCACCCCATCATTGCGAATCAGCCGCAGGATTTTTTCTTCCATGGTTTCCTTGGCATTTTCACTGAGATGGACGCGTACCTTGTAGGTGGTGTGCCCGATGTGTCGAATAAAAAATCCGTCCTTGTTTTCTGTCATAGGCCTCACTTTCTCTGCGTTTCCAACGCAGCTGTAGAATTGTTTTTGTTTCTCCTTTTTTCAGCCTGTCTATCCGTATCGCATTCACAATCCTATCCTCCTTTCCGTCTGAATGCCTGTTGCGCAGCTATCGACAAGGCTCAATATCGATTGCCGCTTCTACAGATAGGAGAATTCCGGTATGTAAATCGGAACCATTTGTAAGAATTGTGATATTAACTTTTCGTGAATAAGTTGTAGACTGACAGCAGCCCGCCCGCAAATTCGTTTCAAAGAAAATGGTTGACACGAACATACGTTCTAATTATAATAAAAGAAAAAGTATATTCCTTGTGAGGTAACGTCATGGCAAAGATGTGGTATGAGGAGTGGCCGTCTGAGGATTTCTTTAGCAGTCAGGAAGAAACGGATGCGCCAGAAGACTTTTCGGAAACGGAAGCGTTGGAAAATGCCGTCTCCCTGGAACGGCGGGGTGAATTTGAACAGGCCCTTGTGCAGGACGAGCAGCCCAGAGATTATCATGCAGAGCTGGAGGACGCGGCAGAGGAAGCAGCACCAGCCAGCGAAAAGCGGCTAAAGCGGGAAATCCGCGCGGAGGCTTTGCGACGGTTAGAAGATGCCGCGAGAACAGAGGCAGACTTTCAGGCCGTCATCCATCAGTGGGATCAGCTGGACAGAAACCGGGAGCGCCGGGAACGGGATCATGAAAACCTCCGGGGCGATGTGCCATTGGAGTACCGCATGATTCCCAATCCTTCGATTGCGCCAATCTGGATGAACAATCCGGCTTACCGGCAGCTTTGCAGCGGAAACTTTTTGGATATTCTTTTTGATTGTCCCCACGAGCTGCACAACCTGGCTGGAAATACCTTTATTTCCGAGCTGCTGCGGGATTTGAATGAAGACCAACAGGAAATCCTGTATTTTCTATTCGTGCGCCTGTACAGCACCACCCGCCTCGCGGAAATGCGGCACCAGTCGGACCGGAACATCCGCAAACAGCGGAAAAAAATCTGCGCCAAGCTCCAAAAGCGGATGTATGACCATCTGATCGGCAGCCAACGCCTGACAAAGCGGGAACGGACATTTCTGGAAGAATACGAAAAGGCCGTCAGGGAGCAGGGTAAAAATGCGGCTATTCCGAGAGAAAACAAGACAAAGCCCAGGCAGGAAAAGGCAGCCCTTGACGAGGCCAAGAGCAGCTGATACTATGGTAATATAATTCGGTAAAACAGATTACCGTTTAAGAGGAATCACTATGAAGAACATTTTTGAAAACTCCCGCTCCTGCTGGGTGCGGTATGACCGCTATGAGCTGAAAACGGCATCGAACGGCGAGCGTTATATTACACCCGGCAAAAATGCAAAGCCGAGCGTATATAACCCGCTGAAAGAAGCTCCCGGCATTGTCCTGGACGCTCTGAATGTGGGAATGCTGATGATGGGGCAGAAGCCCACTGCCGAGGTGGAAAAGGCCATTCTGCAATTCATCACCCACTACGGCCTTTTGGGCTTTCTGACCGCCCTGCCCACTACACCGTCCTTTATGGAGTATGAGGCTGTCTACCTCCCGAAGAACCACTTTATCAAAGCGGAGACGATGTCCACAGAGGACTATCTGTCCCTGTTCTTTCCCTTTGAAAAGCTGGATGTGGTCAAGCGGGGCGTGGAATCCTGTTGGAGCGTTTCCGGAGACCGCATGATGATGGCCCTGACCATGACGTTCAGCGACGAGCCAATGGCAAAGAATATGAGCTTCCGACGCCAGTACGCGGAGCCATATGATTGGGTGGCCCAGCAGCTCAAGGATTGGGCCTTCAACCTGTCCACGTCGTTCTTCTACTACAACGACCCTCTGGACGATGACAGCAAACAGCTTCTCCGGCAATCCATGAAAGCGTTCGGCGGCATCGCGCCCACCTACCATATTGAGCTACTGGACAAGCCCACGCTTTTCTGGGACTTCCATTCTCTGCTGTTGGGGATTCAAATGATGTTCAGCTTTATGCTGGTAGACGATGCCAAACCGCTAAAGTTATGTAAACAGTGCCAGCGGGTATTCCTAAGTAACCGTTATAATGCGGAGTTTTGCAGCCCCAGATGTAAGAATCAGTATAACGTGTACAAATCTCGGTCCAAAAGCAAGGAGTCCGAGGAATAACTTCAAAAAGCCCTCACAGCAGCCACAAGCAGCATACTGTGAGGGCCAGCCTCATTTATTCGTAGACAAATTCTCTCAAAATGACTTCTTCCGTACGGCTGCGAATGGAATTGCACCGCCGTACCCATTCCATTTGGTCAGCAGCCTTGAGCGCTTCCGTGATACCCTCTTGGGCCATCATGGCCTTTTCCATAATCTCTAGCTGTTCTTGACAGGCCGTTTCGACTTCCTCAAGGTGGGGTAGAAGCCGCTCCGTGGCCAATAGCAGATTATACACGGCAGGCCGGTGCTCTTTCAGATACGTCCTCCGAAGCCAGCCGTATTTCCCGATGTTATACTCCTTTGTGTCACTCAGCGTAAGATTCGGGATGTGATAATCCCCGCATTTTCTGTAAGTTAGTTCCATAGCGTACTTCTTTGTGTGAATGTGTGTTGACAGCTATAAATCAGGTCTGGAAGCATTCCTCCCTCATCATAACTGTTTTCCATTCACCACAAATGAGCCGCAGTCATGATGTAATTCTTGGTGGAAACCACCCTTTATAAATTACATCATGACAGAAAATACATCTCAGGCTGCAAGTGTGCGAGTTGTTCGCCATAGGCGAACAAGGAGTGCGCGCGGCAGACTGCAAAAACTTGTCGGAAAAGCCCGTAAGGGGTTTTTCGACAGTCTGAGACGCCTCCTGTGCTTCCAAACACAGGAGGCGTTTTCTGCGATGCCGGCAAGGGCAATAAGTACCTTGCTATTTGGTCGAAGCTGTGGTAGAATCAGGATGATAATTTGGCACAAATTGCGTTTTCTCCCTGATTTTGAGAATTCCGGAGCACGTTTGCATTTCCCGTGCCCGGCCCATGGAGGCAGTAAGACATGATCAAAAACATTATAGACTATCTGGAGATCACGGAAAAGAAATTTGGGGGCAAAAAGGCCTATTGCGACGAAAACCGGGAGATCACCTTTTCCGAGCTGAAGGACAGCGCCCTGAAAATTGCCAGCGGTCTTCTGGATGCCGTAAGCATCGGCACACCCGTGCTGGTATACATGAACAAAAGCGTAGAGGTCATTGAGGCCTTTCTGGGTGTTGCCTATACCGGCGGCTTTTATGTGCCCATCGATATGCAGATGCCCTATGAACGGGTCAAGCTGATCATCGATACCCTGGGAGCCAAGCACCTTCTGGCCCGCAGAGAGGACCCCCTTCCCGAGGCGGTCAAGGAATGCTGCACCGTGTACTACATAGAGGAGCTCAAGGCCGCGGATACGGTGCGGACTCAGGAAATCCAGGCCCGGCAGCACCGGTCCATCGATACAGACCCGGTGTATGCCATCTTCACCTCCGGCTCCACCGGCGTGCCCAAAGGGGTTCTCGTCAGTCACCGGTCCGTCATCAATTTCACGGAGTGGTGGTGTGAGACCTTCGAATTTGACGAAAACGAGGTCTTCGCCAACCAGACGCCCTTCTACTTTGATGCCTCCGTAAAGGACATCTACGCCACATTGCGCTGCGGAGCCACCATGCACATCGTCCCCAGGAAATTCTTCTCCCTGCCCAAAAAGCTGGTGCATTTTCTGAATGAAAAGCGCATCACCTGCATCGACTGGGTGCCCTCTGCCCTGTGCATGATCGTGAATTTCCGGGCTCTGGACAAGGAAAAGCCGGAATCCCTGAAAAAAGTCATGTTCTTAGGGGAGGTCATGCCCACAAAGCAGTTCAATATGTGGCGCAAGGCCCTGCCGGAGGTGAAATACGCCAACCTCTACGGCCCCACTGAGGCCACCGGCGACTGCACCTACTACAAAATCGAGCGGGAATTCGAAGACACGGAGCCCATCCCCATCGGCTTCGCCTGCAGCAATACGGAGGTCATGCTGCTGGATGGCGACACCTTGGTCACCGAGCAGGACACCGTCGGCGAGATCTGCGTCCGGGGCTGCTCCCTGGCCCATGGCTACTTCAACAATCCCGAAAAGACAAACGAGGCCTTTGTGCGCAATCCCCTGCAAAAGAATTACTACGAGCGCATCTACCGCACCGGAGACCTGGGAAAGTACAATGCATACGGCGAGATCGTCTTCCTGGCCCGGAAGGACTCCCAGATTAAGCACATGGGCCACCGCATTGAGCTGGGCGAAATCGAAACCGCCCTCAGCGCCGTGCCCGGAATTCGGCGGGGCTGCTGCCTATATGAGCACAAAACCCAGAAAATCGTTGCCATCTACGAAGGAAGCACGGAGCAGAAGGCCTTGACCGAGGCACTGAAGGAAAAGCTGCCGAACTACATGCTGCCCAACCGGTATGTCCCTCTGGAGGAAATGCCCATCAATCTCAACGGGAAAATCGACAGAACACTGCTGAAACACCAATACATAAAGGAGAACTGAGCTATGAAAGAACGCATTTTGAAGCTGCTGGAGGGAATCCAGCCGGACATCGATTTTGAAAACGAGACCGCCCTGATTGACGACAGCCTGCTGGAATCCTTTGACGTGATCCAGATCGTCACCGGCCTGATGGACGAATTCGATATTTCCATCGATGCCGACGACATTGAACCGGAAAACCTGAACAGCCTGGACGCCATCTGTGCCATGGTGGAGCGGAAGCTGGCCGAGCGGTAAAAAGATGGAGCTGAAATCCCTGAGCTATGTGGCCTTCGCCCTGGCGGTGGTTGCCCTCTACTATGGCGTCCGGAAGGTGAAGAACGGCCAAAAGTGCGTGCTTCTGGCTGCGAATCTCTTCTTCATCCTCGCCACATCCGGCCTCAAATCCCTGCTCATCATCACGCTGTGCGTGGCCATTTCCTACGGGGCAGGGCTTCTCATTGAGAAAAATATCCTTTTAGAGCAAAAAAGCAAGGCCCGCCGGATTTTCTGGCTGGACATTGTGCTGTCTTTGGCGATTCTGTGCTATTTCAAGTTCTTCAAGGACACCTTCCTGCTCCTGCAGGACCTTCTGCGCAGCAAGGGGATCTGCGTCAATGCGCTGGTCTCCCCCATTGGGCTGTCCTATTTCACCCTGACCATGATTGCCTACGCCAACGACATCTACCACAAAAAGCACAAGGCAG
>ERZ773145.3155-NODE-3155-length-10666-cov-10.192065_pt1 | contig 10666 bp, 8 predicted proteins | sample MGYA00580848_ERZ773145 | MGnify/ENA primary metagenome ERZ773145 (study PRJEB29015, sample SAMEA2737858) | human gut metagenome | biome: human gut; feature: human-associated habitat; material: faeces | place: China | collected 2012 ... | reverse complement strand
TCAAGGATCTGGACGGTGATCTGTCCGGCAAGGATGTGCTGATCGTGGAGGACATTCTGGACACCGGAGTCACCCTGTCCAACCTTGTGCCCATGCTCAAGATGCGCAACCCGAACTCCGTTAAGATCTGCACGATCCTTGATAAGCCCAGCCGCCGCAAGGCCGACATCCAGCCGGATTACGAGGGTTTTCAGGTGCCGGACGAGTTCGTGGTGGGCTACGGTCTGGACTACGATGAAAAATACCGCAACCTGCCCTATGTCGGCGTGCTGAAACCCGAGGTCTACACGAAGTAACGTGTCCATTATAAAAATCCAGAACTGGAGTTGATTTTTTTGCAACCGAAGAAACCCCGTTTCAATCCGCTGGTGATCGCCATTGTGCTGGCAGCTGTGCTGATGGTGTGGTCGGTGCTGGGCGGCACCGGCGGCAGCGCCAGCGGCTCCTCTATGGCATATTCCACGGTGGTACACTATTTTGAGAGCAATCAGGTCACCAAATTCTCGCTGGATCTGAACACCGGCGTGATCACCATGACCCTGAAGGAGGGCGCACAGGAGCTGCCCAACGCTGCCGAGCAGAGCACTGCCCAGTCCACGGGCGGGCTGCTTTCCGGCCTGTTGTCCTCCTCTTCCTCTGCCCCCACCGGGGTGAAGAAGAACGAGGACGGCACCGAGACGGTCAGCTATAAGCTGCCCTACGCCCGGATGTTCGTGGATCATGTGTCGGACTACATCGCCCAGTACGATGCAGCCAACCCCGATGCGCCCATGGTGTACGACTATGTGCCTGCCAAGGAGACCATCCCTTGGATGGAGATCCTGTTCTATCTGGCTATGCTGGGCTGCACCGGCTTTTTGCTGTTCTCCATGATGCGCGGCGGCGCCGGTGGCGGCGGCATCATGAACGTGGGCAAGGCCAAGGTAAAGGACGAGCACGAGAACAAAAAGACTGCCACCTTTGCCGATGTGGCCGGTGAGGACGAGGAAAAAGAGGAGCTCAAGGAAGTTGTGGAGTTCCTCAAGAGCCCGGATAAGTTCAATACGCTGGGTGCCCGCATCCCGCATGGTGTGCTGCTGGTGGGCCCTCCGGGTACCGGTAAGACCCTGCTGGCGCGTGCCTGTGCAGGCGAGGCCGGGGTGCCCTTCTACTCCATCTCCGGCTCTGACTTTGTGGAAATGTACGTCGGCGTGGGCGCATCCCGTGTGCGTGACCTGTTCGATAAGGCCAAAAAGACCATGCCCTGCATCATCTTTATTGATGAGATCGATGCCGTGGGTCGTCAGCGCGGCGCAGGTCTGGGCGGCGGTCACGATGAGCGCGAGCAGACTTTGAACCAGCTGCTGGTGGAGATGGATGGCTTTGAGGCCAACGACGGCATCATCGTCATGGCGGCCACCAACCGTGCCGACATTCTGGATAAGGCTCTGCTGCGTCCGGGCCGCTTTGATCGTCAGGTCTATGTGGGCCTGCCGGATGTCAAGGGCCGTGAGGAGATCCTCAAGGTCCACACCAAAAAGAAGCCGCTGGCCCCGGATGTCTCTCTCAGGGTCATTGCACAGCGCACCGCAGGCTTTGCGGGCGCAGACCTTGAGAACCTTGTCAACGAAGCGGCTCTGCTGGCTGCACGCCGCAACCGCAAGGCCATTACCATGGAGGATATCGAGGAAGCTTCCATGAAGGTGATGGCTGGCCCGGAGAAGAAGAGCCGCGTTGTGACCCCGGAGGAAAAGAAGCTGACTGCTTACCACGAGGCAGGCCACGCTGTGGCGGGCTTCTACTGCAAGCATCACCCCCGTGTGCACGAGATCACCATTATCCCGCGTGGTCAGGCTGGCGGCTACACCATGTACCTGCCCGAGAAAGACCGCAGCTACGTGACAAAGGGCGAAATGTTCGAGGATATCGTTTCCAGTCTGGGCGGCCGCGTGGCCGAACAGCTGATCCTGGAGGATATCTCCACCGGTGCTTCCAATGATCTGCAGCAGGCCACCAACATTGCCCGCCAGATGATCACCAAGTACGGCTTCTCGGAGCGGCTTGGCCCTGTGGTGTACGGTACCTCGCAGGAGGAGACCTTCCTGGGCCGCGATCTGGGTCAGGGCAAGGGCTACAGCGAGACCACCGCTGCCGAGATCGACGGCGAGATGCGGGATATCATTGATGAAGCCTACGAGACCTGCCGCCGCACCCTGACCGAGCACATCGATCAGCTGCACGCGCTGGCACAGGCCCTGATGGAACGCGAGAAGCTCAACGAGCAGGAGTTCAACACCATTATGGCGGGCGGCACACTGCCCCCGCGTGAAGGCGATGAGCTGAAGCCGGAACAGCCTGCGCAGACCGTGCAGGCTGCCCCTGCAGAGACCGCTCAGCAGGCCGAAACTGCTGAACCTGCAGAGACCGCTGAGCCTGCCGAACAGGCCGAAACGGCCCAGCCGCTGCCGGAGACCGCTGCACCGGAAACGCCGGATGCACAGGACCCGCAGAACTGATTTGATCCAAATGGAAAGGAGCGAGTGTCGTGGAGGAAAATTTTAACCCGGTCGCACGGACCCGCGCAAACTATTACACCCCCGGCAGCCCGGTGCAGTTCGTCTGCGTGGAGCTGCTCAAGGGTGATGTCAGCGGGGAGCACGCGGTCTGCCTGACCTTCAAGAATATTTCCAAGGTGACCCTGACCGCGCTGGAGATCCACTTCAAGTGCAAGGGCGTGGACGGCGTGATCCTGTGCGAGGACCGGTTCGAGTACCGTGACTTGGAAGTAAAGCCCGGCGAACTGTTTGGCATGGACGATGCGGTGTTCGTTACCGCAAAGGCCATCACCAGCGTGGATGTTTCGCTGTGCAACGTGTACAACGGCAAGCGGGTGGTGCATCTGGACGGCATCAAGCGCGTGCGCCTGCCTGCCCCCAAGCGCCTGTCTGCTGAGCTGGAAAAGGCGCTGGAGACCCGCATGAACCGCTCGGAGCTGAAGTATCAGCCGCAGGTGTTTGAAAATGGCTGGTACTGCGCTTGCGGTGCCTTCCACCCGAAGGAGGAGGATACCGTGTACTGCTCGGAGTGCGGCTGCGACCGCATCCTGCTGCAGAACGCGCTGAACACCCTGCTGCAGCCGGAACAGCCTGCCCAGACCGAGCCGGAACTGGAAACGCCTCTTGCCCCGCAGGCCGAAGAGCCTACCCGCATTATGGGTGCAGCGCCCGTGCAGGAGGAGCCGACCCGGATCATGGGTGCACCGTGCCGTGAAGCAGAACCACAGCCGGAAGAACCTGCTGCAGAGCAGACCCGTGTGCTGGATGCCGGAATGCGGACACAGTTCCCGGGCAGGGCACCTCATGCAGCTGCGGACGAAGGCACCCGTGTGATGCCTGCTGCAGCCCGCCGTGCACAGCCGATATCTCAGCAGCCGGAGCCTGCCTATGACGACGAGGAAGAATACGAGGACGAGCGCGACAGCGTGGCCGAAGCGCTGATCCGCTGGGTGCCGCCCATCACTGCCATTGTCTGTGCAGCAGTGGCACTGTGCGGCTTCGTGTATTACCAGTTCGTGCTGTAACACAAACAGCAGCGGAGAGGGCGGTATGCCTTCTCCGCTTTTTTGTATGCCAGAAGAAGGGAGAACCATTATGCCGGAAGAAGCCTTACAGGCTGCCTTTGAGATCAAGACTGCCTGCGATGAGATCAGCCGCCGCCTGCTGCGCTGGCACTGGGAGCACAAACCCGGTGCGCACAGCTTGGGTGCATTGCTGGATCACGTTGCACAGCGCCAGCAGGAAAGCCCGGACTACTACGACCGTATGCCGGATCTTTCCGGCAAAAACAGCTGGCAGCAGCTGGATACCACCATTTGTATGCGGGTTCTGCTGGACCCGGAAAAGGATGCCGCCAAACCGCTGGACCTGCTGGGCAATACCAGCGATCCGGGTGCGGCCCGCCGCGCCTGCAATGCTGTGCGCACCGCCCGCAACGAAGCCGCCCACGCCACCGATCACACCGATGCCGCTCAGGCGGCGATCCTGTTCAACGAGGCGGTGGAGAGCTTGGAAGACGGCTATGTGGGCACGGCTTTCCGCGAGAATGAACTTGCCCGCTATTACCGCGATGCAGAAAATTATCTGGCACGCTGCGGCGCAAAGGAGCCGATCGCATCCAGCCGTACGCCGGAAGAAAAAACGGCTGCGCACGAGCCAGCCCGCCAGAGCACAAAGCAGGGCCAGAACCGCAGCACCCAGAGCCGCAAAACGGCCGGCAGCCGTTCCTCCGGCAGCAGAAGCACCACAGCGCGCAGCAGCTCGGCCAAAAGCCGCAGCACGGCAGGCCGCAAAAAGAAACAGAGAAGAACTGGCAATAAAACCGTGTTCATCGTTCTGCTGGTGGTCCTGCTGCTGGGGCTTGCCGTGCGTGCATGGAGCATGGGCGCAGCCTGACCGCCTGTAATGCCCTGCTTCTCAGAAAAAAGCCGTCTTTTGTACACAGTTGCCAGAAAAACAAAAATGCGTTCGGAATAAACCGGGAAAAGCGCATCTTGCGGGATGGGTGAAAGCGGTTTATAATAAGCATGAAAACGTTTACACATAACAATGCATCCCAAAAGAGAGAAGTACTGCAAATGACCATCAGTGATATTGCAAAAATGGCGGGTGTATCCAGTGCGGCGGTCAGCCGCTACCTGAACGGAGGCCCCCTGAGCGAACAGAAGAGGGCTGTCATCCACGAGGTAGTGGAAAAGACCGGCTACCGCCCGGATACCGCCGCCCAGACTCTGCGCACCGGAAAAGTGAATCAGGTGGGGGTGATCGCTCCCAGCATCGGCTCGCAGTCGGTGGGGCAGATCACGGCAGGCATTGCCAGTGAGCTGGATGCAAAGAGCTATCTGATGCTGCTGGGAAACACCGAGCTGGACGCCCAGCGGGAATTGGGCTATCTGACTGCCATGCAGCGCAACCACGTGGCGGGCATCATCCTGCTGGGCAGCTATTATACTCCTCAGCTGGCGCAGGCGCTGAAAAACTGCCGTGTGCCGGTGGTGGTAACAGGCCAGCGTTTTCAGGATGTGGCCTGCGTGTACAACGACGACCGCACTGCAGCCCGGGAACTTGCCCAGCGGATGCTGGACCATGGCCGCAAAAGGATCGTTTATATTGGCGGTACAGAGCGGGACGATGCCACCGGCGTGCAGCGCCGTGAGGGCGTGCAGGATGCGCTGAACGCTGCCGGACTGAACGGCGAACAGATGCCCCGCATCTGCTGCAACGCCTTTACCATGGAGGAGGGCCAGCGCTGTATGCAGGAACTGCTGGTGCGCTGCCCGGATCTGGACGGTGTGGTCTGCGTGACTGACACGGTGGCCTTTGGTGCCATGCGTGCCCTGCGGGAAGCAGGACGGCATGTGGGGCAGGATGTGGGTCTTGCAGGCGTTGGCGACAGCTGGGCTGGCAGCATGATGGAACCGGGGCTGGCAACGGTGCGCTTTTACCAGAAGCAGGTGGGGCAGGAGGCTGCCCGGATCCTGCTGCAGATGCTGGAAGAGAATGGGAGCAGCGGGCCTGTGCGTCAGGTGACGCTGGGCTATCAGATCGTGGAGCGAGGCTCCCTTTGATGATAAAGGATAAAAGTATGGGTCGTAAGCTGATTTTTCTGGATATTGACGGCACGCTGCTGCCGCCGGGTGATATGCTCATCCCGGAAAGCACTCTGGCTGCACTGGATCGCGCCAGAGCAAACGGACACAAGCTGTTTTTGTGCACCGGCCGCAACCACCGCATGACCGAACCGCTGCTGCGGCACGACTGCTTTGCGGGCGCAGTGTGCAGCGCCGGCGGCTATGTGCTGTGCGATGGCAAGACTCTGGTGGATATCCCCATGGAGCCGCAGCAGGCTGAAGGCGTGCGCGCGGCGCTGGAGCGCAATGGCGTGGAGTGCACGCTGGAAGCCCGGGATGCCACCTTTGGCGGAAGCAAGATGGCTGAGAGGTGGAAATTTATCCACAAAAAGAACGGTGCACCGCTGAACAGCGAAGCAGAGCGCTGGCGCAAAGCCATGGAAGAGGGCATGTCCATCCTGCCGCTTTCCGATTACAAAGGGGAACCGCTGTATAAGATCGTGTTCATTGCCGACCACGAGAGCGACCTTGCCGAGGCAAAGCAGCTCTATGCCGACCAGTTCGTGTTCTGCGAAAGCAAGCTGGACCGCCTGACCGATGGCTTTGTGAATGGTGAGCTCATCAACCGCAAATTTGATAAGGGCACCGGAATCAAGGCCATCTGTGATCATCTGGGCTGCACGCTGGCGGATACCATCGGCTTTGGTGACAGCGATAATGACCTGCAGATGACCGATGTTGTCGGCATCAGTGTGTGCATGGCCAATGGCTCCGAAAACCTGAAAAAGCGGTGCGACCGCATTGCTCCCTCGGTATACGAGGACGGCATTGCAAAGGAGTTCAAGGCGCTGGGTCTGATCTGAAAAAAACAACAAAGGCTGCGGCAGGGATAAGACCCGGGCCGCAGCTTTTTTGCTGCCACAGGGTTTTATAAAACGGAAAAACGTGGTAGAATAAACCAGAATGCCGGGTTCAAAGCCCGGCAAAAAGGGAGGAATTGAAATGCGTTCCGTTCTGGAAGTATGTGTGGACAGCACTGCCAGTGCACTGGCAGCAAAGCGCGGCGGTGCCAGCAGGCTGGAACTGTGTGCCGACCTGATCGTGGGCGGTACAACGCCCAGCCTTGCGCTGGTGCGTCAGGTCAAGGCGGAGACCGGCCTGCCGGTGCGTGCTCTGCTGCGGCCCCGGTTCGGAGATTTCTGTTACGACAGCTACGAGCTTGCCCAGATGGAACAGCTGGCCGCAGAGCTGGTGGAGGCCGGGGCGGATGGTATCGTGACCGGTGTGCTGACCCCGGAAGGGCAGCTGAATGCGGATGCCATGCGGCCCATTTATGCGGCGGCGCGCAGGGCAGCGGAAAAGGCAGGCCGTCCGGTGGCGTGTACCCTGCACCGTGCCTTTGATGTCAGCGCCGACCCCTTTGCGGCACTGGAGACGGTCCGGAGCATGGGCCTTTGTACCATCCTCACCAGCGGTCAGGCGGCGAGTGCCCCAGAGGGAGCGGAGCTTCTCGGCCGACTGGTGGAGCGGGCAGGGGACAGCGTGGAAATTCTGGTAGGTGCCGGTGTCACGGCACAAAACATCCCGGCACTGGCCGCACAGACCGGGGCACATGCGTTCCACCTTTCCGGCAAGCAGGTGCTGCAAAGCCGCATGACCTTCCGCCGCGAGGGTGTGCCCATGGGGCTGCCGGGCTTTTCAGAGTTTGAGGTATGGCAGACGGGTGAAGAAAACATCCGTGCTGCACGGCAGGCACTGGATGCGATCAAGAACAACTAAAACGAAAGCGCTCTCCCAACGGAAACCCGGTGGGAGAGCGCTTTTTTATGATGATGAATTTGAAGGGTGAAGATAGCTTAGTAATGCAGCTCGTCGCCGGTCAGTGCTTCCAGCACCGGCAGCATGGCAGCGGCTTCGGCTTTGGCAGCAGGCAGATCCATATCGCGGTAGTTGCCGCACTCCACTTCGCTGGCCCCGGGCACAGCGCCCTCAAAGCCAGCCATGAAGCGGAAGGATTCCACCGTCAGCTCCAGTGCCTCGGCGGGAGTCAGGCCGCGGGTGAGCAGATAGAAGCCGGTGCGGCAGCCCATGGGGCCAACGTAGATCACACTGTCCTGAAAGGCGCTGTTGCGCGCATAGGTGGCAAACAGATGCTCCAGCGTGTGGGCGGCACCGGTGGACAGGTAATCGCCGTGATTGGGCCTTTTCATGCGGATGTCCCATGTGAGAACATCGCCGTCCTGACGGCTCAGATACATGCCGCGGTCCAGTTTGGTATGGTCAACACAGAAGCTTGCAATGCGTTCCATGATCTTCTCCTTTGGCTTATGCCTGCAGGCTCTGCACGCTGCCGTGCGCGCAGTCCACAGCGACCATCAGACCGTCACGGATGTGGCTGGTAGCACCGGCGGCACCCACAACGGTAGGCTTGAGCAGGGCCTTGCCGGCAATGGCAGCGTGGCTGTTCAGGCCCGGCTCTTCCACCACCAGAGCGGCGGCATCACGCACATAGCTCAGCATTTCGTTGCTGGTGGAGGGCACCACCAGAACCATGCCGGGCTTGAACTTTGCACGTACCTCTTCCAGCGTGCGGCAGACGCAGGCCTTGCCGGTGGCGCTGGTCACGTCGGCATTCTCGCGGCCCACGCCCACGCCGGTAGCCAGACAGTTGCCCACCATGTGGATCTTGATCATGTTGGTGGTGCCGGACACGCCCACAGGCACGCCTGCGGTCACAACGGCCAGCTCACCGTTGTGCAGGTAGCCGTTCTCCTTGGCCAGAGAGGTGGACATCTCGATCAGCTCATCGGTGCTGTGTGCCAGAGGCATCATCAGCGGGGTGATGCCCCAGCTCAGGGCCAGCTGACGCTGCACCTGCTCCTTCATCACGCAGGCGATGATGGGCTGCTCCGGGCGGTACTTGCTCAGCAGACGGGCGGTGTTGCCGGACTCGGACACGGTGACGATGGCGGCAGCGTTCACGTCCTTGGCGGTCAGGCAGGCAGCATGAGCGGTTGCATCGCTGACGCTGATCTGGATCTCGGCGTGGCGCTGGGGGCGGTAGTGCTCCTCGTTCTCGGTGCGCTCTGCAATGGCGGACATGGTCTTGAGGGCCTCCACGGGGTAGTCACCGGCAGCGGTCTCACCAGACAGCATGATGGCGGAGGTGCCATCGTAGATGGCATTTGCCACGTCGGAGATCTCGGCACGGGTGGGGCGGGGGTTGACCATCATGCTGTCCAGCATCTGGGTGGCAGTGACGATGGGCTTGCCGAAGGAGAAGGAGCGGTCGATGATGTCCTTCTGGATGCCGGGCAGCTCGGTGAAGTCGATCTCAACGCCCAGGTCACCACGGGCCACCATGACGGCATCGGCTGCGGAGAGGATGCTGTCGATGTTGTTCACGCCCTCACGGTTCTCGATTTTGGCAATGATGCGGATGTTGGAATCGTACTCATTCAGCAGGTTGCGGATGTCGTACACGTCCTGTGCGGTGCGCACAAAGGAAGCAGCGATGAAGTCAAAGCCGTTCTGCACGCCAAAGATGATGTCCTCGCGGTCCTTCTGGCTCAGGTAGGGCATGGACAGATGCACGCCGGGCACATTGACACCCTTTTTGGTCTTGATCTTGCCGCTGTTCAGCACGGTGCAGATGATGTCGGTGTCGGTGACCTGCTCAATGTGCAGCATGATCAGGCCGTCGTCCAGCATGATGGTGCCGCCGGGCTGCACGTCCTGGGGCAGATCCTTGTAAGTGACGGAGCAGATCTCCTTGGTGCCCTCCACCTCGCGGGTGGTCAGGGTAAAGGTCTGGCCGGCTTCCAGCATCTCCACACCGTTCTTGAACTCCTTCAGGCGGATCTCGGGGCCTTTGGTGTCCAGCAGGGCGGCAACGGGCTTGCCCAGCTCCTCACGCAGCGCTTTCAGCTTTGCCAGACGGCCGCCATGCTCCTCGTAGGAACCGTGGGAGAAGTTGAAACGGGCCACGTTCATGCCGTTTGCGATCAGGTCGCGCAGGACATCGCCCTTATCGGTAGAAGGGCCCAGGGTGCAGATGATCTTCGTTTTTCTCATAAAATACCTCCAACGTTCACGCTATAATGCTCTCTATCTTGACGCAGCAGCCCAAGCTGGCTGCTCTCTGGCGGGCAGTGATTGCTTTGCGCCCGCGGCGGCAGTATACGCCAATATGGCTGTTTCAACAAACCATACCACTATACATTATAAGCTCTTGGATACAATAGCGCAAGAAAAATCTTTGCAAAGAAACTGCTAAGATTTCATCAGGTTTGAACAAAAAACTTTCCACCACAAAGCGCTTGCATAACCGGCGGGATTTGCTTATAATGAGGGTAAGCAAAAGTGCGACTGTTCCGGGGCAGCCCCGGAGGAAAATGGAGTGAAAACATATGGAAAAGCGTGTATTTTTGATCGTACTGGACAGCTTTGGCATCGGCGCGGAGCCGGATGCAGCCGCCTTTGGCGACGAGGGCACCAACACGCTGGGGGCCATTGCAGGGCATCCCGATTTCAACTGCCCCAACCTGAAAAAGCTGGGCCTGTTCAACATTGACGGTGTGACTGCGGGCGAAAAGACCGACGCGCCCGCCGGTGCCTTTGCCCGCCTGCAGGAGCAGAGCATGGGCAAGGATACCACCATCGGCCACTGGGAAATCGCCGGTGTGGTCAGCCCGGAGCCGCTGCCCACCTTCCCCGAGGGCTTCCCGGAGGAGCTGATCCGGGAGTATGAGCAAAAGACCGGCCACAAGGTACTGTGCAACAAGCCCTATTCCGGCACGCAGGTGCTGAAGGACTACGGCGAGCAGGCCATGCGGGAAAACGCCCTCATCGTCTATACCAGCGCCGACAGCGTTTTTCAGGTGGCCGCCAACGAGGAGCTTGTGCCGGTGCAGGAACTGTACCGCTACTGCGAGATCGCCCGGGAAATGCTCAAGGGCAAGTACGGCGTAGGTCGTGTGATCGCCCGCCCCTTCCTGGGCAACAGCGCGGATACCTTCTACCGCACCACCAACCGCCACGACCTGAGCCTGAAGCCGCCCC
>ERZ773145.3152-NODE-3152-length-10678-cov-7.422480_pt1 | contig 10678 bp, 4 predicted proteins | sample MGYA00580848_ERZ773145 | MGnify/ENA primary metagenome ERZ773145 (study PRJEB29015, sample SAMEA2737858) | human gut metagenome | biome: human gut; feature: human-associated habitat; material: faeces | place: China | collected 2012 ... | reverse complement strand
AATTTGAGCAGAGAATAAAATATTATGGAAATCATTTCTGGCTTATGTTTGATGATGATAAACTCATTGCGTTTGTAGATGGTTTTGTTACGGATGAGGCTGATCTTACAGATGACATGTATGAAAATGCATCAATGCATAATGAGAATGGTGCATGGCAGATGATTTTTGGTGTAAATACTCTTCCTGAATATCGCAGATGTGGATATGCGAAAGAGCTGATTAAGAAGGCTATCTTAGATGCCGGAAAACAGAACCGAAAAGGGCTTGTATTAACATGTAAAGAAAGCCTTGTTCCATATTATTCCAGGTTTGGATTCGTTGATGAGGGGATAACAGATAAATCCACTCATGGAAATGTTCTGTGGCACCAGATGAGATTGGATTTTAAATTAAGAAATAATGGAGTAAATCTTTCAGATAACAAAAAAGTGACCGCAAACAAGAAATTTGCAGCCGACAGAATACTATCATATTTTAAAGAAGAGTGGAAGGTACTGCTTATAATAACTGTGTCAGGTTTTATATACAATCTTGGACTTTTGTTTGGACCATGGTTTGAAGGAAAAATGGCAGGCTGTCTTATAGATATATTGGCAAAGAATGCTGTATACAAGGATATGCTTATACTTGTTATTGCATATGTGATTTCAATTGGAGTAGTTCAGGTATCAAGATATATAAAACGTTTTTATGTTCGTAGATTCGCCAATAATGTTAATAGAAGAATGAAGAAAATATTATATGGAACACTTGTATTAAAGAGCAGGACAGAGCTTGAAGGTGAAGGTATGGGCGATATTATGACAAAGGCCATACTTGATGTAGATGATTGTGCTGAAGGCATGAGAAAGTTTACAACAGAAATATTTGATACAGGCGTAGCGTTGGCTGCATATGCAGGAATGTTGCTTGTATATGATGTAAGGCTGGCACTTATTGCAATGATATTTCCACCTATATCTTATATCATTGCTGAAAAGATGAAAGTAATAGTCCAGAAAACAGGTTCTGCGTATAAAAAACAATCTGGTATCCTTAGTAATGCAACACTCGACAGAGCATCCAATGCTATAACCTACAGAGTTTATGGCAGGGAAGTTAACAGAAAAAATGCGTACGAAGATAATCTGGCTGAGTATGAGAAATCAGCTATTTATGCTAATATATGGAATTCTTCTCTTACACCATTATATAGAATAATATCAATGATGGGCATTTTATTTATATTATATTTTGGCAGCAGAAATGTACTTGGAACAGGATGGAGAACCTGGGATATTGCAGCATTTACAACATTCCTGGCCTGCTTTATAAAGTTATCTGATAAGTCCTCGAAGGCGGCGAAGCTGTTTAATGCAGTTCATAAGGCACAGGTTTCATGGAAACGTATTAAGCCGCTTATGGTTATTCAGGCTAAGGATACAGATTGTAAAAATCAGACATCAGGAAGGCTTGAGGTACAAAACTTAAGCTTTACATATCCAGATGGAAAAAATGTATATAATGGTATTTCCTTTACTGCAGAGCCAGGAGAGATTATAGGTGTTACAGGTCCGGTTGCTAGTGGTAAGTCAACCTTTGGAAGGACATTTCTGTGTGAATATCCATATGAGGGAAGTATCATGTATAACGGATGTGAACTAAGAAACGCTGCAGATAATGAGAGAACAGGAATAATAAGTTACCTAGGACACGATCCGGAGCTTTTCGATGATTCAATAAAGAATAATATCCTGCTTGGTGATAATAAAGACGTAAACGAGTATCTAAAAGCAGTATGTATTGATAAAGAAGTTGAGGCTATGGAGCAGGGAGCAGATACCATTATAGGCAGTGGGGGCGTGAGATTGTCTGGAGGACAGGCACAAAGAATTGCATTAGCAAGAACTTTATGCCATAAAAAGCCAGTTTTAATACTTGATGATCCATTTTCAGCACTTGATAAGAATACAGAGGAGCAGATATATAATAATCTTAGAAAAATGACGGAAGGTAGTATCGTTATTATTCTGTCTCACCGTTTGTATATGTTTCCTAAGCTGGACAAAGTTATATGGCTTGATGAAGGTAGTGTCAGAGTAGGAACGCATGATGAACTTATGTTGGAATGTATGGCTTATAGACAGTTAAATGATGCAGCAAATGCAATGAGTGAAGATACTGTTTCATATGAACAACGTAAGAATGTCAAAGGGGTGGTGGATAAGCATGAGTAAACATAATAGTAATGTTGATAATGGCGGCAAAGTACATAGTGTAGGTTCAATAATATTGCACACTACAATAAAGAAAAAGTGGCTTTCACTTGGTATTATAACAGCAGTATGTGGTGCAGTTATAACTGCACTTTATCCACCGCTTGTACTTGGAAGAATAGTAGATACATTGGCAGCAGGAAGTCAGGTTCCTTTATATCTTATATTTCTTTATATGGTATTTAATGTGATCACAGGTCTTATGGAGGCTGCAAGGGAAGGACTTCTTACTGTATTTGGCCAAAAGATAACGCATGCTCTGCGTAGTGGCCTTATGGAGCATTTTACCAGACTGACAGCAGATTCATTAAACCGTCAGGAGCCGGGAGCTGTAGTGTCAAGATTCGTTGGTGATGTTGATACTGTAGAGAATCTGTTTACCTCAGGTATAGTCAGTATGTTTGCGGATACATGTAAGATAATAAGTATTCTTGCAGTTATATGGTTCAGAAATAAAGGGCTTGCAATATTATTGCTTATATTACTGCCATTTATATTCTGGTTTACAAGATATGTGCGGAGGAATATGCTTGAAGCACAGCTGCGAAACCGGCGTGCAGTAAGCAAGGCTTCGGGACATGTACCGGAAACACTACGAAACATCCGTACAATACATAATCTTGGCAAGGAAAAGTATATGGAGAAAAAATATGATGAATATATAGGTGACAGCTATAAGGCTATGGAAAAGACCAACTTTTACGATGCCATATATTCACCGGTTATTCTTATAATAAATGCAATTGTAGTAGCGGTAGTTATGTTGTTTTCAGCATCGGGCAATGCAAAGGCTCTTACACTTTTTGGAATGTCGGCAGGCACGGCGGTAGCTGTTATTAACTACATATCACAGATATTTGCACCAGTTGAGAGCCTTGGTATGGAAATCCAGACTATACAGTCAGCAATTGCCGGTGTAAGAAGAATAAATGAATTCTTTGCACTCCCGACACTTCCAGCAATTGAAGCTGTTAATGTAGATATTAAAGCAGATTTTAATGTTGATATTAAAGCAGATATTAAGGCGGATTTTAAGTCTGATGTAAATGCAGATATTAATGCTGTGTTAGAAACACAGACAGCTAACGTCAATAATAGTGAAGGATTAAAAGCTGGAAAAGCCAGCACACCATATGTCCAGTTTAATAATGTAACTTTCGGATATGAAGCTGACCATATTATAATTAAAGATAAGAGCTTCAATGTTGATATGGGTGAACAGGTTACACTGCAGGGAAGGACAGGTGCGGGAAAGAGCACAATATTCAAGCTGCTTTTAGGTTTATACAGGCCTTTAAAGGGACAAATACTGATTAATGGAATTGATTCTAGTAATATACCTGATAATATGAAAAGAAGAATATTTGGTTATGTTGAACAGACATTTCATATGGTGCCAGGAACAGTTAAAGACCAGATTACATTATATGATGAAGCTATATCTATGGATGAGGTTGTGAATGCAGCCAGGCTTGCAGGACTTCACGATACAATTATGAGCTTTGATAAGGGATATGATACACCCTGCACACAGGAAATATTTTCGCAGGGACAATGGCAGTTATTGTCTATTGCAAGGGCAACTGCAGCTAATCCACAGCTTCTGCTTTTAGATGAGATAACTGCTAATCTGGATGCTGATACAGAAAGGGAAGTATTAAAGGCATTAAAAAATGTATCTGAAAACAGGACTGTTATATCAATCTCACACAGGGTTACAGCTAGAACAGGAAGAGTTATAAGCTGTTAGAACAGCGCTTAGTCTGTGACATAGCATGAAGAAGCTTGAACAGAAATGATTATTAGAAATTGAAATTTCCAGATGAATATGTATAATAGAGAAAAATATTATGTAAAACAGTATGATAATATGCAGTATAATATAATACGCAGGACAGGTAATAGAAATGAAAAAAATAGACTTTGAGAATGGAACAATTACAGATAATATTTTAAGTGCATCAATCCCTATGCTTGTAGCACAGCTATTGAATCTTTTGTATAACGTAGTAGACAGGATATATATTGCACGTATACCACATATCGGTACAACAGCTATAGGTGCAGTTGGAATATGCTTCCCGGTAATTGTTATTATTACAGCATTTGCTAACTTGTTTGGAAGTGGTGGAACACCTCTGTTTTCGATATACAGGGGAAGAAAGAAAAATAAAGAAGCTGCACTTATTATGGATACATCATTTTCAATGCTCTGTTCGGGTGCATTTATATTGATGTCATGCGGTATGCTGTTTTCAAAACCAATTCTCATGGTGTTTGGCGCATCAGATAGTACAATAGTTTATGCATATCCATATATGATGATTTATCTTATAGGAACAATTCCATCTATGCTTGCCTTAGGACTAAATCCATATATTAATGCACAGGGATATTCTACAACTGGTATGATATCAGTTGCCATAGGAGCAGTTTTCAATTTTATACTGGATCCATTATTTATATTTGTTTTTGGCTTAGGTGTGAAGGGAGCAGCAGTAGCAACAGTTATTTCACAATGCTTCTCAGCGATGTTTACAATATATTTCCTGACACATAAATCCGAATTAAAGATGCGATTTTTAAAGAAAAATGAGCTTGCAGAGTGTGCAGGTTATGCTAAGAATATTATCAGTCTTGGCACAGCAGGATTTATAATGCAGGTTACTAACAGTCTTGTTACAATATGCTGTAATAATGTATTGTCAGTAACAGGAGGAGATATTTACATATCAGTGATGACAATAGTGTCAAGTGTAAGACAGCTTGTGGATACTCCGATTCATGCTATTAATGAAGGCTCTTCGCCAGTTATCAGTTATAATTATGGTGCAGGAAAGCCGGCACGTATCAGAAAAGCAATAGCGGTTCTTGGTATTATGACACTGGCTTATACGGCTGTTATGTGGAGCATTATTATATTTGCACCGGGAGCATTAATAAGCATATTCAGCTCAGACAGCAGCCTGCTTAGTGATGCTATTGTTGCATTAAAGCAGTATTTTGCAGCATTTATATTTATGGATCTGCAATATATCGGACAGACAGTATTTAAGTCACTTAACAAAAAGAAGCACGCCATATTCTTTTCATTATTAAGAAAAGTCATTATAGTCGTGCCTCTTACATATATTATGCCATATACATTTAATATGGGGACAGCAGGAGTATTCTTAGCTGAGCCGGTATCCAATGTAATAGGAGGAAGTATCTGTTTTATAACAATGCTATGTACAGTACTTCCGGAGCTTAAGAGAATGTCTGAAGTATAAAACTACTATATCCAGGCAGTTCCATTCCGTTATTAAGCTTAATTTCGCTGCCACTTATAAGGTCAGTACATGTATCAGTTCCGATATTAAACGAAGCGAAGTAAGGATGTTCAGATGCATTTATGGCAACAAGTACACGTTCATCATTATACTGACGTAGGAAGATGCACTGCTCATTGGTGAGCACGATAGATGAGAAGCTTCCATAATTCAGTGCATTTGACGACTTCTTTGCGGCAGCCAGCTTTGATATAAATGTTGTGAGGTCATTCCATACAGGCGTATCAAAGGAAACACGCAGGGCAGGATCACCATCCTCTTTTCTTCCTGTTGCACCCCATTCACTGCCATAGTATACACAAGGAATACCAGGCATTCCGAATGCAAGGGTGTATATGAGAGGAAGGTGGTTAGCGTTATTAAGAATACTCGCAACTCTTGTCACATCATGATTGTCAACGAAGGAGAGCAGATGCTTTCCCTTATAAAGAGTCCAGTTTTCTGGTCCGAACTGTCGTAATAATGAATGGTTTATTTCAAACATATTCATACAGTTAAAGCTTGAATAAAGACCCTTGTAACATTCGTAATTGGTTACAGAATGTAACATTTCTTCATTCATAATCTGGTTATAGTCACCATGAAGAGTTTCACCAAGAAGAAAGAAATCAGGTTTTAGCGAATCGCAGAAGGAGCGTAGCCTTCTTAAGAAGTCGTGATTTAAGCAGTAAGCTACATCAAGTCTTAAGCCATCTATATCGAATTCATTTACCCATCCTTTGATAGCCTTAAAAATATGCTGTATAACATCCTCATTATATAGATTGAGCTTTACGAGGTCATAGCAGCCCTCCCAGCCTTCATACCACAGACCATCATTATAGTTTGAGTTGCCATTAAAGTCTATTCTTGCAAACCAGTTAACATAAGCAGAATTCTCACGGTTTTTAAGAACGTCCTGAAAAGCCCAGAAGCCACGGCCTACGTGGTTAAATACGCCATCAAGAACAACTCTTATGCCTTCCTTGTGCAGATTAGAGCATACGTTGGCGAAATCCTCATTGGTTCCAAGTCTTTTATCTATTGTTGTATAGTCACGGGTATTATATCCGTGCGTATCAGATTCAAATACAGGTGAGAAATATATTGCATTGGCACCTAGCTTTTTAATATGGGGAATCCAGTCATTGACCTTAAGGATACGATGTGTAAGGACATCATCATTATCATAAGGTGCACCGCACAATCCCAGAGGATATATCTGATAAAAAACACTTTCATAAGCCCACATATTTGTATACCTCCTTGTTTTACGAAGTAAAATGCGACTGCCCTTGCAGGAGCAGAGGTATTTACCTCCTAGTATTTTATCTTATAATTATAACATGCTTATGTAACGGCATGTAGTAGAAAAAATATAGATAACTTTATGAAAATGTTATAAAATAGTAATGTTTTTATAACCAAAATGTATTGTAATAAAAGTATACATTGTTTTATAATAAAATTCAATTATGATAATAAAATGAACAGGAGATAGATAATGCTTCAGATTCAACACATCCGTAAGGAATATAGAACAGGAAAGTTAGTACAGAAAGCACTTGATGATGTGTCGCTGAATCTAAGGGATAGTGAATTCGTCGCTGTGTTAGGCCCAAGTGGTTCAGGAAAAACTACACTTCTTAATATCATAGGCGGTCTTGACAGATACGATAGTGGGGATCTTATCATCAATGGAATATCAACTAAAAAATATAAAGACAGAGACTGGGATTCATATCGTAATCATACGATAGGTTTTGTGTTCCAGAGCTATAATCTTATACCTCACCAGACGGTTCTTTCTAATGTTGAGCTTGCACTTACAATATCAGGCATATCAAGGACTGAAAGAAGAAAACGTGCTAAAGAGGCGCTAGAAAAGGTGGGACTTGGAGAGCAGATACATAAAAAGCCAAGCCAGATGTCAGGTGGACAGATGCAAAGAGTTGCCATAGCCAGAGCACTTGTTAATAATCCAGATATTCTTCTTGCAGATGAACCTACAGGAGCACTTGACAGTGAAACAAGCGTACAGGTTATGGAGCTTTTAAAAGAGGTATCAAAGGACAGACTTGTAGTTATGGTAACTCATAACCCTGAGCTGGCTTATGAATATGCTACAAGAATAGTAGAAGTTAAAGATGGAAAGATATTATCGGATTCTGATCCGTTAGAGATAGATGAAAATATTATAGAAAAACCGGTGCACAAGAATATGGGAAAGTCGTCAATGTCGTTTCTTACAGCACTTTCATTAAGCTTTCAGAATCTTAAGACTAAAAAGGCAAGGACTCTTCTTACATCGTTTGCAGGTTCTATAGGAATTATAGGTATAGCACTTATTCTTTCAATATCTAATGGTGTCAGTGGATATATAAGTGCGATGGAGGAGGATACTTTGTCAGAATATCCGTTACAGATACAAAGTACGGGCTTTGATCTTACAGCGATGATGGTCGGTATGTCAGCATCAGGTGACAACAAAAAGGAGAACGATATCGGTGTTACACCTGTTGTTTCTGATATGTTCTCTAAGATGAGTACCAACGATCTGGCATCGCTTAAAACATATATAGAAGGCAATCCGGAAAATATTGAAGATTATGTGCATGCCATAGAATACAAATATATAGTAACTCCTCAGATATACAGGGAGGATAATACAGGACATAGGCAGATAAATCCTGACAAGTCATATGAGATGATGGGAATGTCTTCATCATATGAGAATTCCATGACATCTGGCATGTCTACAAATGTGTTTTATGAGCTGCCCTCAAACAGCAGTTTATATGAAGAACAATATGAAGTAAAAGCAGGACATTGGCCACAGAATTATAACGAATGTGTTCTTGTGCTTTCCTCAAGTGGTAACATAAGTGACAGGCTTGAGTATACACTAGGTCTGCGGGATAATGCTGAATATGAGAATATGATATCTGCATTTATGTCAGAAAAAGAGATAGATATTCCTGAGAATAACGACAGCTTTTCATATGATGATTTTATTGGCATGACCTTTAAAGTGGTGAATAGTGCTGATTATTATCAGTATGATACAGAGTATGATATATGGAAGGATAAAACTGGTAATGAAGAATATATGAAGGAGCTGATAAGCAAAGGCAGTGATCTGAAAATATCAGGTATAGTTAAGCAGGTTGAGGGAACCACAGCAGCAATGCTTACACCGGGTATAGCATATACATCCGGGCTTACAAGACAGCTTATACAATATTCTGCAGCTAGTGATGTAGTAAAGGCACAGAAGGAAAAGAAGGATACCAACATATTTACTGGTGAAAAGTTTGGTATAAGTAGTGACAGTAAAAGTAAATTTAACATGGAATCACTTTTTCAGATAGATACAGATGCAATAAGTAATGCATTTAAGGTGGATGATAGTATATATAATATGAGTATGCCAGATTTTGCTGCATTGATCAATCCAGATGATATATCAGCGGCATTTGATCCATCTATGTTTGATTCTATGGATTCATCAGTGTTTAACCCTGATAGTTTTGGAGATATATCTTCTGCTTTCGGGGAAAATGGTATGGACTTTGATATAGGCAGTATAGATGCAGACACATTAAAGAAGCTGGTATCAGACAGTCTTACAGATGAAGTTAAAGCATCTATATCTGAAGTATTATATGGTTTTAAGGAATATATGTCATCTGATGAAGTATCAGCCCAGTTAAGTAAGGATATCAGACAGCTTATTACTGATTCAATGCATGTAAATATATCACAGGACAGAGTGCTTAAGGAGGTAAACAAGCTTGAAGCCAGATATCTGGAATATATTAAAAAGAATGGTATTGAGGATACAACAGCAGAAAGTGTATTTAAGTTCCTGCTTACAGATGAGGCAAGAAAACAGATATCAGATTCGGCAAAAGAACTTATGAAAGATGCTGTGACATTTGATATATCAAAAGAACAGCTCTGGAGTATATTTAAAAAGGATGTAGTAGATGGATACGCAGAATATGCCAAGCAGAATGGATATCAGAACATAGATGGTATTCTTGATAAAGTCATAAACAATATGATCAACAGTCTTAAGGAACAGTTTACTGCCAATATACAGAATGCCATGAACAAGATGATGGAAAGTATCATGGGGAATATGCAGCAGGCTATGGAGGCAGTCATGACACAGATGATGTCCTCTATGACAGATGCCATGATGAATGCCATGCAGCTTATGGGAAATAATATGGCAGCTGCACTAGGTTCAATGGGCATGGGAACAGATACAGATGACTATGATTTTAGCAGCGCATTTGGTATAGATACAGACAGCTTCGCAGATGCGATAAAGATGAATATGAACGAAAGTGACCTTTCAGATCTTATGAAGTCACTTATGTCTGATACGGATGTTGCCTCATATGACAATAATATGAAAAAGCTTGGCTATGCAGATTTGTCAGTACCAGGTGAAATAGACATATATCCTAAGGATTTTGAAAGTAAGGATAAGATAGTAAATATACTTGATAACTATAATACAAGCATGAAAAAGCAGGGTAAGGATGAACAGGTTATAAGCTACACAGATGTGGTAGGAACACTTATGTCCTCTGTCACTACCATAGTAAATGTTATAAGTTATGTGTTAATTGCATTCGTGGCTATATCTTTAATAGTATCTTCTATTATGATAGGTGTTATCACATATATAAGTGTACTTGAAAGACGTAAGGAGATAGGAATATTAAGGGCAATAGGTGCTTCCAAGAAGAATGTATCGGCTGTATTTAATGCAGAAACATGTATAATCGGACTATGCTCAGGACTTATGGGTATAGGTATAACATTACTTTTCCTGCTTCCTATAAATGCTGTTATTCATGCACTTTCAGGGGTGAACAACATCAATGCAGTACTTCCTGTAATTCCAGCGATGGTGCTTATACTGCTTAGTGTATTTCTTACATTTACCGGTGGATTGATTCCTTCTAAAAAGGCATCAAAGAGCGATCCGGTGACAGCACTGAGGAATGAGTAGAATGATTAAATTGTTGTTTAACACACATTCTTAACGTACGGACGACAGCATATATGAGAAAAGCAGGTGTGCATACATCA
>ERZ773145.3139-NODE-3139-length-10714-cov-13.843606_pt1 | contig 10714 bp, 9 predicted proteins | sample MGYA00580848_ERZ773145 | MGnify/ENA primary metagenome ERZ773145 (study PRJEB29015, sample SAMEA2737858) | human gut metagenome | biome: human gut; feature: human-associated habitat; material: faeces | place: China | collected 2012 ... | reverse complement strand
CCGGCGGCACCGCCGCAGGAGCGTTTTCCCCTGCGGCGGCTTTGCCGTTTTTAGAAGAAATTAACCCTCTCAGTCAAAACCTGACGGTTTTGCCAGCTCTCCCGAAGGGCGAGCTTTATGCGCTATGAAGATAAACGATTTCTTCACCCGCAAGAAGCCTGTTTCGGGCAGATGAAAAGGCTCCCCCTTTCGGGGGAGCTGGCACGGCGCAAGCCGTGACTGAGAGGGTTCGTACCCCAAAAATCTGGCTCCCCTGCGGGGGAGCTTTTTTCGATAACAGCGAGGAACAACCAATGGAACCTTTGAAAATCGGCAATATCATCCTGCCGCACCGGGCGGTGTTCGGCCCGATGGCGGGCTTTACGGATGCACCCTGCCGCCGCCTGATGGCCCAGCACGGTGCAGGCTTTACTGTGAGCGAAATGGTGTCCAGCCGGGCGCTGGTGTACGGCGACCACAAGACGGTGAGCCTGCTCAAGGCCGAACCCAACGGTGCACCCTATGGCGTGCAGATCTTTGGCGAAGTGCCCGAGATCATGGGCGAAGCCACCGCCGCCATCGAACAGTACGAGTTCGACTTTGTGGATATCAACATGGGCTGCCCGGCCCCCAAGATCGTGTCCGGCGGCGCAGGCAGCAAGCTGATGCTGGACCCGGACCGCTGCGGGCGCATCGTGGAGCAGGTTGTGGCAAATACAAAACGGCCTGTCACCGTGAAAATGCGCAAGGGCTGGGATGCCGACCACATCACTGCAGTGGAGTGTGCCAAGGCCTGTGAGCAGGCCGGCGCAGCCCTCATTGCGGTGCACGCCCGTACCCGGGAGCAGATGTACACCCCCGGCATCGACCCGGAGATCATTGCCCGGGTGAAGGATGCCGTCAGAGTGCCGGTGCTGGGCAACGGCGACATCCACTCGGCAGAGGATGCGGTGGAGATGATGCAGGCCACCGGCTGTGACGGCGTGATGATCGCCCGGGGCGCGCTGGGCGACCCGTGGCTCTTTGAGCGGGTGAACGCCGCCATTGAAGGCCTGCCCGCACCCAAGGCACCCAACCTGCAGGCCCGCATGAATGCGCTGCGCCGTCAGGTGGAGGAGATGGTGGAGCAGAAGGGCGAGTTCGTCGCCATGCCGCAGGCCCGCTCTCAGACCATGCACTATATGAAGGGGCTGAAAGGTGCGGCCAATCTGCGCCGCTGCTGCTGCACCCTGACCCATCTGGAAGATCTGGACGAGCTGATCGATGCTGTTTTTGAAGAGCAGCGCAAAGCGGGCATCGACCCGGACGACGTGCGCGAGGTGCCGTTTCCGTAAGGGGAATATTACTGCTGCCGGGTCAGCTCATCCAGATTCTGGGTGTAACAGGGCAGACAGTGCTCTATGAACCAGTCGGCTTCCGGGCAGTGCATGGCCTGCAGGGCCGCTTTCTGCTGGGCCAGCGCCGCGTCAAACTCGTGGTTGCCGCTGCGCTGCTCCTCCATGCATTTGATGAGGGCGCTCAGCCGGTCGGCGGCCTTCAGCAGGCGCTTTTCCTCGGCGGTGAGCAGTTCCCCGGAGATGAACGGGGACAGCTCTTCGCTCAACTCGTCCGGCAGAAGGCCGGTCATGCAGCGCACGCTCTCGGCTTCCAACGCCTTGTAGGCATCCCGCAGGGTGGGGCTGCTGTACTTGACCGGTGTGGGCATGTCGCCGGTAATGATCTCCGGCGCGTCGTGGTACAGCGCCGCCACTGCTACCGTTTTGGGGCGGCAGGGCGTGCCGGTGTACCGCCGTGCGATCAGGCAAAGCATGTGGGCCAGCAGGGCGGTATCGCAGGTGTGCTCGCTGAGAGATTCGGCCCGGGTGGAGTGCATCAGGCTCCAGCGGGTAATGTATTTCATGCGCGCCAGCAGGGCGCTGAACGGGTACAGCATGGCAGCTTCCTCCTTTTTTCTCCAACATACCTGTCCGGCAGAGCGTTGTCAAGCCCTTTTTTCTGCGCAGTGTTCGTGCTATACTAGAACAAACCAACTTTCTGCCGCTTTGGCAGAGAAAAGAGGAAACCATGGAGCGGTCTGGTACTGCCCGGCAGCCGCAGCTGCTGGGACAAAAAAAGGATAAATTCTGGCTGACGGTGGGCCTGTGTGCCCTCACGGCGGCCCTGTTCTTTCTGCCGTTTTATATCATCGACGGCGGCTTTTTCCACTATGCAGGCGATTTCAACAGCCAGCAGATCAGCTTTTACCGGTATATGAACGGCTTTTTCAAGGGGGCCGGTTACCCGGACAGTGCGTTCACCTCGGTGCGTAACACCTTCTCCTGGGCCACCGACCTTGGCAGCGGCGTCATGAATGCCTACTCGTTCTACCTGTACGGCTCGCCGTTCTTCTATTTTTCGCTCATCTTCCCGCAGAAGTGGCTGCCCTACCTCATGGTGCCGCTTCTCGTGCTCAAATTTGCCGTGGCGGGCGGCGGCGCGTACCTTTATCTGCGCCGCTACGTCAAAAACATCGACTATGCGGTGCTGGGTGCCTGTCTTTACACCTTCTCCGGCTTTGCGGTGTACAACATTTTCTTCAACCACTTTGTGGACGTGGTGGCCCTGTTCCCGTATCTGCTGTGGTCGCTGGACGAAGTGCTCTATGAAAACAAGCACAGCTGGTTTGCCTTCTGGGTGGCGGTGAACCTTTTCAACAACTACTTCTTCTTCATCGGGCAGGTGGTGTTCCTTGCCATCTACTTTGTGTGCAAGCTCAGTACCGGCGACTTCCGTCTCACGGTGAAAAAGTTCGGCCTGCTGGCCTTCGAAAGCCTGCTGGGCGTGGCCATGGGCAGCCTTTTGCTGGTGCCGGCCATCCTCTCGCTGCTGCAGAACCCCCGCACGGTAGACCTTTCCTCCGGCTGGGGCTTCCTGACCTACAGCAAGGTGCAGCAGTACCTTGCCATCCTCGTCAGCTGGATCATGCCGCCGGATTCGCCCTATCTCACCTCCATCTGGTCCGAGGGCGTCATCAAGTGGACCAGCATGTCGGCCTACCTGCCGCTGTGCAGCCTGGCCGGTGCGGTGGCCTACTGGCGCGCCCGCCGCGGCGACAGCAAAAAGCGCATCGTGGCCACCTGCGCCGTGTTCGCACTGGTGCCCATCCTGAACAGTGCGTTCTACGCCCTCAATTCCAGCTACTATGCGCGCTGGTATTATATGCCGGTGCTGATCCTTGCCGCCATGACGGTGAACGCGCTGGAAGACCACAACGCCGATCTCGATTCGCCTGCGGGCGGCATCAGCTGGCTGATGATCGCCACGCTGGCCTTTGCGGTGGTGCCGGTGCAGGACAGCGAGACCGGCAGCTGGTCCTTCGGCGTGCTCAAGAACCCCGGCCAGTACTGCGCGGTGCTGGGCTTCGGCCTGCTGGGGCTGCTGGTCTACCGCTATATCTGCGGCAAATGGCGGGCAGACAGCCGCTTTGCCCAGCGCATGACGGCGGCGGTGCTGGCATTCGCCTTCCTGTTCAGCGTGGTGCACATCGGCATTGGCAAGTTCGGCCAGTGGTACACCGACAGCGACCTCGTGGAGCAGGACACCAACGCTCTGCTGCTGAAAAACGACTTGCCCGAGGGCGATTACCGCATCGACACCTACAAAATTCATGATAACATCGGCATGTGGCTGGACAAGAGCTGCCTGCAGTATTTTGGCAGCACGGCCGCGCCCAGCATCCTCAGCTTTTATCCGGCGCTGGGTGTCAAGCGGGATGTGCGCAGCGAGCCGGAGCTTTCCAACTACGCCCTGCGGGGCCTGCTGAGCGTGGAATACCTCATCACCACGCCGGAAAAGCAGGGTGCCTTTGAAGCCGAAGCCGACGACGGCTGGGTCTACGACAGCGCAAAGGACGGCTATGTGCTCTACCGCAACACGAATTATGTGCCCATGGGCTTCACCTACGACTACTACCTCACCGAGAGCGAGTACGAGGACACGGTCAAGACGACCCGTTCGAACCTGCTGATGCGGGCGCTGGTGCTGCCGGATGAAGCCGCTGAGACCTACGGCAAGTACCTGACCCATCTGCCGGACGACAAGCTCAATGATCTGTATTACGAGGAGTACGTGCAGGACTGCGCTGACCGCCGCGCCACGGCCGCCAGCGTGTTTGAGATGAACAATTCCGGCTTCCACGCCGAGATCACGCTGGGCAAAGAGAACCTTGTGTTCTTCTCGGTGCCCTACGACGACGGCTTCACAGCCTATGTCAACGGGCAGGAGACCGAGATCGTGGAGGTGGACGAAGGCCTGATGGCGGTGCTATGCCCGGCAGGGGAGAACACCATCGACTTTGTGTATCAGCCCGACGGCATCCGGCTGAGCCGCCCGCTGACCCTTGGCGGCATCGGCGTGTGGCTGGTGTACACGGCATACTTTGTCTGGCGCAAGCGCCGGAAGAATGACTTTGCCCCGGAGAAAAAATAAAATTTTGCAATTGCCTCTTGACTTTATCCAGATAAAGTGTATAATGCAATCAAACCGATGAGGCGGAGGAGAACCTGCACAGCGCATCTTCAGTGAGCTCGGACAGTGAAAACGGGCGAGAGCGGGGCAGAGATTCGTGGGCCGCCGAGGGCCGGGCAAACGAGATGCCAGCGCATTTTCAGTAGCTTGGGACGGAAGCCTCCGTTACAGGGCAGGGGAGTGTTGGCTCTCCGTGAGAGGCTCTGCGTTGACAGCAGGGCAAGCAAGGTGGCACCGCAGAATCGTATTTTACCGATCCTGTCCTTGTGGATGAACACACAGGGACAGGGTCGTTTTTTGTAAGACCCGTCCCGCAAAGGGAGCGGGTCTTTTATTTATAATTTTTTGGGCCGCCCGCTCCGGGAAAGGAGTTATTTATTATGAAAAACGTTACCATGATCTCCCGCCGCAGCTTCCTGAAGGCCGCTATGGCAGCTTCCGCCGTTTCCGCACTGGCACTGACCGGCTGCGGCGGCTCCGCTTCCAGCACCACCGCTTCTTCAGCTGCCGCATCTGCTGCAGCTGAGGGCGGCCAGACCTTCAAGGTGGGCATCGTCAACTACGTCGATCATGCATCCCTGAACCAGATCGTGGCATCGGTGGAGAGCCGTCTGGATGAGATCGGAAAAGAGAAGGGCGTCACCTTTGACTACGCCGACTACTACGCCAATGCACAGGCCGACCAGTCCAACCTGAACCAGATCGGCGCCGATCTGGTGGGCGATGGCGTGGACGTGATCGTGGCTGTGGCGACCCCCACCGCCGCCACCATGCTGGCCGCCGTGGAAGACACCGATATCCCCGTTGTCTACTCTGCTGTCACCGACCCCGCTGCTGCAGGTTTTGACGGCGGCGAGAACATAACCGGCACCTCCGATGCGCTGAACACCGACGCCATCATGAACCTGATCCTGGCCGTCAACCCGGACATCGACACCATCGGCCTGCTGTACGACCTGAGCCAGGATTCCTCCACCCAGGCCATCGCCGATGCCAAGGCCTTCTGCGACGCCAACGGCATCCAGTACATCGAGAAGAATGGCACCACCACCGCCGAGGTACAGATGGCGGCCGAGGCCCTGATCGCTGCCGGTGTCAAGGCGGTGTTCACCCCCACCGACAACACCGTCATGACCGCCGAGCTGTCCATCTACGAGACCTTCACCGAAGCAGGCGTCCAGCACTACACCGGTGCCGACAGCTTTGCCCTGAACGGTGCTTTCGTGGGCTACGGCGTCGATTACGTCCAGCTGGGCGAAGCCACCGCCGACATGGTGGCCGAGATCCTCTGCGATGGCAAGAGCGCTGCAGAGATGCCCTATCAGACCTTTGATAACGGCATCGTGACCATCAACACTGAGACCTGCGAAGCCCTGGGCCTCGACCTCGACACCGTGAAGGAAGCCTTCAAGCCCTACTGCACCGAGATCGTGGAAGTGACCACCGCAGAGAACTTCTCTTAAAGATAACCCTCTCAGTCAAAACCTGACGGTTTTGCCAGCTCCCCCGAAAGGGGGAGCTTTTGGCGGCTATAGGAAAAGTTTTCCGTCCCAATAAAAGCTCGCCCTTCGGGAGAGCTGGACGCGAAGCGGCCTGAGAGGGTCGTTCTAAAATACATAATGTTAAAAGGAGCACACACATGCTGGCGAGTATCTTTTCGCTCAACGTCCTGCAGACGGCGCTGGAACTGGGCTGTATCTATGCCCTGGTCGCGCTGGCGCTGTTCTTGAGCTATTCCATTCTGAACATTGCAGACCTGTCCACCGACGGCTGCTTTACCCTGGGCTGCGCGGTGGCCTGCCAGGTGGCTCTGACCGGCCACCCCGTTCTGGCCCTGTTTGCGGCCATGGCGGCGGGCGTGTGCTCCGGCTTTGTCACGGCCTTTCTGCAGACCCGCCTCGGCGTGGAGAGCATCATGGCCGGCATCATCGTCAACACCGGCCTTTACACCATCAATCTGGCCGTGATGGGCTTCTCGTCCACCATGTCGCTGGTCAAGACCCCCACCATCTTCTCGCTGGCAAAGGGCCCGCTGAGCTTCCTCGGCGGCTGGTATAAGCTGGTGATCGCGCTGGTCATCATCGTGCTGGCAGGCGCAGCGATGCTGGGCTTCCTCGGCACCCGGCTGGGCCTGTCCATCCGCGCCACCGGCGACAATGCTGCCATGGTGCGCGCTTCCAGCATCAACCCGGCCTTCACCATCACGGTGGGTCTGTGCATCTCCGGTGCGCTGTGCGCGCTGTCCGGCGGTCTGCTGGCACAGTACCAGAAAAGCTGCGATATCAACGTGGGCACCGGCATGGTGACCATCGCGCTGGCGTCCCTCATCATCGGCGAGACCCTGCTTGGCAAGCGCACCATGCTGCGCCGCATCATCGGCGTGGTGTTCGGCAGCTGCCTGTACCGCTTTATCGTGGCTGTGGCTCTGCGCTTCAATGTGCCCGCTGCCGCCATGAAGCTGGTGTCTGCCATCATCGTGGCCATCGCTATTTCGATGCCCGCCATCAAGGAAAAAGTTGCTTTCGAGCAGCGCAAGCGCGGGGCACGCAGCCGCCGCGTGACCACCGGCAAGGAGGGACAGTAAGATGGAAATGCTTCAGCTGAACGATCTGCACAAGACCTTCAACCCCGGCACCGTCAACGAAAAAGTGGCGCTGAACGGCGTCAGCCTGCACATGGAAGCGGGCGATTTTGCCACCATCGTGGGCTCCAACGGCGCGGGCAAATCCACCCTGTTCAACGCCATTACCGGTGGATTCATCGCCGACGAGGGCAGCATCCTGCTGGGCGGGCAGGACATCACCTTTGAGCCGGAACACCAGCGCAGCAAGGTCATCGGCCACCTGTTCCAGGACCCGCTCAAGGGCACCGCGCCCAACATGACCATTGAGGAAAATCTGGCGCTGGCCTACCTGCGGGCCGGCACCGCCCCCCACGCCATCTTCTCCCGCATCTCCCGCAAGGATAAGGATGTGTTCCGCGAGAAGCTGGCGCTGCTGGATATGGGCCTTGAGGACCGCATGAAGCAGCCGGTGGGCCTGCTTTCCGGCGGCCAGCGTCAGGCGCTGACCCTGCTGATGGCGACCCTTGTCACCCCCAAGCTGCTGCTGCTGGACGAGCACACCGCCGCCCTGGACCCGGCCACCGCCGAAAAGGTGCTGGAGCTGACCAAGAGCATCGTGGCCGAGAAGAAGATCACCTGCCTGATGGTCACCCACAACATGCACCAGGCGCTGGAGCTGGGCAACCGAACCCTGATGATGGATGCGGGCCGCATCGTCTTTGACGTGAAGGGCGAACAGCGCAGCCGGATGACCGTGGACGACCTGCTGGAAAAGTTCCGCGAAAATGCCGGCAGGAATCTGGACAACGACCGCATCCTGCTGAGCAAGGTGGAACAGTAAATAAAAACAGAAAGGCTCATATCCGCACGGACTGTGCAGGATATGAGCCTTATTTTATTGGGTGGGCTGTCTTTACCGGCTGAGCAGTTCCACGATCACTTCCGGTGCATCCTGGTTCACTTCGTGCCCTGCGCCGGGAACGATCAGCAGTTCCGCCTGTGGCAGGAGCTTTTTCAGCTGTTTGGCGGCGGCTCGGTTCGGGCGATCCTTTTCACCGCAGAGGAGGGTGACGGGGCATTTGACTTCCTGAAGTTTACCCGTGAAATCCAGTTCACGCATGGAATGAGCCAAATTTATCGTATTGCGTTTAGAAAGCCCTGTGTCGGCAAATGCCTTGTCTGGCATCCAGCGGAACAGCAGATTTTGGAAGTCTACCAGCAGGCGCGACACTTTGCACTGTATGCCAATCAAAATCAGCGAGTCGACCTTTTCCCCGTGCCGGATGGCATAATCCAGTGCAAGCATCCCACCCAGAGAAAGCCCGCAGATGCGAAGCGGCTCTGCAGTGTCTGCATAGCGCTTTTCCAGTCCTGCTAAAATCTGCGGATAGCTGAGGCCGCTTTGCGCCAGAGCAAAAAGCTCTGGGCAGTCTGCGTCCGAAGAGAGCTGTTTTGCAATGGCTGCCCAGTCTTTCGCGGTCTGCCCTAACCCGTGCAGTAAAACGGTTTTCATGGTTCCTCCTGTTTTTTGCGGCGCAGATAGTCCTCGCCAAAACATGCCAGCAGCAAAATCACCGTGATCCCGCTGTTGAACAGCGTGGAGGTCAAGTCGATTTGTGCCTGCGGCAGAAAATGGGCGGCAAGATATGTAATGATAACAGGCACCGGCAGGATCACCAGCAGGGCAAAGCCCAGAGCACGCCAGAGACGGGCGCGGTTTTTGCGGAAGATATTGTAAATGCCCCAGACGGCCGCAATGCAGACCAGAGAGATGCAGCTCCCCAATGTGAAAACAATGGCGCTTTTCAAAAGCAAAGCCAGTACGGCCAGCAAGGGAAATGGCACGGTGCTTGCGGCCAGCAGGGTCTTGAAAATGACCTTTTCTTTTGCGGTCAGGACGGGCAGAAGAACGAACCACCCCGCGGCCATTGCGGCAATGGCAATGAGCGACCACGACAAAGAACCTGCGGTGAAGTAGTCGCAGACCAGACACACCAAAACGGAGGTCAGCTCCAATGCGGAAACTGCTGTCAGCAGGGTGTGCTTTGTCTTTTCGGTAAAACGGAATGCTTTCTTTTGTACAGGCGGCTTGTCCGGGGCGGTCATTTCGTCTTTGATCAGGTAATCCGCCGACACATGGAACAGCTCACTGAGCCGGGCGATGAAATCCAGGTCAGGCATGGAGCGATTCAGCTCCCACTTGGACACGGTCTGCCGCGTGACAGCCAGTTTTTCGGCGAGTGCTTCCTGCGAAAGGCCGTTCTGCTTTCGCAGGATCTGTATCTTTTCTCCGAGCGTCATAGGTTCTTCCTCCTGTGGGCTGACCTGCGGGTCAGCCTTTAAGAAAAGTATAACAGGTAAAGCGGCCGGAGTCTACCGATTCGGGCAGGAACAGGCGCAACGTACCGTTGCGAACAGCTTTTGTACCCCTGAAAAAGCAAAATCCCCTCTGCACATCTGCACAGAGAGGATTTTTAACGTCAGAAATTACTGAACGTACTCGACCGTGTACTCGAAGCCGTACTCCTCCTGCAGCTTCTTCACTTCGGGCTCGCAGTCCTCGATGAAGGTGGGAGCATAGACAGAAGCGCCGTTGTGAGCCTTCTTGTAGTCCTCCACGATCTGCTGCAGCTTTGCCCAGCCCTCGTTGGCCTTGGCGTTGTCGATGCTGTCGGGGAAGTTGATGATGAACTCGCGGTGTTTGGGGATACGTGCTTTCATGGTAGAAATCTCCTTATAACAGTTTGGATTTTACTTGTTCATTTATACAGAAGCACGGGCCTGAACCTGTGCAACTTGCGAAAAAATTTTACAGTCCGTACACCCGGCGGGCATTTTCCGTGGTTACACGGAACACCTCCTCGGCGGGGACGCCCTTCACCTGCGCGATGTACTCGCCCACATAGCGGATGAGGGAACTGTCGCAGCGAGTGCCGCGCACCGGCTCCGGTGCCATGTAGGGGCAGTCGGTCTCCAGCACGATGACGTCCAGCGGCAGGGCGCTGATGGCCTTGGCTGCCCGCTTTGCACCTTTGAAGGTGCAGGCACCACCGAAGCCAATATACAGCCCCTGCTTTGCCAGCCACACAGCGTCGTCTGCGCTGCCGGAATAGCAGTGCACGATGCCTTTCGGCTGGTACTGTTTCAGCAGGGCGTATACATCCGCGTGGGCGTTGCGGTCGTGCACGATGATGGGCTTGTCCAGCTCCAGCGCCAACCGGATGTGGGCCTCAAACATGGCGAGCTGGGCGTCCTTCGGCACGGGCCAGTGGTAGTCCAGCCCGCACTCACCCACAGCGACCACTTTCGGGTCGTCGTAGTACGGGGCCAGCGCGCGCATCTCAGCGGCCCAGTCGCCGCCGTACACCGATACCGTGGGTGCCGGGCCGTCCTCGCCGCAGTCCTCCGGGGCCAGCAGGCTTTCCGGGTGGATGCCGATGGCCGCCACCACCCATGGGTAGCGGTGGGCCAGTTCCAGCACGCGGGGTGCGTCGCCGGAGTGGGTGGCCTGTTCGCACACGCCCACCACACCCTTGCCGGGCAGGCTGTCCAGCAGGGCAAAGCGGTCGGTGTCGAAGGCGTGGGCGCTGTAGTGCGCATGGGTGTCAAAGATGGGGCCGGTCATTTGCCCTCCTTTTTGGCGGGGGCCTTGTTCACCAGCCAGAT
>ERZ773145.3138-NODE-3138-length-10721-cov-3.041909_pt1 | contig 10721 bp, 5 predicted proteins | sample MGYA00580848_ERZ773145 | MGnify/ENA primary metagenome ERZ773145 (study PRJEB29015, sample SAMEA2737858) | human gut metagenome | biome: human gut; feature: human-associated habitat; material: faeces | place: China | collected 2012 ... | reverse complement strand
CGTCTCGCTCTCGACGGGTACCGAGAAGAACCAAACCTATTTCTCGGCCGCGGCGGTCAACTCGCGCGGAGTAATTCCCAACAACGGCTACGACCGTTACAATTTTACGTTCCGCAATACCACCTCGTTCCTCGGTGACAAGCTGAAACTCGACGTGGGTGCCAGCTATGTGATGCAGAAAGACCGCAACATGACCAACCAGGGTACCTACAACAACCCGCTGGTCGGCGCTTACGTCTACCCGCGCGGCAACGACTGGGCCGATATCGAAATGTACGAGCGTTACGATCCCGCCCGCCGCCTCTATACCCAGTACTGGCCCGTAGGCGATGCCGGCATGACGATGCAGAACCCCTATTGGATCAACTACCGCAACCTGCGCGAAAACAACAAAGACCGTTACATGCTGAACGCTGCACTCTCGTACGACGTGCTCGACTGGCTCAATGTTTCCGGCCGTCTCCGCATCGACAACAGCAACAACGACTATACGGAAAAATTCTATGCTTCGACCTTCACGCAGTTGACCGAGGGTTCGAAAAACGGCCTCTACGGCATCACGAAGACCAAGGACAAGCAGGTCTACGGCGACGTGCTGGTCAATATCAACAAGACTTTTGGCGAGGACTGGTCGCTGCAAGCCAATGCCGGTGCTTCGATCTCGGACATGCGCTACGATGCCATGAAGGTGCGCGGCCCGATTCCCGACGGTGAGATCACCGACGAAAAACCTCTGCTGGCCAACGTGTTCAGCGTGCAGAACCTGAGCAACACCTCCAAGACCAAGCGGCTGCAGGAAGGGTGGCGCGAGCAGACCCAGTCGGTCTTCGCTTCGGTCGAGGTCGGCTTCAAGAACACCTATTTCCTCACGCTGACCGGCCGTAACGACTGGCCTTCGCAGCTGGCCGGCGAGCATTCGGTGAAGAGCTCGTTTTTCTATCCCTCGGTCGGTGCTTCGGTCGTGCTGTCGCAGCTCATCCCCGAGATGCCGAAGAACCTCTCCTACGTCAAACTCCGTGCGTCGTACGCATCGGTGGGTGTGGCCTTCGAGCGCTATCTTGCCAATCCGCGTTACAGCTGGAGCGAGAGCGGCCTGAACTGGAGCACCCAGACCCGCTTCCCGATCTACAACCTCAAGCCCGAGCGCACCAAGTCGTTCGAGGTCGGTCTGACGATGCGCTTCCTGCGCCACTTCAACCTCGACTTCACTTACTATAACACCAAGACGCAGGATCAGACCTTCGAGCCGAATATCTCGACCGGTTCGGGTTCCTCCAAACTGACCATTCAGTCGGGTAACGTCCGCAACCGCGGTTTCGAGGTCGCACTGGGTTACAGCAATACGTGGGGCAAATTCTCGTGGGATTCGAACTACACGCTGTCGGCGAACAAGAACAAGATTCTTTCGCTTGCCGACGATGTGGTCAACCCCGAGACCGGCGAGCACTTCTCGGTCGATCAGCTCGATATGGGAGGTCTTGCCGATGCCCGCTTCATCCTTCGTGAGGGCGGTACGCTGGGCGACTTCTATTCGCGCATCGACCTCAAACGCGACAGCAACGGCGCCGTCTATATCAACGAGAAGGGCGAGATCGCTTCCGAGTCGATCACCGACGTCAACAGCTACATCAAGCTGGGTAGCGTGCTTCCCGATGCCAACATGGCATGGCGCAACGACTTCCGCTGGCGTAACTTCAACTTCGGCTTCATGGTTTCGGCCCGCCTGGGCGGCGTGGTATTCTCGCGTACGCAGGCCATGCTCGACTACTACGGTGTTTCCGAGGTTTCGGCCGTAGCGCGCGATGCCGGCGGCGTGATGATCAACGGCGGCGACCTGGTGGATGCCAACAAATGGTACACGGCCATCGGCAGCGGTAACTCCGTTCCGCAGTACTATACCTATTCTGCCACCAACGTGCGCCTGCAGGAGGCTTCGATCGGCTATACGATCCCGAAGAAAAAGCTGGGCGACATCTGCGAAATTACCTTGTCGCTCGTGGGGCGCAACCTGTGGATGATCTACAACAAGGCTCCCTACGATCCCGAGACCGTTGCGACGGTGAACAGCTACTACCAGGGCATCGACTATTTCATGTCGCCTTCGACGCGTAATATCGGGTTCAACCTCAGACTTAAATTCTAATCTGCACGATGACTATGAAATTCAATATATTAAAACCGGCTTTGGCTGCGTTGGTACTTGTCGGTACGGCCTGCACCGCCAACTACCTCGATATAAATACCAATCCTTACGAGCCCTCCGAGGACGACATGCAGACCGACGGCTATATCATCGGCTCGGCGCTGACCTCGCTCGCGAGCACCGTCGTATCGACCGACGTCAATACGGCGCAGTTTACCGATGTGCTGCTGGGCGGCCCCATGGGTGGGTATTATTCCACGACGGGTGGCTTTACCCGTACGATCATGAATTACAATCCGACGGACGACTGGACGAACGTTTTCATGTATAGCGACAGGACGATCCCGGTGCTTTACTCGAACCTGCGCGAGCTGAAGAAGGTGACCGACGACCCCATCGTACTGGCGATCGCCGACATCATCAAGGTAGCGGCCATGCACCGCGTGACCGACACCTACGGCCCGATCCCCTATTCGATGATCGGCGAGAACGGCCAGATTCAGGTGCCGTACGATTCGCAGGAGAAGGTTTACGACAAGTTTTTCGAAGAGCTGGATGCCGCGATCAAGGTGCTTACCGAGCACCGCACGGATGCTATTTCCGCAAAAGCCGACTATATCTACGGCGGCAGCGCCGAGAAGTGGTGCAAGCTCGCCAATTCGCTCAAACTGCGCCTGGCGATGCGTATCGTCTATGCGAACGAGGCTAAAGCCCGCGAGATGGCCGAATCGGCCGTGAACAGCGAGGTGGGCGTCATCACGTCGAATGCCGACAACGCCAGGCTGACGTCGTTCGGTGCCGACGGCAACCCCATTTACGTGGCAGTCAACTACAACAAGCCCGCAGACTGCATGACGGGCGGCGATACGCATGCCGCAGCCGACATCATCTGCTACATGAACGGTTATTCAGACCCCCGCCGCGAGAAATATTTCACGCAGTCGGAGTGGCCCGGTCAAACCTATGTCGGCATCCGCCGCGGAATCGTGATTCCGCCTCTGGCATCCGTTGGCCGCAAGTACTCCGGCGTCAACATCTCGGTTTCCTCGCCCGTCACGTGGATGAACGCAGCCGAGGTCGCCTTCCTGAAGGCTGAGGCGAAGGGGGTCTTCGGGTTCAATATGGGCTCCGGCGAAGCCGAGGATTTCTATAACGAAGGCATCCGCCTCTCGTTCGAGGAGTGGGGTGTGTCGGGCGCCGACAATTACCTGGCCAATGCCACGGGCAAACCGCAGCTCTATGCCGATCCTGCCAATTCGAATTCTTATTCGCAGGAGTTGTCCGACATTACCATTGCCTGGGATGCGGGTGCTTCGCTTGCCCAGATGCAGGAGCGCATCATCATCCAGAAGTGGATCGCCAACTTCCATCTTGGCAACGAGGCGTGGGCTGATTTCCGCCGTACAGGCTTTCCGCACCTGATTCCGGCCATGGAGTCCGCCGTGGGCAATAACTCGCAGGGCATCCGGAACCTTACGCTCGGCGCTCGCCGCATGTCCTATCCTGCGGACGAGGCGACCAACAACCCGGAGAACTACGCCAAGGCTGTGGAGATGCTTGGTGGCTCCGATAACATGGCAACCCGCATGTGGTGGGACTGCAATCCGGCCGTCAAATAACCGTACACACCGTTTAACCCATTAAAACGAAATTCGACATGAAACGCATATTCATTCCGTTCTTCGCCGCGGCGGCCCTGCTGGCCTCGTGCAGCGACTGGACGGAAGCCGAACACAAAGATTTTCTGCCGCCGATGAATCAGAATGATCCGGCTTTTCTGACATCGCTCCGGGATTTCAAGGTCGGCGAACACCTGGTGACGATGATGATCGTCCGGGGAACTTCGACCGCTCCGAACCGGCAGAACCAGCATCCGATGTCCATGCCCGACAGTGTGGATTACCTGCTCATGACCGACGTCGACGACCTCCATCCGGCGCTGTCGGACGAGATCGCCGAAGTACGTTCGAAGAAGGGTACCCGCACGCTCAACGTCGTGGACTATACGACAATCCGCAGTACCTGGGACGCCATGAAGGAGGCATCTTTCGGTACAGAGCACGAGGGCGACTATACGGAGGAGAAGTTCGCCGAGTACTGCAAGGCCGAGACTGAAAAGCAGCTTGCGGCCTGCTCCCGATACGGATTCGACGGCATCGTCGTCTCCTATCTGGGCGGTTACGACAGCAGCGCCGCAGCTCCGTTCGTCCTGGCGGCGGACACGTGGCGCCGCGACAATCCCAACAAGCTACTCTTCTTCCGCGGATACCCCGCCTTCATCACGAGCATCGAGAACCAGACGATTCTTGCGGAGTGTGACTACGTCATCATCCTGACTGAGGGTGCCTCGTCGTCGGTGGCTATCTCCCGTATGGTGCGCGACCAACTCGAAGAGGGTGTTCCGAGCAACCGGGTCGTGCTGGAAGCCTCCGTGCCGTCGATCGCCGACGGTGGCGACGACGCTCAGGTGGGCGCTTCGCTCCAGGTGGCCGCGCAGTGGGTGATGGATCCGAAAACCTCCCAGACTGTACAGTGCGATAAGCTGGGGCTCTGCGCATCGAACGCACAGGAAGACTATTTCAATACGCCAACATACAAGAGAATCCGCGAGGCGCTCGGCATCCTGAACCCCGAGCCCGAAGAGGAGCCCGAAAACAATCCCGAAAATAAAAACGACGATGAAAAATAAATTAGGATTCGCATTGTGTCTGCTCCTGGTAGCCGTATTCATGGGCTGCAAGGAGGATGAGGAGGGCAAACACCACTTCAGCAATCAGGTGTTCATCTCCGCCACGTCGTTCACCGACGACGTGTTTATCAAACGGGACAACCTCGACGTGACCCGGGAAGAGAGCTGCGACGTTACCGTCGCCATGGCCCAGCCCCGGGAGCGCGACATCACGGTCACGTTCGCCGAGGCTCCCGGTCTGTTGGAGCACTACCGGATGTTCTACGACGATCCAACGGCCGAACTGCTCCCTGCCAACGGCGGCTATTACGATTTCGCGGATAATTCGACTGTCATCACGGCCGGGATGGTGGAGAGTGCGCCGCTCACCTTCGCCTTTACGAATTTGGACAATCTGCCCATCGAGGAGAAGCAGCGTTATGTGCTGCCCGTACGCATCGTGTCGGCCGACGGCATGAATATCCTCGAAAGCGCCCGGACGGTCTACTTCGTCTTCTCGAAGGCCGCGCTCATCAACGTCGTGGCCGAGATGGAGAACAACTGCGCCTGGCCCGAGTGGACGGCTGATACCGAGGCGGTGAAGGACATGGAGACCTTCACGCTCGAAGCGCTCGTCTACGCCAACTCGTTCGACCGCAAGATCTCGACAATTATGGGCATCGAGGATACGTTCCTCATCCGTTTGGGCGACGACGGCCGTCCGACTAACCAGTTGCAGGTGGCCTTCGCCAAGAAGGTTTCGGAGGAGGAGACCTCGCCTGCACGCGGGAAGATTCCGGCCGAGGCCGACAGCCGTTATGACCTCAAGCTGTTCGTTTGGCATCATATCGCCGTCACATTCGATCGTGGCACTATCTGCGTCTATATCGACGGCAAGCTGAAGGATACGGTCAAGGCTTCAGTATCTGGTACCGACGGGCATGCCGTGATCATCGACAAGATCAACTTCGCCATTCCGCACTCCGACGAGACGGACGGCAAGGAGCGCTGCTTTTGGATCGGCCACTCGTACCGCCTCCAGTCGGACGGCGACTTGTTCTACGAGCGTCGTTTCGACGGCATGATGGGCGAAGTGCGCCTCTGGAACAAGGCCCTGACGGCCGAGGAGATCGCTTCCGAGAACCATTTCTACAAAATCGATCCCGCATCAGACGGACTGGTGGCTTATTGGAAGTTCGACGACAATACGAAAGGTAAGACCGTCAAGGATTATACCGGCAACGGCTTCGATCTGAAGACCGAGCGCGAAGTGAATTGGCAGAGCGTCGCGCTTCCCGAAGAGTGAGAGATTTATTACCTGAAGAATCGTAATTCCTTAACTTTAATTTAACCTTTTTAATTAACCTAATCAACCAAACATGAAAAGAAAGTCATTTCTGATGCTTTTAACGGGTATGTTCGCCATTTCATCGGGGGCTCTCGTCGGTTGCAACGATGACGATGATGTGAACAAAAAGAATTCCCTGTCGGTAACACCTGCGTCTGCTATTGAGTTCAAGGCCGGCGACAATCAGGACGTTGTGCTGACCGTCAAGACCGACGCCAAGTCGTGGGCATTCGAGAAGAACGGTGAGTGGATCGTCGCCAAGCAGGACGGCGACAAACTAACTGTGAATGCCCAGGCTAATACCACGGAGTCCGTACGTCCGGGCCGCATCACGATTACGGCCGGTAACGCCGAACCCGTCAACATCAACGTAAACCAAAAGGGGCTTGAAGTAGGTGAAATCGTATTGAGCGTTTCGCCGGCGGATCCCATTGGGTTCGAGGCTACTGGCAATAAGGCCGTTGAGCTGACCGTTACGACCAATGCACCCGATTGGACGTTCTCCTACCCCGAGGAGTGGATGACCGCCGAGAAGCAGGGCGACAAGCTGACGGTCAACGCCAAGGACAATACGGGAGATGCCCGTGTGGGGCAGATCGTCGTGACGTCCAGCGAGGGTGAGAAGACTGCGAAGATCGCCGTGTCGCAGAAGGCCGGCAGCGAGAATCCCGCCCCGGGCGAGGAGATCGCCGGTTCGCTCTCGACGGCCGATGATCTGAACATCCAGTTCGCTCACGATGCCGTGGAGCCCGTCAAGAAAACCCTGACCTTCACGCTGGAGAAGACCGCTATGGTTGAGACCAAGGTGAAGCTCGTCTTCGACGAACGCCATGTCGAAGAGTACAACTTCGACCACGCTACCGAGTATGTCGTATTCCCCGAGAAACTCTGCACCATTGCGAACGACGGCGTGATGACTATCCCCGCCGGTGAAACCTCTGCGCAGATCGAGGTAACGCTCACGCCGAGTGCTTCCGATCTGGAGTATGTAACCACCTACATGGTTCCCCTTCAGGCCGTAGCCCAAACGGAGGGTATCGTCGTTAAAGATGAGGCTGAATACGTTGACTTCCTAGTTTCGCGCATTGGTTCGAAGAAGATCCGTAACATCTGTTATTTCGAGGTGAACGACTGCAACCCGCTCAACGCCATTGAGTACATTTTGGAGGACGGTCAGCCGTTTTTCGATGCTGTCGTGCTATTCGCTGGCAACATCAACTGGGATGCTTCGAAGCAGAAGGTCTACATGAAAGCCAACCCCAACGTGCAGGCGTTACTCGACAACTCGGAGGAACTGCTCCAGCCGCTGCGTAAGAAAGGTATCAAGGTGTTGCTCGACATCTTGGGCAACCACGACCAGGCCGGCATCGCTGGTTTGAGCGACTGGGGTTGTGAGCAGTTCGGTAAGGAGCTGGCTCAAATCTGTCTCGACTATAAACTCGATGGTATCGGTTTCGATGACGAGTATTCGAGCTACTACGGATCCGGAAAATGGTTCGCAGGCCCCAGCTCCCAGCAGGCCGCCCGTCTCTGCTACGAGACCAAAAAGGCGATGAAGGAATTGTGCCCCTGGGAGACTTGGGTACACCTCTATTACTTGGGCTATATCCAGTCCTCTCTGCCTTCGGTATTCATCGACGGTGTGGAGCATAAGCCGTCTGAATTCATTGACAACGTCTGCGCCGACTACGGCGGTTCGGCAAGACCGGTAAACGGTATGGGACTGAGCGGATGTGCCGGCAACTCTATCCAACTCAACTATGGCTACTCCATCTCGTCGTCTGGAGCCAAGGCACTGATGAATCAGGGTTACGGCTGGATCATGTGGTTCGCATTCGATCCTTCCGGAACCGGAACGGTCAGCAACAACCGTTCGCATTCGCTCCGGCAGTTCCGCAACGTGGCAGAGGGCTGCTACGAGCAGAGCGTACGCGATCCCAAAAATGTCTACAACAAGATCAGCGAGGGCCAATACGATCCCGCACCGCACCCGATCAACTAATTTGAAAACGAACGACTCGGTCGTGCGTTCCGGCTTCGGCCGGGATGCCGCCGATCGTTCGGTCGGAACCGGGCGAAGCCGTTTTCCGGTTCGCTGGTAATGAACAAATCCTTAAAACCTGAACGACAAGATATGAAAATTTCGAAAATATTTCTTTTTACCGCTGCTGCGCTCGCACTCTGCGGAGCCTGCGATGACAGCGACGACAAAGTGGATCCTTCGACTACCGAAGACAAGATTTCCGTTTCGCCGATGGAAGGCGTTGTGGGGAGTAAGGGCGGCGATGTCTCGGCCATGGTTACCAGCTCGGGCGCGTGGACGCTCGAAGGCGCCGAGAACGCTTATGTGCTCCCTTCGGCCGTTAAGGGCAAGGATGGCGACATCGTGGCCTTCACCGTGAAGGCCAACGACAAGGAGGAAGACCAGGTCTTCACCTATACGTTCACATGCGGCAAGAAGACCGCGTCTTTCAAGATTACGCTCAAGAAAAAGGCCTCCGAGACCGAGGAGCAGCTCGAACTCTTCTATGCCGATGGGGCGAACATCCTGTCCTGCGAAGGCGGCAAGGTGACGGTGCTGGTTACCAGCTCGGGCGCGTGGACGCTCGAAGGAGAGTCCGATTTCGTGACGCCGTCGGCTACGAGTGGAGAAGACGGTGCCGAGATAGTCTTCGAGGTGGATCCCAATGAGACCGAGGAGGAGCGGAGCGCCAACTACGTCTTCAAGATGGGCAGTAAGGAGGTCGAATTCCAGATCGTCGAGAAAGGCGAAACTGGCGAGACCATCGAAATCACGTCGAAGTCGGAAATGCGCCTGGCTTATACGGCTGTGGAGCGTTTGGCCGTGGAGTTGACGACGAATGTCAACTATCGCAACCTGACGGCCGAAATCGTATCGGAGACCGAGGGGTGGCTGACCTATACGATTGCCCGCCCCACCGAGGGCGGCGCCGAGACCGACGTGACGGCCTATTTCTCCATGGCCCAGAACGACGGTGAGACTCCGCGTGAGGCTACCGTGACGATCAAGGGTGTGAAGAACGGCACAGCCGTGCTGAAGGTAACTCAGCTTCCCAAGTCGAAGATCGAGCCCGAGAAGTTGGCCTATTTCCTAGATGTGGAGGCTCAGACACTCGATATTCCGGTAACGGCCAATGTCGAGTTCGATGTGACGGTAAGCGAGGGGGCGACGGGCTGGTTTACCTATAATAATGCCGACGATAGCGGCCTGCACTTCACAGTGGAGGCTCTGGTTAACGGATCTGCTCGCAGCTGCGATGTCGTGCTCACCGAGAAGAACGCTCCCGACAACTCCGAGGCGCTGACGGTCAACATCAATATTACGCAGAAGCCCAAGGGTCTGATCGAGTGTGTGGCCGACATGCGCCGCTCGCGTTGCTATTTCCCGTTTTTGAAGAATGGCGGAGCGCTCAACAGCTTGAAGAACGGCACCATGGAGGCGCTGGTCAATATTCAGGAGACGCGCGTATCCGGATCTTTGTCGACCATCATGGGTGTCGAGGGTAAATTCCTCCTCCGCCTGGGCGACGTCAATGTGCCTTGGAACCAAATTCAGCTGGCCATGCAAGGCGGAAACCGTACGGATACCAAGTTGAAACTCTCCGAACTGGATCGCTGGTACCATGTCGCCGTGACGTGGGACGATACTTTCGCTTATTTCTACATTGACGGAGAACTTTTGTATCGAACCGGTATCTCCAATTACTCCGGTTTTAACCTAGGTGTGGCATACGGCGGTTCCGAGAGCGACTACAACCGTGCTTTCTGGATCGGTTATGCCTACAACGCCGACCGTTTCTTCCCCGGTTATATGGCCGAGGTGCGCGTATGGAACCGCACGCTGACCAAGGAGGAGATCAATGCCGAAAACCACTTCTACTCCGTTCCGGTGGATTCGGAAGGTCTGGTAGGCTACTGGAAACTCAACGACGGAGCAGGTCAGATTATCAAGGATCATTCTCCTTCGGGCAACAACATGCTGGGTGAAATCAACGTCCACTCTTCGGGTGGTCAGCAGATCGGTGACCCGGGTATGAACTGGGTGGAGATGAGTCTGCCCTAATTTCGAGCGGATAAAATAAGCGTTGCCTGTCCGTCGGGAACGACGGTTCGTGTGTGGCAGCTGAATCCCATTCTGCTATGGGATTGAAAGAGCGTAACGACTCGATTTATCGAGTCGTTACATTCTTTATACAGTAGAGAAGGCAACAGTCTATTTTCAGCCTATTGCGTTCAAATACCGCATTTCAAATAACCTATCACAAGATACAAAAAATTTCGAACAGGTTTCTTTGTTAAAATACAAGATTGTATTTCGCGATTGTCGCACTATATCAGAATAAGTAATAACCTATTGTGATTTAGTATAAAACATATAAAAAAGTTGTTCATATCGGATGAAATCCGTATATTTATAATGTTTTAAGCATTCTTTTAGTTGTGTATTATGCAATCTCTTAGTCATCTTAAACATTCTCCTTTGGAATGGGTTCCGAGTTTGTACTTTGCGATGGGGCTTCCGTTTGTGGTTCTGAACATGG
>ERZ773145.3137-NODE-3137-length-10729-cov-4.587315_pt1 | contig 10729 bp, 11 predicted proteins | sample MGYA00580848_ERZ773145 | MGnify/ENA primary metagenome ERZ773145 (study PRJEB29015, sample SAMEA2737858) | human gut metagenome | biome: human gut; feature: human-associated habitat; material: faeces | place: China | collected 2012 ... | reverse complement strand
GAAATTCGCTTGCTGCCGGAATACGGGATGTTCAGATCCTCGCAGAGCTGCGCCAGAGCCTCCTTCTCCACCAGAATGTTGGCAAGTGAGAAATAGAGGAATTTGCCCAGCACTGAAGGTTGGTCGCCGTTGCCTGCGCCAAGGATGTCCTGAAAATTTGTAATATTTGTCATGTGCATTTCCTTTCTAAGCCGTCTTTCGTTTCGTCCAGTCCAGCAGATAATCGTCCACGCCCTTGAATCGCGGGTTCCATGTACATTGGTAGTACCGGATACCCGGAATTGACTGCACCTCGCGGCGCAGGGTGCCGATCGCCTGCCGGACCTGCGGATTTGTAAACTGATCCATGTCCATCGCCTCCATGACCTCCGTGACGCCGAGCGACTGGAGCGTTTCCCGCAGTCCTTTGTGGGCGTTCACGCCGCCGAGACACACAAAGAGCGCATCGTTTGCAAAGTAGCTTGCAATATCGCCCTTGAGCGGCCCCTCGGTGAGATAGGCACGCTTCTGTGTGGTGTCTCCGGTGACGTGAATCCATGAATAGCTGCGGGTCCCGTTTTCCATGCGGCTCGACCGGCTGGATAGCCAACGGTATTTTCGCGCCGCATCGTCGTCCAGCCGGATCTTCATGCCCTGAATGAGACCATCCTTGTTCCGCACCGGAATGAGAAATCCGTTTGCGCCTGCCAGCGTCCATGTCCCGTCCTTCGTATAAAAGCCGGGCAGTCCGTGCAATTCGTGATCGCACCGGAGAAGTGACGCCAGCAGCCGCCGTTCGGATTCCGTTTCCGGCATGGATTTATAGCCGTTCCGCTCGATAATTTCGTCGGGGAGTCCTCGCTCATGGAGGTTTTCTCTGTGCCGGTCAGAGAGCGTCAAAAGAGACAGCATCTCCGAATACGCCGCATGACGCTGTTCCAGCGCATACGGTTCCCGGCTCGTTGTGTTTGGGGAGCTGGGCTGCAAGGGCAGCTTATACACGTTGCTCTTTGCAGCCAGCTCCAAGTATGCTTCTTTGTTTGTCAGACCATTCAGCCGCGCATACAGCGTCACGCTGTTGCCGCTTGCACCGCAGAGGTTGCAGCGGTATTGATCGGTTCTCGTGTTCAGACTCAGATGATATTTGCCGCTTCCGTGGTCACCGCAGAAGGGGCAGCTTGCCTCAACTTCCTCCCTGTGAAGCGTTCGGTCATTGAGGACAAGCCCGCACCGTCTGGCGGCTTCCAGGATCGGCAGCTTCTGATAGGCCAGACGGCGCGCCCCCTTTCTGAAAAGTAAGGTTACGCCGCCTTCGGCATCGTCTGGCCGCCGGCCCGCACGGAAAGCTCCGCATTACGGACGCATTTGGCGAGGATCATCTGACTGGTCGGACGGATGTTGCTGAGATCGTCCACAGATTCCATGTTGTCGAAGAACACCGGGTAATTACGGCCTGTGAGCCGCTTCACAAGCTCCGACACTTCCGCGCCAGCCCGGATCTTCTCAGAGAGCGAGAGCCGGTCGTAGCGGCGGCCGTTGTAGGTAAAGCGGAACACATCCTTTAATTCGCCGGTCGTCTTGACCACATCATAGAGCGAGATCTTCACGCGGTTCAGCGCAAGCTTCGAGAACGTCAGCTCCGCGCGCTTGCTCATATAGAGGATCACATCTTTCATGACGATCTTCTTTTCCGTGATTTCATCCTCAATGGCTTTGATGCGCGTATCAAAGTCCTCCGGCGCAGCGCTCAGAACCTGCTGCGCGGCAGCAAGCTGCACCCGGCAGTCTTCCAGCGACGCTTTGCATTCCGCAAGGCGTTCACTGTCCGCAGGACTCAGCGTGCCGCATTCAATGCTTGCAGTCAGGTTTTGGATGCGTGCGCGAAGCTGCTCCAAGGCCTGCTGACGCTTCATATTCTGCTGCGCAGCGTTTTCCTGAAGCTGCTCCCGTTTCTGATTCAGCGCGTCGATCTCAGACTGGTATCTGACCAGATCATCCGCCTTGAATTGCTCAAACGTACTTTGACTTTTCTGCTCCATCTCCTGAAGCTCCGCGATCTGACCTTTCAGCTGTGTGCCGTCGGCAGCGATTTTCTCCGTTTCCGCCTGTAAAGCCTGACGGAACGCCGGATATTCCTGCTGCGAGAGGACACGGCGGCAGACCGGGCAGCTTGCACCCGGCTGAAACCGCTTCAAAAGCGCGGCGTTCTGCTGATAACGCTTTCCAAGCGCCTGCACCTTTGCCGTATCCTCCGCCAGCGGGCCTGTGTATTTTGGCTGGTAGACCTCGGACGACCGAGCGCCCAGCTTTGCGTGAAATTCTTGCAGCTTTGCGTCCAGTTCTGCCGTATCCGGCGTTTCCGGCGCATCGCCGGAAAGCTCCTCATACTGCTCGCTGGTCTGCACAAGCTGCTCCTGCAAATCCTCCAAATTGATGTTTTCAAACCGCCGTGCTTCCAGCGATGCAATTTCACGCTGCAATTCCTGAATCCGCACAGTCAGTCCGCTGGAGAGTTCTTTGCTGCTCTGCCGCTGCTTCTGCGCCAGATCCAGTTTGCCGCTCAGGTAGACTGCGTTCTGCTCCAGCTCCCGAATTTCCTCTCTGCGATTCTTGAGAAACGTTTCAGGCGAAGGAAGCTGCACCCCAGACAAACGCTCGCGCGTCTGCTCATTGAGCTGCGCCAGCACCTCATCCTGCGGGATGGGCGGCAAATACCGCTCCAGCAGCTTTTTTCCATCCTCACCGAGTTCTTCAATGAAGTACAGGGGATTGAAAATGGAGAGAAACACATCCCGTTCACCGAACATCTCATTGAGATCCGTCTGCCGGATGGCATAGCCGTCGTAGGTGATGCTCATGCGATCCTTCTGCCGGCTGCGGGTCAGCTCATGCGCTCTGCCGGTATCATCCGTAAAGCGCATCGTGATCTGCAGGTCCGGATTCGTCTCGTTGTGCAGCCGGTCGATGCCGCGCTCGCCGAAAAAGGGAAGCCCCGTGACGGCAAACGCAATCGCGTCCGCCAGACTGGATTTGCCGCAGCCATTGCCGCCGGTGACGATGGTTGGATTGCCGAACATGATCTCCATAGGCGCTTCATAGCATTTGAAACCGGAGACGATCATGCTGCTGATCTGAAAGCCTTTGATTTTTTCCATTCGTCCTCCTTACGCTGCCTGCTGCACGACCTGATAGCCGTCCAGCGTATAAAATGCGACGTTTCCCTGTTTCCGCATCGTGACTTGCGCGTCATAGAGCTGCGCGCCGGGCACGAGCATGGGATGACTGCCCTGTGCGTAGACCTTGGCCTGTTTGCCCTCCGCGTTTTGCAGCACGGCACAGACCAACGGCTGACCGGACATATCCTGCTGGTTGCTCACCGATACCACAATGTACTGGCAGACCTGCCGCGTCGTAAACGGGAGCGGCTGAGACTGCTGTGCTTGCTGCGACGATTTCTGCGGCGCTTGCTGCTGCGTCTGCGGCATGGCCGTCGGCGCTGTATTCTGCGCCTGTTGTCCAGCCTGTCCGTCGCGCTTATAGCTGAGCTGTGCCTGTGCTGCGCCCGGAGATGTGGGAAGCTGATGCAGCTTATCCAGTAATTCCAAATATGCAGCGTTCAGCTTCGGCCGCTCGGTATCGCAGATCACATAGGAGTTGCCCTTCTGCTCAATCTTGACCCAGAGCGGCTTCGTCATCTTGTAGAGGACACGTCCAATGCCCCACTGCACAGCGGATCGCTTCATGGAGTCCGACAATCCGCCCTTGATGGGTTCAATGTCAGAATCCTCCGCACCGTCCCACTTCGTAATGAAGCCTTTGCCCTCAAAGTAGATGGAGATGCCGCAGATCTGCGCGTCCTTCTTCCCGTTCCCATGCCACGCCCTGTAGTCGTTGTACCAGTTTTCCGGCCCCACGACTTCATCCAGACGATCCTGAATGGCGCGGTTCGTGACATACGGAATGGCAAGGCCGCTGGTCTTGTCTTTCGACGTCACCTGAATGCGCCATTCCAGATCCTCCGCCGCAAATGGCCGGGCCAGTTCTTCCCGGATGGTCTTTGCGTCTTTTGTCATACGTTACCCTCCAATAAAGTCTTTCAAGGTCTTTCCGTTTGGGATCAGCACATCGGAATAATAGTACGACGGGTCTTTGTCCTTCAGGTGCTCCAGAAGATCACGGTACTCCAATTTCAGCTTGTTATCCCTGACGTCAAAATTATCGTCATTGTTCGGCAACCGAAGCAAATATCCCGGCAGGTTGGAGATGCTGCCCGTTGTCTTATAGACCGGTAGCACGTTGTTTCCGGTGCAGAGATGAAAATTGCTCTGTGTTACGTTGGAAAATGGATAGCAGAACATTTCTGTGCTGCTTTTCAGATCTTCATCCGCAACGACACCTACCCGGCAATCACTGACCTTGCCCAGTTCAGAGATCTGAAACCCAAAGACGAGCTTCGGCAGCGGAAATCTTTCATAAAGCGTATTATGGTAGGTGATGTCCGCATAACGCTGCTGGCAGAGCAGGCAGTACCGTTTTGCGCCGCTCTCACAGATCTCGACGGAAAAGCACCCCTTCGGAAGCAGACCGCTTGAAATGAACGAATTGCGGTTTGTTGCGTGGATGATTGCCTGAAACAGATCCTCCGGGCAAATTTCCTTTCTGCTGATCACACCAAGGATTTCCTGCTTCAATACCACTGTTGCCCGCTGGGGATCGATCTCAATAACCAGTTTTTGTGTTCTGTCCATCACGCAGCCCTCCGTTCCGTACACCGCGCATTGCGCTGTGCTGCTTCAACCGCTTTTTCCATCCCGCATAGCCTCTTATCAAAAAATGTGAAAATGTCAAGCAGACCATCGATCAATTGGACATAATCACAAAATTCGTCATCATATGCGAAAACAATGCCGCTGGAAAACTTTTTCCCGGTTTTCTCTTTCAATGCCCAATCATAGCAGTAGGAATCCAGCCATAAAGCATTTTTGATGCACGTGCTGGCCTCACGCCAAAATGGGTTTTCTTCGGGTTTCATGTGAAGCAGCGATTCATATTGTCTGCAAAGGCGGATATAAGCGGTCATGTTTTCAGACGAAAAATAATGATAATAGGAGGATATATCATATTCATAGTCCAGCTTCTGGTTGAAACAATGAAATTCGGAGACGATATCCAGAGCCAGTTCCTGAAGCTCATAGAAGGAATCTTCCCGCAAAATATGCTGGGGAAACGCCTTTTTGAACACATCAAACCGTCCGTGATCATAAAAGGATTTTGCGATTTGGATCGCATAAAAGATAAGCGTAAGCTCCATAACTTCTCCTTAGCAAAACTGTTTCATTTTTTGTGCCTGCGCCGGAAGTGATGCAGCGCCGTCTGCAAGAACGCAGCTATAGTAGCTGCCTGGCCAGTTGTAATAAAAGAAATCAGCAACAGGCCATATATCTTCCAATTCAAATTCCTCATAGCAAATATCCTCCAGGAAGATGTCTTGACCGGTCAAGAACGGGAGAACCACACGATACACAAGGTAGGGGTTTAAGCGCTCCGTAGAATCCGTCTGATTCTTTTTCTCGCGTTCTTTTGCCCCGCAAAGGAGCGTCATCAGCGCGGTTAGATCAGTTTGAATCATGTTTGCTCTCCCATACCAGCTTCACCACGCAGATGGCATAGTCCTTCATATTGCAAAGAATTTTCTTATGCTCCGCTTCATTCAGATACGACCGGCCTTCGCGCAGGAAGTAGATCCCGCAGTCTGGCATCAGCTCTCCAAACATGTTGGCGATGTGCCACTCCATGTGGGAGCGCGCTTCGGCGGTATCGCCCTTGAGGTAGGCCGTGCACATCTTTGTGTCACCGACCGTTTGCTCATTCCCAATTTCCAGATGCTCCATGAAGCCGGCCAGATGTGCCTTTGCGCGCTCATCCAACTGATGCTTCGCGGATGCGTAGAAATACAGGAACAGCGCCGGTTCGTTTCTGCCCAGAATGACGCTGTATGGACTGGATACTTTCTGTCCCCATGCGCCGCCGGACGGTTCGAACCGCGTGCAGAGTTTTCCCATCTGCGGAACGATCCGCTCCGTGACCTGCTGCCAGACAGCTTCACGCGCCGCCCGGTCATCTGCTTCTGTGACGGGTGTAACGATTGCAAGATTTGTAGTTAACATAATTCCTCCTAGCTCAACGCCCAAAATCCATTCGGTGTCAGAACGTTGAAGATCATCTTATTGCTGACGACCTCATGCACCTCTGCGCCGATATGGTTCCCGCGCTGGTCAAACTGTTCTTCACGTTCTACATTTTTGATCTTCACAATACGGCCCTTGATGATATGCGGAGTATCACATTCAATCAGCCCGTTGATCATCCCGGAGCCGCCGATGAGACCAATCTGTCCAATGGAAAGGGGCAGAAGCGGATGCTTTTCCGTGCTGTCCAGCGCGCTTTTTGCATGCAGCAGCCGTGTAAAGCTGCCGGAGCGTGTCAGCTGCCGTTCCAGTTCCTTCTCATTGAACTGTTCTCCGCGAAAGACCTCGACGGTCTTTGCAACGTCGGGCAGTACATATCGGTTTTCCTCCAGCTCCGTAATGCACGGGATCATCTCTGGAGTCAGCGTCTGCGCACCCAGCCGGTCGGCTGTTTCGTCGTCTTCCGTCGGCTTTCTCCGAAGCCCCAGCACGACCGCCTGATGGAATCTGGCAAACTCGCCATCGGTGAATTTCCAGACAGAAAGGTCCGAGAAGTTCTCCGCGAGGATTTTACAGATGTCCGGCGTCAGGCGATAATACGGCACGATGTAGATGAGCAGGCCGCCCAGCATGAGCGTGCGGATGCTCTGCACCAGAAACTGCTTTTCGCTGCGCACCCGGCTGCCGCCCTCGGTTAGAACGGACAGATACGGCGGATTCAGAAACAGTACATGGAACACCTCACGGCTGATCTGGCTGTGAAAGAAGCTTCCGAAGCCGACACGGTGGAGCCTGGTTTGCGCTTCCTCCGCGCGGTGTTCGTCCAGCTCCATGCCGTAGGTGTAGCAGTTGTTGCCGTCGGCAAGCTGCCGGAGCGCCTTGCCGCAGCCGCAGCACGGGTCGAGCAGATTCGTCGTCACACCTTCCGGAAATGCAATGCCGCGCAGAATGTGCGTGATATTCTCCGGGTCTGTCGGATAGTAGCCCATGCGGACATGATTCATCAGCCGCCCAATCACTGCCGCGTTGACGGTGTCCGTTTGCGGCAGTGCTTTTGCAAAGCCAGTCAGAACTTCATACACAGGCTTGTATGCTCTGGACATGAGATCAAAGCGGTGCAGTCCTGCTTGAAGCTGCCCGGCTTTTTGGGCAAGCGCGGATTCCTCCAATTCCAGAAGACTGCGTCTGGCTTCACCGAGCGCCACAAGAAGCGCGTCCCGCGTTTTCTGCAATTCCAGATAGTACGCATACGCACGCTGCGGCTGCGCCGTGCGGTATTTCTCCACACCGGCGCGGCATTTCAGAAGGCGCTGGCTGCCGCGCAGAATGGCTTCTGCCGTTTGCCGAAGCTGTTCCAAGGCATAAAAGGAGCATTTCTGCTCCTTCTGCAATTCCTGTTCCATGTTGCCGTTCCTCACGCCGCAGGCTGGATGCTCTCAGCCGCAAAGTCAAAGACCGGCGCGTTTTCCTCCGGCGTGCCGGGGAGAATGCGCAGCGTGTAGCCTTTGCTTCGCAGCAGCTTGAACGTGCCGATCATGCGCTGAAGCTCAAAATCATCCGCATCATTTGCATCGTTCTCGCAGGCGGCTTTTTCCGCCGCCTGCTGTGCAAGCACCTCCTGCACAATTTTTGCGATGTTTGCCTTTGTTTCAGCATCTTCCGGCGTGTCAGAGGGTTCTTCCGCTTCCGTGCGCGGCTTCTCAAACCTGCCCTGCGGACGGCTTGCCGTCAGGCGCAGCCAGAAGGTCCGCAGCATGGAAAGAAGCAGCGTCAGGATCATGCCGCGCGGCTTCGGCGTCAGATGCACGATCTCATCAGCGTCTACCTCACCGATCTCGCTGACCGCCACGGTCAGGCTGGGAGCCTTGACGTAATTGGCGGAGAAGAAACGGGAAACAGCGGCGCTTTCCGAGATCATGGCCTCGCCACAGCTGACGCGCTGCGCCAGCAGTCTCCGGCAGATGACTGTGCCGCATTCCAGTTCGGTCACATCCACGATATCAGCGGAAACCTCACCGGCGGTAATAAAACCTCGGCCGGAAATATGCTTCGCTTTCAGGCCGTTCGTGACGTGCAGATGCCCGTGGACGATCACGTTGTCCGTGGCGAGCATTTCATAGTTGTAAGTCGCACCGGCGGGGATATAGACTGTCTTCATGCTCAAAAATCCTTTCTTTTTACGCTGCTTTCTGTTCTTCCTTGAGCCGTACCGGGAGGACAATGGCGGAGCTGTTGCCTGCCACGAGCAAGATCGCGCCCAGCGGGCTGGTCAGCCGCATCGTCACCAGTTCCTGCTTTTCAAACTGCGTGAGCGCATCCAGCATGAATCTTGCGTCAAAGCCAAAGATGATGATGCTTTCTGCGCTGATGGAAACCGCCGCTTTGTAGAGGCAGTCCTTCGCACGCAAGGTCAGCAAGCCATTTTCAAACCGGACATAAGGCTTGTCTGTCTTTCCGATGCAGGCCAGCAGATATTTGAGCGCCTGCACGAAGTCTTTCCGATGGAAGCAGAATTCCTCATTCCACTTCTGCGGAACAACGCTTTCATAGGTGATAGGCGTGACATTCAGGATACGTTTCGCAAGCAGGCGAACGTGTTCATTCTGGAACAGAACCCAGTTATCTGCCACGCTGATCTGTATATCCGCAGCGCCAAACACCTTGAGCTGTTCCAGCGCGGAAACACCGACAAGAAACGGCGTTTCAACATCCAGCCCACCGTCATCACAGCAGGCCGCGCGATGACCTTCCACCGCCCAGATATGCTTTTTCTGGAACAGAACACCCTGATATTCCGGTCTGGTGCTGCGCAGATCTACGGCATACTTTACCTGCTTGACGCATTTGAGAATGTTTGCCGCGTTTGCCGTATAGCTTTGCTTGGCTTCAAACTCCGGCCATGTGGGGCATTCCTCAGCTTCATAAACCGGGAACTTGCCGCCCTTGTCTCCGCAGCGCATGGTTATGATCTGTGATTTCCTTTGGCCGGACAGCTCCAGTTCCAGTTGGCCCGTAAAGTAACGGCACACCTTCTGGACACCGGCACTGTTCCAAAACACGAACGCAAAGTCGTCGCCGCTTGCGGGGATCGTCACGGACAGCCATGTACCAAAGTCCGTTGCGGAGAGTGTGCAATGATCCGCTGTAAATTCCACCTTGATCTCCTGCAGGACTTTGACCGGACTTTTTGCCGGAATGTCCATCAATGCTGTCATCGCTTTATAAAAGGCTGCTGCGTCTACGGAACTTCTCATGCTGCTTTCCTCCTCGTTTTCTGTAAGGTTGCGCGCATATTGACAGAACCCGTTGCAAACGTGATCTGCCGCACGCGCGTTTCTCCGACGGTCAGGATGTTGTAGATCATATCCACCACAGCGGTTGCCGCCGTGATGTTGGCAGCGATGCTCTGCGGCGCGGAAACAGACGCCTCGGCGCAGCTAAGCTCCGTCGGGAATTTGTCTGTGTCCCGCAAAACCTCCGGGTACGCCGCACCAACAGGACGGTAGAACGTGCGCCCGCCGCTGCGGATGCCGCAGACGATCTGCCCGGTGTGCATGCCGTTGCCGCTGTCGATGTAGATAAGATCATCCAGCTTGTAAAAGACTTCGTGGCAGAGCTTTCGGCTCTTGTTGTTGTCCACCGCGCCGATGAGGATCACCAGCTCTTTGACGGTTGGAGAATGCCAGTACGGCCCGGTCGGGAACGTCCGTGCCCGCAGCATGGAAAGAAGCCGTTCCCCGGACTCGATGAATTCCGGCACATACTCTGTTTCCATCCCGAACACGGACGAATACCGCTCGGCCAGCACCTTTGCCTTGTTTTCGCCTAAATCCGCCGGTGTGAAATTCTGGCGAACGAGATTCTTTTCCTCTACGATATCGCCATCACAGATGATAAAGCGAACGGGTCGTTCCAGCGCGTACAAAAGCCGGTACAGATGCGGCGCAATATGCCCGCCGGTGCCTCCGGCTCCCAGCATGACGATCTTCACGGGCCGGTTCTCTGAAAACTTCATCCTGCACCTCCAAGCAATCCGCCCAGAAACGAGCGCACGCCCGCGAAATGTGCGGACGGCGGTTCCGGGAGTTCTGGAAGCTGATGGATGACCTTGCCGCTCCATTCTGCGGGAAAGCCGCTGTGCAGCCCTTCCAGCACCAGACTGGGCTCGATGGGGACAAAGCTGCCGCCGCAGGAAATGCGGGCGGAGATCTCCGGGAAGAATCGATCTAGACGGCCAATCACGAGATACAGCCGCGTACCGCGTTCGTCCTGATCATCGATAGCGGAAAAGACCGCCTTCATGCTGTTGTGCGAGTGGATATCCGCGTAGTACAGATACCGCCGCTCATCCGGAAGATCTTCGTCCGTCAGCCGAACCGTCACACGATCCTTAGTGACGCGCTGCTTCGGCACAAACGGAATGAATTTCTGCTCCTTCCGATCCCAGTAGATGCGGACAAGGGCTTCAAACTCCGCGCCCGATTCCATCTGGCTTCTGAAAAAGCCAATGATGGAGCGCAGCAGCTCCTGCGGAATGCGAGGAAGAGCCGGGCGAAAGCCGG
>ERZ773145.3129-NODE-3129-length-10743-cov-4.723802_pt1 | contig 10743 bp, 9 predicted proteins | sample MGYA00580848_ERZ773145 | MGnify/ENA primary metagenome ERZ773145 (study PRJEB29015, sample SAMEA2737858) | human gut metagenome | biome: human gut; feature: human-associated habitat; material: faeces | place: China | collected 2012 ... | reverse complement strand
AGAAAGGAGGCTCCGTGAAAAGAACCATCTCCGCCATGCGCGGCAAAGGCTCGCTCTCCCACAACCGCAGGGACTTCATCGCTGAGAACGTCGATTCCAGCCGAACGCCGCTCAACATCGAATACCACAACGAGGACATCCGAGCCGTCTATCACGAACTGTTTGACGACGCGCTGGCTCGTTACAATGAGAAGCAGACGCGCAAAGATCGCGTGATTGACGATTACTACGAGAAAATCCGCACAGGCAAGCAGGAAAAGCTGTTTGAAGAACTCATCATCCAGATCGGCAACAAAGACGACATGAACGCTTCATCCGAAAACGGACAGCTTGCCCGGCAGATGCTCGACGAATACATGCAATCCTTCCAGCAACGCAACCCGACGCTGCGCGTATTCTCTGCGCATCTGCACATGGATGAAGCTACACCACATCTACACATCGACTTTGTACCCTTCACAACCGGCAGCAAGCGCGGACTCGAAACCCGTGTGTCGCTCAAAAAGGCACTGGAAGCACTCGGCTTTACGGGCGGCACAAAAAGCCATACCGAGCTGAACCAGTGGATTGAATCCGAAAAGCAGGCGCTTGCTTCCATCATGGCGCGGCATGATATCGAATGGGAGCAGAAAGGAACGCACGAGGAACATCTCTCCGTTCTGGATTACAAGAAGCAGGAACGAAGCAAGGAAGTCGCCGCGCTCGAAACCCAAATCGGCGCATTGCAGGAACAGACAGCGACTGCCGAAACCATGCTTTCCGAAAAGCAGGAACAGCTCGACGATATCGCGCCGATTCTCAAGAATACCGAGAAGTTTGTTCGGAAATACGACGATCCCGAACGGCTGCTTCCGGAAGCCGGAATGCTGGAATCCGGCAAGGCGTTTCGGGAGAAGAAAGCGCTTCCGATTCTGGGAAAGCTCCTGAAATACGCCCGTTCACTCTTTCGGGAAAACACGGAACTGAAAGCCAAGGTGCAGAAGCTCGAAAAGGAGAATACCGCTTTCAAATCGGCAAACTGGAACCATACCAATGAAATAGTCAAACTGAAAATGGAGAATCGGGAACTGAAAAAGGATAAAGGCAAGCTGGATGCGCTGGTCGGCAGAATCGGGAACGATGTTTTGCAAAAGGCGTTGGAAGAAATATCTAAAGAGTATTCTAAATCTCAAAAAGATAATAAAGATGAAATGAGATAAATGCTGTTTTAGACAATGAACTCGTTATGCCGTTGGCAGGATGGACATACTCTGATAAACTAAATCTTGGATAAAAGATGCGAGAAGAACTTGCCAACTCGCATCTTTTGTTGTAGTTTGGAGTTGAATATGGATCCATATAACGTGAAAATTATGCGGCAAAAGCGAAGTATAGAAAGTGATTTTAGGGCTTGAAAAAATAAAAGAGAAATTTCTGCGAAAAGGTGAGATAAAAAGAATGAAATAAGCGTCTTTATAAATGGTGGAAAATAATTTAGGGGGGGTAATGAAACACAAATGCTAGCATTTTACACCGTAGCTTGGACAATGCACAGTGAAGATGATCGAGCGTTTTTTCAACAGTTATATATTGACTATGAATTGATGATGTTCAAGAAGGCGTTGACCGTTTTGAGAAATGAGGAAGAATCGTTAGATGCTGTAAGTGATGCGTGTCTGATGCTTATGAAACGCATATCGACACTTAGGCAGCTTTCCGATATGAGCTTGAGAAGATATATCATTATAACTGTTGAACATGCTTCGATCAATCGTTTAAGACGAATGAAAAGGATAAACCAGTATTCATTTACCGTAGATGAAGAATGTACACAAGAACTGGCGGCAAATGAGATGCCGATTGAGGAACAAATCATTATTGCAGCAGAAAAACAGCGCTTGAAAAAAGCCATTCAAAAACTTTCTGAAAAAGAACAGTGGATATTGTCGATGCGTTTTGATGAAGAACTGACATATAAGCAAATCGCACAGCAGATCGGGGTGAAGCCCCAGAATATTGGCGGAATTTTGGAAAGGACATATAAGCACCTGAGAAGGATACTTGAAGAGGTGGAGTTGAATTGAAAAAAATGAATAAATCGGAGTATCAGGACGATCAAAAGCTGAGAGCCGAATATCAGAAAGTCTTGATTTCAAAAGCAATGAGAGAGATACGGGATGAAGAAGCTGATTCACTGTTGGAATGTTCACCAGAGGATCAACGTTATTTGGAGTTTCTGGAAGCAAACAGAGAAAAGCGCATGGAGAAAATGATGCGTCGTTTGCGGTGGATCAGTCTGAAAAAGCAGTTTTTTACAGTAGCGCCTAGAACGATGCGCTTCGCGGCAGCCGCTTTGGGAATTCTGTGCATCGGGCTTACGACTGCGTTTGCGTCGAGTGAAACCTTTCGAGTGCGCGTGTTTTCGATGTTCGCGGAAGATCATGGGCAATATACCGCGATTGGGCTGCGAGAAGATGAGCAAAAAGCCTTTGATGTTCCTAACGGATGGGAAGGAATGTACTATCCATCCTATATCCCGGCTGAATTTGAGATTGAAAGCGTTGATAGTTCGTTCGGATGTGAGTTTTCTGTGTATATGCGCGATAAAAACAATTCGGACGTTCGCTTGATTTTTGAAGAAATGTCTGAAAACAACGAAATGAATGTGGATACCGAAAATGCACGGGTATACCATACGAAAATACATGGAAGTGATGCAATCGTCTCGATTAAAGAAAAAACATCTGCCGTTATATGGAGCGAAAGCAATAGAATTCTCTCGATTATGATGGACGGAGACAATGAGGAACAAATTCTTAAAGTTGCGGAAAGCGTGAAACAAATAAAATAAAAAAATTTTGAAAAATGGAGATAAAACGGCAGGGAGAGGTGTCTATATAGTTAGATAGAAAAAGGAGAAAACCCCATGAAAAAAGAAAGCGCGGTATTTGTTCGTGTGCCAATAATGGCATTTGGAATTCTACTGTTGATATGCAACTGTGCATTGGCGCAGAAAGAACTTGTAATCGAATATACGGCAGAATCCGAACGAATGAGGTGTACGATAGAAGAATACGTTCAAAATGGAGATGAAATAAAGTACTCTGTACAGAATGAACCAGCAGATATTCAGATTATGACGTATAAACAAATGCAGAAAGCGGCGGAGAATGGAGACATACTTCCGATAGAGATTGATGATGTGTCCAGCACCATAAAGTTTGGAAATGATGTGTACGGATGCGCGATAAAAAATTACAGGACAGAATTCAAGGTACAGAACCTGGAACTATGGAAGGAAATGGGATTGTCTGTTCCTGAAAAAGAATTGAACTGGGAGGTACTTCTTGAAATAGCTGATAAAGTGTCAGATTATAATGACGAACATGGAACCAATCTGTATGTGCTGGAAAACTCAAGCAGGTTTCCGAATTCACCGTTGTTTTTACAGAAAGACGGAAGCAAATTGTGGAGTAGAATTTCTGAGTATATAAGCGCAGATAAAGAAACGGCTTTATTCAAAGAGGTTATTTTAGAGACAACTAAAAGTGAGGAAAGAGAAATTCCGAATTCGGTTATCGCTCTCAGGTTCGGAGAACATGTTTTTAGACTTTCACAGCCTGAAATGAGGTGCTATGTGATATCGAGTCATACACAGGTTTATGAGCAGGCTCAACGATTTTTGAAAATATATGCGAAAAATGCAGAGCTGAGCGAAATTCGTTTTGATGAAGATTTATAACACTTATGAAGGCCTCGAAGAATTTGTCATTTCTGGCTATTTCAAGGTGAACTGAACAGATTGACAAAGGGAGCGAATGCTGAGCGGTATTCGCTCCCTTTTGCAATAGAGAGGAGAATACGATGAAAAAGCGCACATGGACGATGGCGGCTCTTGCACTGGTTGCACTATTTGGGGTGAACAGAGGAACAGCGAAAGCTGAATGGCAATCCATCAAAGAAGTTCAGGAAAATACGCCGGAAAGATGGACGGAAAGCTATGAAACAAAGTGGAGAACCATTCAGATTGATGCTCAAATTGATGTGCCGGATGTAGAAAAACTACCGGTTATTCGGGTAACGGGTGCTTCACCTGTAAATGACTTAAAGCTGCTTCTATATTCGGAGGTTGTCTACAATGAAGTCGGGCAGCTTTATGTCATATCGAAGGATGGAGAACCGGAAATTCTGGGAAACAATGAGGATTACAAGAACAGATATTACTTTGCAGACGGTGAAATTCCCCAGATTCAAGCGGAAGATCACCCTTTAACCGCGCAGCAAGCGATTGAAATGCTTGAAAACAAGTTAAAAGGCTTAACGGGCTATGGAAAAGATGATTTTGTTTTGGGGCCTATAACGGTGTATGACCGTGTCTGGAAGTATAAAAAAATTAATGGAGAGCGGGTGCATACTCAGCCTATCAGCAAAACGGGAGAATATTGCATTGAACTGTATCAGAAATTTGCAGGCGTTCAATATCAATCGTGCCGAGAATGCTATGACGCTCGAGGAAAGGAAGCATGGCCGGATGCGGCAGGCGTAAGCGGAGCAATATGGGATGCAGACAGTTTTAAGCTGTGGGCAACTCTTCTTCAAGTTGTAGATACTCCGTATGAGGATGTTCCGATTCTTTCCTTTGGAGATGCAAAAAAAGCGATTGAAACAGAAATCGAAGCGGGACACCTGCGGAACATTGACAAGGTACAGCTTGCTTATGCTCCGTATCTGGATCCACAAGAGAAAGATGTGTTTTGGCTGCTTCCGGTTTGGTATGTGAAGGGTGGATATACGCGGAATGTTAAAAAGGAGTTTGAACCGAAGTATGGCGCCGGTGGTGAGATTGTGGATGATGGCATTGAAAGAGCGGAAGTTGTTTTTGAAGCTCAAAAGGGTGAATTGATGGATTACAACGATAGAAGTGCGAAACGCCGTGTTGTGCCGAAAATTGTGACGTGGGATTCAGTACAATAAACATAGACCTCAAAAAATTTCAAGGAGGAGAGAAAAAGACCGCGTATGAAAAAAGAAATGAAGCTCATTTTCAGTGATGGCAAAATTCATCTGGCATTGCTGGTGATGCTACTGTGCTTTAATGGATATTCAATACCTATATGGATTGAAATATGGGGAATCGGCTCTCCAACTTACGATTGGCGGGATTTTCTTTGGCGGAATTATGCTGCTGATGCCGTTCCTTGCCAGTATTCCGGCTGCACCTTTGCAAGTAGAAGAAATCAGAACGCTGTTTGCTGAACAGAGAATTTTCAAAAGCTCTGTGGCTCAGTATGCGAAAGGTAAGTTGATTGCAGCATTTTTAAGCGGCGCGATCGTTGCCGGCGGCGCATTTGCGGCACAGGCCGTTTTGTGGAATATCATTGCGAAACCATGCGACGTGAACATATACGATTATCTGGTCATTGATTTTGCGGACAGCTGTATTTATAACTCGTGGCAATATATCCTGTGTGGACTCCCGATTTATATCTGGATGACACTGATGATTGCATTTTCGGGCGGTATATGGGCAATCGTAGGTGTCACGACTGCGGTATATGTGCGGGACAAGTTGATGGTGCTGGTTATTCCGTCGTGTATATATTATTTGTGGATGAGCGGGCTGCCACATGCGGTGTTTGGAAGAACGTTTCCATTTCCGGCTTCACTCTATAACGACAGTTTAACATGGGCTCTGGCAGGAAAGGCGTTTCTTGTTTATGCCGTGTTAGCGGGAGTCAGTGTGTTCTTGTATATCAGAAAATTGAGGGAGATTGCCTGCAATGGATAAACGGAAAAGAGGGAATATCTTTTCATCAACGGCGGCGATGATTCAAGGAAATCTGGATGCTTTCTGGCGAACGCCAAGAACGCTGTTGATGATGGTTTTTATCGTGTGCTGCTGCTTCTTGACGGTTCGCGGTTATGCGACGGGTTTAGCGCGTAAAAACTACACAATGAACATGGAAGAAAGTATTGCATGGTTTTTAATGACAGGGTTTAACAGCTTTAATCTGACCAGCGTAACATTTTTAGTTATGGTGTCTGAACTGCCGAGGAGAATCCCTTTTCAACAATATACATTGATACGGTCAACAAGAGTGCGTTGGATTGTAGCACAGATGTTGTATTGCCTGCTGTTGGTCGTATTGATGCTTGCAGTGCTGATTGCGTTGACTGCATTGATGCTCATCCCTGTTGTTGTTCAGGGCAAGGGATGGAGTGACAATGTCCGAATAGCGGCAGGAGAAATGCCGGAACTCAGCTACGTTTCGGCATGGATTCGCCAGAATCTAACGCCGATTCAGACAAGCCTTTTGTCGATTGTACCGATTTTCTTGTTTTGGCTAACCATGACATGGAGTATTCTGCTATGCGGCTTGTTAGGATACGGGCCGCAGGGCGTTATTTTGTATAGCGTCGTTTTGATGCTGGATACCATCTTAATGGTTGATACGCCAGACTTTTTTCTGCCTAAAATGTGGGCGCTATTTCGACTGATTGTTGTATCGCATCCTAAACAGGAGTGGAGCGCATATATCAAAATGATGTGTGGATACATGCTGATTGACGCGGCATTGGCTGGCGTACTGGTTGTTGTGGCGAAACGGATGGAAATGCCAATTTATGCAGCAAATAAGAATTGAAATGGGGAAAAGGCATGATTGAAATACGGAATCTCACGAAAATTTATAAAAAACAAACCGTTTTGAATGATGTCAATTTAAGATTAGAGATGGGGAAAATTTATGGGCTGGTGGGTGTGAACGGAAGCGGAAAAACAACTTTGATGAGGTGCATTGCCGGATTTGCTAAACCCACAATGGGAAAGGTTGTGGTTGATGGCTGCATAGTCGGGAAAGATATTGATTTTCCAGATAAAATGGGCGTCATTATTGAAAATCCAGGCTTTTTGCCGAGCTATAATGCTTTTTTCAACCTGAAAATCCTTTCAAGAGTTTCGGGAAAAGCTGCTGACGAACATATCCGAAAAGTGATAACGGAAATGGAACTTGACCCAGATAATCTTAAACCTGTTGGACAATATTCACTGGGGATGCGCGGAAGGTTGGGAATTGCGCAGGCAATCATGGAAAATCCGGATTATCTGATTTTAGATGAACCGTTTAATGGTCTGGATCAAGACGGCGTAGAGGACGTGCATCAGCTATTACAAAAGCTGAAAAAAGAGGGAAAGTGCATCTTGCTTGCGAGTCATAGTGCAACAGATATCTCAAAAGCCTGTGATGAAGTCTACAAAATAAAAGAAGGAAAAATATATCGGTCGTGAACTGAAAAGAAGAACCCAATTAACATCGATACTGTTCCCAAGCTTCAGCTCCCGGCACACATCCGCCGCTACAAAACCACAGCTCGTCTTCCAGCTTTTTTGAACGCCTCCCCGTTCCAAAGTACTCCTACAGATGAGAATCCGCCCAATAAAATTCACTATGGTCAATAAGAAAAGAAAATGCTATAATAAAAATGTAGTGATCTCGTTATGAGGAGGATGAAACATGGATATTGGAGAACGGATAAAGTTCTGTAGAAAGCATAGAGGGATGACGCAAGACCGTCTGGCTGAAGAAACAGGGATTCATCCCGTTTCAATTCGTAAATATGAAACGGGAAAAATGGTTCCCAAACCGGAACAGATCGAACGCATAGCTAAAGCACTTAATGTGACCTATAGTGCAATCAGTGGAGATTATGATGTTGTTTTTCCGGTTGGACGCTTTCCGGAAGTGATAAGTCTATTGATGATGCTTTTCCATTCTGGGATTATCACAATTGAAGGAGAAAAGAACGGAGAGCAAAAGATTGAGCCGTCTACGGCAAAAATGAAGGTCAATCCGAGTATTGCACGCTTTTTTAATGTGGAATCCCCAAATGCGAAAATTGCGCTGGAACAGGGCTGGCTGACGGCGAATGATCCTAGAATTATGAATTTCTTTTCTGAATATGAAGCCGTTGTTTCTGCGTATGAACAGGCTGTTCGGGAAGGAAAAGAACATCCGTCAGAAGAACAGGAGCAAGTTATTCAGCAGAGAAAGCAGAAAATGGAAAAAACACAAATGCTGATGCAGCTGAAGCCGCTGGTTCTCCCGATGGACTTTGATTATGACATCGAGACGGATGGAGATTACGATCCGGAAGATTATGGCCCTGTATTTGCCGAAATGCTGGAAGAAAAGCGTAAACGTCAGAGAAATCCCGAGGAAAAAAACGAGAAGAGTACGATGTGAAATCTGATGGTGGCAATTAAAATGTACTCATTTTGCACTCAAAGAATAAAGAAAAGCCCTGAAAATCGAGCTATTGCTTGACTTTCAGGGCTTGTGGTTTTATTCCCACTCCACCGTTGCCGGCGGCTTGGTGGTGATGTCGTACACGACGCGGTTGACGCGCGGCACTTCGTTGACGATGCGCGCGCTGACCTTGGCGAGCAGATCGTAGGGCAGGCGCGCCCAATCGACGGTCATAAAGTCGTCGGTCGTCACGGCGCGGATGGCCAGCACGAAATCGTGCGTGCGCTCGTCGCCCATCACGCCGACGGTGCGGGTGTTGGTCAGCACGGTGAAATACTGGTTGACGTCGCGCTCAAGACCGGCCAGCGCGACTTCCTCGCGCAGAATCGCGTCGCTCTCGCGAACGGTTTCCAGCTTGTCCGCCGTGATGTCGCCCATGATGCGGATCGCCAGACCGGGGCCGGGGAACGGCTGACGCCAAACCATGTCGTGCGGCATGCTCAGCTCCTCGCCGACCTTGCGAACCTCGTCCTTGAACAGCATGCGGAGCGGCTCCACCAGACCGCCGGTGAACTTCGCGCGCACATCGGCCGGCAGACCGCCGACGTTGTGGTGCGACTTAATCACCGCGCTGCCCTTGACCGAGCCGGATTCGATCACGTCCGGGTAAATCGTGCCCTGCGCGAGGAATTCCACGCCCTCGAGCTTCTTGGCCTCGTCGGCGAAGCAGTAGACGAACTCGCCGCCGATCAGCTTGCGCTTCGTCTCCGGGTCGGAAACGCCCGCCAGCTTGGTCAGGAAGCGGTCGCGCGCGTCCACGATGACCAGATTCACCGGGAACTGCTTGGTGAAGACCTCGCGGACGGATTCGGTTTCGTTTTTGCGCATGAAGCCGTGATCGACGTAAACGCAGGTCAGGCGCTCGCCGATGGCGCGGGAGATCAGCGCCGCCGCGACGGAGGAATCCACGCCGCCGGAGAGGCCGAGCATCACGCGGCCGTTCGGGCCGACCTGCTCGCGGATGGAGGCGATGGCGTTGTCGATGAAGGTGCTCATCGTCCAGTCGCCCGTGCAGCCGCAGACGTTATACAGGAAGTTGGCGATGACCTTCTGGCCCTCTTCGCTGTGCGTGACTTCCGGGTGGAACTGCACCGCGTAGATGCGCTTTTCGGGGTTCGCCATCGCGCAGAACGCGCAGTTTTCGCTGTGGGCGATGGAGGTGAAGCCCTCCGGCGCACGGGTGACGTGGAAGGTGTGGCTCATCCACGCGACGGACTGCGCCTTCATGCCGGCAAACAGCGGGCTGTTGACGTCGAAATCCACCGGGACGCGGCCATATTCGCGCTGGGCGGCGCGCTCGACGGTGCCGCCGAGGGTGTAGGCCGTCAGCTGCATGCCGTAGCAGATGCCCAGAACCGGGATGCCCTGCTCGTAGATGGCCGGGTCGATATGCGGCGCATCCGCGTCGAGCACGGAAGCGGGGCCGCCGGAGAGGATGATGCCCACCGGCTTCTTTTCAAGGATTTCGGAAAGCGGCGTCAGGTAGGAAACAACCTCGCAGAAAACCTTGGCTTCGCGCACACGGCGGGCGATCAGCTGGGTATACTGCGCGCCGAAGTCCACCAGAACAATTCGCTGCACATTTTGCATCGGATGCGGAACCTCCTTTGGTTGTGAAGAAAAACAAGCCGTCCGCAAAGGGACGTAAGCCATAGCTTTTATTCTACACAGTTTTCCGTGCGAAATCAAGAGAACGCGGGAAAAAGTTCGCGCATTCGGCGCTTTTCGGCAGGTTTGATGAAGGAAGACGGGCGGTTTGCGCGCTTTTCAACCGCGGACGGTCGTGGTATAATCAAAACAGATTGGAAAACACAGAGGGAGGAACGGCGCATGTTTCAAAATCGGGATACCATCGCGGCGCAGGCGACGGCGGCGGGAGAGGGCGGCGTGGCGATTGTCCGCGTGAGCGGGGCGGACTGCTTGCGGATCATATCGCGCGTGTTCCGGGCGAAGAATGGGAAGCCGCTGGAAAACCGCGTGCTGACCTACGGCTATGTGATGGAGGATGGCGACGTTGCGGACGAGGCGATGGCCGTGCTGATGCGCGCGCCGCACAGCTACACGCGGGAGGACGTGGCGGAGATTCACTGCCACGGATCGCAGGCGCTGGTTGGCAAGATTCTGAGGCTGCTGATGGCGGCGGGCGCGCGGATGGCCGAGCCGGGCGAGTTCACATATCGGGCGTTTTTGAACGGGCGCATTGATCTGGCGCAGGCCGAGGGCGTGATGCGGATGATCCGCGCGGGGAGCGAGCGCGCCATGCGCAGTGCCGTGCGGCAGATGGAGGGCGGCGTTTCCGCGTTCGTGCGGACGGCGCGGGAGGAGATCACGTCCCTGCTGGCGGCCATGGCGGCGGCAATCGACTTCCCGGACGAGGTGGAGGAGACGCAGACCGCGCGGGAGGTGACGGCGGCCTGCAAGGCGATTGCGGCGAAGCTGGCGGCGGCCTGCGACGCGC
>ERZ773145.3125-NODE-3125-length-10761-cov-5.147301_pt1 | contig 10761 bp, 10 predicted proteins | sample MGYA00580848_ERZ773145 | MGnify/ENA primary metagenome ERZ773145 (study PRJEB29015, sample SAMEA2737858) | human gut metagenome | biome: human gut; feature: human-associated habitat; material: faeces | place: China | collected 2012 ... | reverse complement strand
ATGCTGTCTCCGTCTGGCGGCTATTTGCCGACCGGCTGCTTGCGCACTTCTTCGGCCTTGGCCTTGACGCGGGCGATGAGCTCGTCAGGGGTGCCGCTGGTCAGGATGTCCTGGAACTGGGTGCGGTAGTTTTTGACCAGGCTCAGGTTCTCCACGATGATGTCATAGACGCGCCAGCTGTTGTCCTTGGCCATCATGCGGTAGGCCACGGGCACGCGGGTGCCGTCCTTCATGGTGATCTCGGTGCGGACTTCCACACGGGTCTTGGCGGCATTGGCGATCTCGCCGGTATAGGCCACCTGCTCGCCGTTATAGCCGTCCACCTTGTTCAGGTAGGTGGTCAGCAGCAGGTCGGCAAAGGCGTTGCTGAAGCTCTTTTTCTGGGCGGCGGAAAATTCCTTCCAGCGGGGGCCCACCGTACGGGACGAGAACTCGCCGAAATCGAAGATATGGTAGACCTCGTCCTCGATCTGGCGGCGCAGGGGCGGCCGGGTGGCGGGGTTCACGTAGTCGGGGTTCTTGATGCAGTCCAGTACGCGGCTGATGGAGACCTCCAGGGCTTTGCGGGCCGGAGAAGCTTCGGCCGCGTCGGCGGCGGGGGCAAAGCCGGGCAGGGACAGGCAGAGGGTGAGGGCGGCAGCGGCCAGCAGGCCGAGCACCGTGCGACGGTTGTTCATATTACACACCTCCCAGGGCGTATTTGCTGATAAGGGATTCGATGTCTACGGCGGATTCCGTTTCTTCCAGGGTGTCCCCGGAAGCCAGGATGTCTTCGGAGCCGCCGGCAGTCAGGTTGACGTACTTGTCACCGATAAGACCGCTGGTCTTGACCGAGGCGATGGTATCGGCGGGCAGCTGCAGGTCCTTGTCCAGGATCAGGACCACGCGGGCCTGACGCCGGGAAAGGTCGTCATCCAGCTTGATGGAGGCCACACGGCCCACGGGCACACCGGCCATCTCCACGTCGGCGCCCACGCGCAGACCGGAAACGGAGTTGAAGTTGGCCACAAGCTCAAAGCCCTTGCTGTCGAAGACCTCCATCTTGCCGAGCTTGATGGTCAGGTAGGCCACACAGACAAGGCCCAGCAGGACGAAGATGCCGACAGCGGTCTGGCGGAAAGAATTCATGGCAATTTCCTTGTGCGGCAATGCCGCGCTATGGTTATACGCCCGGCAGGGGCAATCTTCAAGGTGCGTCCGCAACGATATGCGGCAACATTCGTTGGCGGCTCGCCGGGTATCAGACGATGGGTGCGGCGGCACGGCCCTGCAGCGCAGCACAGGGCAGAGGGCCGCCGGCCCCGCCTAGGTCCTGAACCATTTGTCCAGGGCGGCGCTCACGCGCGGGTCGGCAGGGGCGTCGGCCAGGCTTTCCTCGTCGCCGCCTTCACGGCGCAGGAACTGGAGCAGGTACGGGTCCCGGCTGGCCTCCAGCTCCGGCAACGTACCGGAAAAGATGGCCCGGCCCTCGCGCAGCACCAGCACATGGTCGGCGATGCAGCGCAGGCTGGCCAGGTCGTGGCTGACCACCACGATGGTCATTTCCGGGTACTGGCGGTGCATGGCCTGCAACAGGGCATCCATGCGCGCGGCCGTGATGGGGTCCAGGCCGGAGGTCGGCTCGTCACACAGCAGGATGCGCGGCTCGGCGATGAGGGCCCGGGCAAGGCCCGCCCGTTTGCGCATGCCGCCCGAAAGCTGGTTGGGAAAATAGTCGGCAAAGTCTTCCAGCCCCACCATGCGCAGGACGCGCAGCCCGGCTTCGCGCAGGACGTCCTTGGGCAGGCGCAGATGCTCGCTGAGGGGCAGGCAGACGTTCTGCACCAGGGTCAGGGCGCCCAGCAGGGCACCGTCCTGGAAAAGCACGCCCATGCGGCGGCGGATGCGCCGGGCCTCGGCATGGGGCAGGCTGAACAGGTCCTGGCCGCCGATGCGCAGGTTGCCGCTGATGGGCCGCGAAAGGCCGATGATGTGGCGCAGCAGGGTGGACTTGCCGCAGCCGGAGCCCCCCAGGATGACGGAGACCTTGCCGCCGGGCAGGGTGGCGTTGATGTCATGCAGCACGGCGTGGTCGCCGTAGCCTACGGAAAGGGAAGAAAAAGAGATGTCCCAGGCGTTCATGGTCACCTACAGCAGGAAGGAGGTCAGCACATAGTCGGCCACCAGGATGAGCACGCAGGAGATGACCACGGCCGAGGTGGTGGCGTTGCCCACGGCTTCGGGGCCCACACTGTCACGCCGCATGTGGGTGGTGTAGCCCTGATGGCAGCAGACCGTGGCCACCAGCAGGCCGAAGACCAGGGATTTGATGAAGCCCCCGGCCACGTCGTTCATGGTCACGGAACTGGCGATGCGGTACAGATAGGCGCCTTCGTTGATGTGCAGCATGAGCACGCCGGTGAGGTAACCGCCGATGATGCCGATGGCGTCGAAGATGGCCGTGAGCAGGGGGAAGGCCAGCAGCGAGGCCACCAGGCGGGGGCTGACCAGATAGGCCATGGAGTTGATGTCCATGACGTCTAGGGCGTCGATCTGGTCGGAGATGCGCATGACGCCGATCTCGGCCGCCATGGAGGAACCGGCGCGTCCGGCCAGCATGATGGCCGTGAGCACGGGGCCCAGTTCGCGGATGAGGCTCAGCGAGACGGCCGAGCCCAGCATGCCCACGGAACCGAACTGGACGAGAGTATAGTAGCCCTGCAGGCCCAGCACCATGCCGCAGAAGATGCCGATGAGCAGGATGACGAACAGGGATTTGTAACCGATGACGTACAGCTGCTGGATGGTGCGGGGAACGATGCGGGGACTGGTGAAGATATGGCGCAGGCCGTCGAGCATGAAAAGGGTCACGGCGCCCAGACTGTCCAGCATGCGCAGCACAGCGGCGCCCAGCCGGTTGCAGAACGTCAGGATGCTGCTCATAAAGGGTAACACGCCTCACTAGCGGGGGCGGGGTTTGCCGCCTACCCGTTTTTTGGATTTTTGCAGGGGAGAGCCGAGCCGCATGCGTTGCAGCTCTTCTTTGAGGTTGGCGGCATCCAGATCCGTGCCGCGCATATGGACCATGACCAGGGTCAGCTTGCCGCTTTTCTGGCCGCGTGTGCGCAGGCCCTGGCCTTCCAGGCGCTGGCGCAGGCGGTCGGCGTCGTCCACATTGCGGAAGGCCGCCACCTGGAACACGAAATCATACAGGGGCGCGCCGTTCGTCGCCGCCTGGGGCTTGGCCGGGGCCGCCGTTTTTTCGGAAGCGGGCTGGGCCGCGCCCTTGGGGGCATTGCCCCAGGCCGCCAGTCCGTTGTCCGAAGGTTTGTTGAAAGGATACGGGCTCTTGGCGGCAGGGGCCGCGGCCGGTGCGGCGGATGCGTTGGCAGCGGCAGCGGGGGCCGCAGCGGTATCCCCGTCGGGAGCGGCAGGGGCGCCGCCCACGGGCTGCCGGCTCAGGTCGGCCAGTTTGTCGCGCAGGCCCGCGTCTTCGGAACCGGCCATGGCCTTGTCCATCTCGGCCAGGGTTTCCCTGTCGGGACGGCCGATGCCGGTCAGCTCCCGCATCTCTTCGCCGGGGTTCTGGCCGTGGCCCACCATATAGCCCATGAAGAAGGCCCAGCCTATGCAGGCCAGCATGACGATGCAGACGGCCCCCGCGGCCAGGGGCGGCAGCGTGAAGCTGAAACCGCCCTTGGGCACAGCGGGAGCGATACGCTGGCGGATCTTTCGCAAAGGCTGGGCCATAGGATCTACATGGCCTCGGGAGCGCTGACGCCCAGCAGGTCAAGGCCGTTGCGAAGCACCTGGCTCACGGCGCGCAGCAGGGCCAGACGCGAGAGGGTGCGGGCCGTATCGTCGGCCAGCAGCACCTGATGCTTGGCGTAGTAGCTGTGCAGCATACCGGCCAGATCCATCAGATAGTGGCTGACGTGATGCACGGCCAGGGCCTGGGCAGCGGTGGCCACCATGTCCTCGAAACCGGCCATCTTGCGCAGCAGGGCCATGTCTTCGGGGGTGTCCAGGGCCGCCAGCAGTTCGTCCGTGGCAGCGGCGGGCAGGGTGATGCCGCGTTCCTCGGCACGGCGCAGCACGGCGCAGATGCGGGCGTGGGCGTACTGCACATAGTACACCGGGTTGTCCAGGCTGCGCTGCTTGGCCAGCTCCAGGTCGAAGTCCAGGCTGGTGTCGCTCTTGCGCGAAAGGAACATGAAGCGGGCCGCGTCGGCGCCCACTTCCTTGACCACGTCGGCCAGGGTCTCGAAGGTGCCGGCGCGGGTGGACATGCTCACGGGCTTGCCGCCCTGGAGCAGGTTCACCAGCTGGATGAGCACCACGTCGAAGCTTTCGCGGGGCTTGCCCATGGCGGTGATGGCCGCGCGCATGCGGGGCACGTAACCGTGGTGGTCGGCGCCCCAGATGTCGATGAGCCAGTCATAGCCGCGCTGGAACTTATTGTGGTGGTAGGCGATGTCCGAGGCGAAATAGGTCAGGCTGCCGTCGGACTTGCGCAGCACGCGGTCCTTGTCGTCGCCCAGGGCCTGGGTGGCGAACCAGAAGGCGCCGTCCTTGTCGAAGGTGTGCCCGGCTTCGGTCAGGGCATCGAAGGCGGCCTTGACGGCGCCGCTCTCCACCAAGGTCTTTTCCGAGAACCAGTGCTGGTGCTCCACGCGGAAGTCGGCCAGGTCGGCCTTGATGCCGTCCAGGATCTCGTTCATGGCGCGTTCGTAGCAGCGGTCCTGACCGGCCTGGTCTTCCATGTCGGGCAGGCTGGGATCTTCGGCCAGCATCTCGCGGGCGATGTCGATGATGTAGCTGCCGCGGTAGTAGTCTTCAGGACATTCCACGGGACGACCGGCCAGTTCCTTCACGCGCAGCCACACGGAAAGGCCCAGGATGCGCATCTGGCGACCGGCGTCGTTGATGTAGTACTCGGTCTCCACGTCGAAACCGGCCTTGCGCAGCAGGCGGGCCAGGCTGTCGCCCACGGCGGCGCCGCGGCCGTGGCCCACATGCAGGGGACCGGTGGGGTTGGCGGAAACGTATTCCACCAGGGTCTTGCGGCCCTGGCCCACGCTGCTCTGGCCGTAGGCGGCACCGGCGGCTTCCACTTCACACACGGTCTTGCGCCAGAAGTGCTGGCTGAAGGTCACGTTGCAGAAACCGGGGCCGGCCACTTCCACCTTTTCGATGTCGGCGCAGCGCTGGGGCAGCTTTTCCACGAAGATCTGAGCCAGTTCGCGGGGATTCTTGTGGGCCTCGCGGGCCAGCAGCATGGCGATGTTGGCGGCCAGGTCGCCGTGTTTGGGGTCGCGGGGCGGTTCGATGACCGCTTTGGCGGGCCAGTTGAGGCCCATCTCTTCCACAATGCCCATGAGGGCAGAGCGCAAAACGTCAGTAGCGCGCATGTATTTTATCTCCTGAGGCGGGGCTCGCGCCTACGCCGAAAAATTTTCCACGCTTTCGAGGCTGTTGACCAGTTCCACCCGCAGTTCCTGGCGGGCGGCCTCGTCCAGATGATTGAGACAGGCGGGCACCATCTTGCCCAGCACGGCCTTGGGACCCACTTCGACCCAGCGGCGCACGCCGTCGGCGTACTGGTTGCGCACGGTCTCGATCCAGAGCACGGACGAGGTCATCTGCTTGAGCAGGCTTTCCTTGGCGCTTTCACCATCGGTGACGGCGCGGCCGTGCAGGTTGCAGTAGACCGGGAACTGCGGCTTGCGCCACACGGCCTTGCGCAGCAGGGGCTCCAGCTCGCGGGAGGCCTTTTCCATCATGGGGCTGTGGAAGGCGCCGCTCACCTTGAGCTCGATGGCGCGGCCGCGGTGCTCCTTGGCCTTTTGACAGGCCAGGGCCACGGCATCGCGGTGACCGCTGACCACGAACTGGGCCGGGGTGTTGTAATTGGCCACGATGAGCAGGGCGTCGGCCTCCACGGCGGCCTCGCGGGCCAGGGCCTCCACGTCTTCCTGCTTCATCTTGAGGATGGCGGCCATGCTGCCGGTGCCGTCGGGATCGGCCTCGGCCATGAGGCGGCCGCGCAGGGACACGATCTGCAGCACGGTCTCGGGATCCAGCACCTCGGCGGCGGCCAGGGCGCTGAATTCGCCCAGGCTGTGGCCGGCGGCCGCACAGGGGCGCACCTTGCCCGCCAGCTCGCGCCAGAGGTTGATGTTGACCACGGTCAGCGCGGGCTGCAGGGCGCGGGTGTCGCTCATGGCGGCATCATCGCCTTCCCAGTAGATCTCGCGCAGCGGCAGGCCGCTGATGGCTTCGGCGCGCTTCCAGAGCGTCATGGCTTCGGGACGGGCTTCGGCCAGCTCCCGGCCCATGCCCGCTTCCTGCGAGCCCTGGCCGGGAAAAAGCAATGCACACGATGTCATTTTCATAACTCCAAAAATGGATTGGCAAGCGGTATAAAGTCGTCTTTTTTACGACAGAGCGCCAGAGCTTGCAAGTCCCGCCGCCAGAGGCTACACAAGGCCCATGAAGCCCAACGCGAAACACGACGACATCTCCCTGTCCGCCCTGGCGCGATGCGCCCGGGAGGCGGGCGTGACGGTGCCCGAGGCGGCCCTGCCCGGGCTGGCGGAATATCTGCAGCTGCTCTGCCGCTGGAACAAGGCCATGAACCTGGTGGGCGCGCATCACTGGCGCGACGCCATGCAGCGCCTGGTGGCCGACAGCTTCCATCTGGCGACCTTCCTCGACGGCCTGCCCCTGCCCGAAGATCCCCTGTGCTGGGATCTGGGCTCCGGTGCGGGCCTGCCCGCCATCCCCCTGCGCATGGCCTGGCAGCGCGGCACCTGCTGGCTGGTGGAGGCCCGGGAGAAACGGGCGCTGTTCCTTTCCACGGTGCTGGCCCGCGTACCCCTGCCGGGGACCCATGTTTTCCGGGGCAGGGTGGAGCACTTTTTCCCCAAGCAGGCCCGCAAGGCCGACTGCATCACCAGCCGGGCCTTCATGCCCTGGCCGCAGCTGCTGGAGCTGGTGGCCCCGCATCTGGCCGATGACGGCATCGTGGTGATCCTGGCCCGCGAGGAGCCGCCCGCCGCCGGGGACATCGACGGCTGGGAGCTGGTGGGGTCCTTCGCCTACACGGCCGACAACGTGCACCGCTGGTTCTGGGCCCTGCGCCGGAGAGCCGAAGGATAGTTTTTGAGGGGAGGGGCTGCCCACGCGGGAGGGCCCCAGGCTTTTCGCCTTTTCCCCGCACGTTTCTTCGTATCCCCGGGATGCGTCCCTTCTTCTGCCTGAAAACTCTCTGCCACAAAGGAGAGCACGCATGACGGACAAACCGGTCTCCGTCTATTTTACCGCTGAGAACCGCACCTTCTGGCTGCACGGCCTGTTCTGGGGCCTGGTGACCCTGGGCCTGGCCTTTGCCCTGCGCATGCTGGAATGGCCCTGCTGGCAGAACCCGGAGTACCGCCTGGGCTCGGAATGGCTGCTGGCCACGCACGATGCCTACCACTGGGTGGCCGGTGCCGAAGGTTTCGGCCATGCGGTGGGGCACCCCATGGCCGTCATGCTGCGCGGCATGGCCGATCTGCTGGGGACCTATCCCGCGGCGGTGGCCTTCTGGTTCCCGGCGCTGCTCTCCTGCTTCGTGGCCGTCATCGTCTACGCCTGGGTCTGGGCCCTGGGCAGCATGGAAGCCGGTGTGGCGGCGGGCCTGCTGACCAGCCTTGCGCCGGGTTTCCTGGCCCGCACGCTGCTGGGCTACTATGACACGGACCTGGTGACCCTGTTCTTCCCCCTGCTCATGACCCTGGCGCCTGCCTGCTGGGCCATGCGCTACATGCTCCTGCCCCAGCTGATCCTGAAAAAGCTCATCGTCGGTTCCGGCCTGGCCGCGGCCAGACGCCTTTGGGGCAGCTCGCTGGCCGAGCAGGACCTGCGCCTGGGCAACCCCCTGCGCTGGCAGTGGGTGGTGCTGCTGGGCGTTTCCGGCGTCATCTCCTGGTGGACGCAGGAATGGCACTCGGTCTTCCCCTATCTGACCCGCTACAATGTTTGTCTGCTGGCCTTCATGAGCCTGGTCATGGCGCCGCGCGGCCGCCGCAACCTCCTGCTGCTGGGCTCGCTGGCCTACGCCCTGCCCACGCTGGGCGGCCCCCTGTTCTTCGGCTTCAGCGCCCTGCTCATGACCGCGGGCTGGACGCGCGCCCGTCAGATGTACCGTCTGCGCCAGTGGCTGTGCCGCCCCTGGGTCCTCATCCTCCTCTGGCTGGGGGTGGGCTCCCTTTTCCTGTCGGGCGAACTGTTGCAGACCATCACCCACCAGCTTTCCCTGTACATGAAGAAGGCCGAGGTCTCGGGCGGCAGCGGGGCGCTGGCCCTCATCTATCCGCCTGCGGGACAGGCCCTTACCGAAGTGCAGGACCTTGGCCTGCTGGCCGTGCTGGCCTATTTCCATCCCTGGCACGAGGCCGCGGCCCTGGGCCTGCTGGGCTTCGTGTGGGTGATCTTCCGCCGTCCCGGCGCGCTCTTCCTGCTGCCGCTGGCGGCGCTGGGCCTGCTCAGCACCAAGATGGGCGGCCGCATGGTCATGTTCGGCGCGCCCATCGTGGCCGTGGGCCTGACCCTGCCCCTGTACTGGATGCTCCAGCGTCTGCTGCGCAAGCTGCGCCCCAACGTGACGGGCATCCTGACCTCCGCGCTGCTGCTGGCGCTGCTGGTGGCCCCCTTCGTGAACATCATCCCGGCCATGTCGCAGGGCCCCATGATCAACCGCCGCCATGCCGAGATGCTCAGCCGGGCCCAGACCGTGGTGCCCAAGGATGCCACGCTCTGGCTGTGGTGGGACTGGGGCTACGCGGCCCATCATTTTGCCCACCGCCTCACCATCGCGGACGGTGCCCGCAATGCCGGAGCGCCGCTCTATCTTTCGGCGGCGGTGCTGGGTACGGACAATCCCCGTTTCGCCCGTCAGCTCATCCGCTATACCAGCCAGTTCGCCAAGGGGCGCGACCCCTTCGACGAGGAGGTGGCCAGCGAGGTCTTTGCCGGACTGGATGCCCAGCAGGCCCAGGACCTCATGGACAAGCTGCGCTCGCCGGAAACGGCGCTGGTGGAAGGCGAAGGGCGGCAGTTCGTGACGGTCAGCTTCGAGATGCTGCGTCTCGGTTTCTGGATCAGCAATTTCGGCAACTGGGATTTCGTGACCCGGCAGGGAGAGGGCGCGGCCCTGTCCATCCTGCCGCAGGCCGTGGCCTACAATCTGGACAAGGGCGAGGTCCTGCTGGACGACAGCGCCACGCCCATCCGTCCGGCGTCCATCAGCGTGTTCGAGGAGACGGGTGTCACCCGCCGGGACTATATCCAGCAGTGGTTCGACAGCCATCCGCGGGCCACGGCGGCCCAGCGGCAGGAATTCCTTTCCGGACGCCGCAACGTGCACTTCTTCTTCAACCGCATCACGGACGAGAAGCTGGCCATGGATGCCAACCTCTACAATTCGCTCATGGTGCGCCTGCTGGTGGGCAATCCGCAGGATCCGGCCATATCGCCCTATTTCAAGCTGGTCTACGACAACGTGTTCTGCCGTATCTACGAAGTGCTGTAGGGAAGGGCGGACGTTGAGGGATTCTTGAGGAGAGGGCAGACCTCTCCTCAAATCTCTTGGCCTTCCCCAGCGTGTTTTGTCTGGAAAAGAGGAAGCGGATGCCGGGGGAGCCCCGGTCGCAGGGATGCTTTTTGCCGGACAAAGCCGTCCCTTTTGGCATGGGCGTGTGACCAAAGACGGTCCGCAGGGCCGTGTCCGTCGCGATGGAGAGCGCCGGGGCATGGACGGCAGAGGGGCGAGCGGAGGCGGCTCGCGGCAAGGCTCCTCTGGAGATGAAGCGCATGGTGGGGAGGGGCGCTCCTCCCCGGAAGTATCCTTGTGGGCAAGTGCCGCAGCAGGCCGCATCAATGATGGTAGGGCACCTTGCGGATGATGCACTCCGCGCGGTAGAGCTGCTCCAGCAGGAGCACGCGGGCCAGCTCATGAGGGAAGGTCATGCTGCTGAGGCTGACGAGCTTCCAGGCGCGCTGGCGCACGGCCTCGTCCAGACCGTAAGCGCCGCCGATGATGAAACAGGCGCGGCCCATGGCGTTGTTGTCGATCTTTTGCAGCAGCTGGGCCAGCTGGGGCGAGGTCATGGTGATGCCGCGCTCGTCCAGCACCAGGGGCACGTCCTGCGGGCCCAGGGCCTCCAGCAGGCGGCGGCCTTCCAGCTCGTTGCGCTGGGCCTGGGGCAGGGCGGGGTCCCCGTCCCGGACTTCCACACATTCCAGACGCCGCCAGCGGTTGATGCGCTGGCTGTAGTGGGCGGCGGCGTCTTTCCAGAACGGTACTTTCAGTTTGCCCACACTGAGCAGGCGCAAGGGTTTCCCTGTCATGATTCCTCGATCGTTGTGTCAGATATCCACGGCGGAAGACGCCGCCCGCAGACTGCGTGATGGCGGCGTGCTGGCCTTTCCCACAGAGACGTTCTACGGCCTGGGCTGCTGTGCCGACCAGGCCGTGGCCGTGGCGCGAGTGTATCAGGCCAAGCGCAGGCCCGTCCATATGCCTCTGCCCCTGCTGGCGGGCAGCCTTGACCTGCTGCGCCCCTATGTGACGCTGGAGCAGGCCCCCGAAGCGCTGCTGACGGCCTTTTGGCCCGGCCCGTTGACCGTGGTGCTGACCGCCCGGCTGACGCCGCTGGAAGGACGTCGGCCCCTGGCGCCGCAGCTGGTGAACCCCAAGGGCAAGGCTGCCGTGCGCCTGACGCCCCATCCGCTGGCGGC
>ERZ773145.3097-NODE-3097-length-10866-cov-19.146425_pt1 | contig 10866 bp, 3 predicted proteins | sample MGYA00580848_ERZ773145 | MGnify/ENA primary metagenome ERZ773145 (study PRJEB29015, sample SAMEA2737858) | human gut metagenome | biome: human gut; feature: human-associated habitat; material: faeces | place: China | collected 2012 ... | reverse complement strand
TCGTAACAAGGTAGCCGTATCGGAAGGTGCGGCTGGATCACCTCCTTTCTAGGGAGAAAACCGAAGCGGAAACGCAGAGGTTTCATCTCAGGTCGATACACCGAGAGGTGTAAAAGAGAAAAAAGTCCGGATGAAGAATCCGGCGTTGACTGAAAAGTTCTTCTTGAAGATGTATCGTTTTCAGGGATCGCAAAATTCCTGAATGTACCTTGAAAACTGCACAGCCAGATGGAAAAACATCTTGTAAAGAAACCAGTTGCGAATGTGTTCAAAAGAACATATGAGCGCAGAAATGCGACAATTTTGCAGTTGGTCTCAGGATAAGCAATCAAAGTAAAACTTTGACAGCTACTCAATCATGACGATCAAGTTATGAAGGGCGCAGGGTGGATGCCATGGCACTGGACGCCGAAGAAAGACGTGGTAAGCTGCGAAAAGCCACGGGGAGCCGCAAGCAGGCTTTGATCCGTGGATGTCTGAATGGGGAAACCCGGCGGAAGTAATGTTCCGTCATCCGTGAATGAATCCATAGTTCACGAGAAGGGCACCCGGGGAACTGAAACATCTAAGTACCCGGAGGAAAAGAAAGAAACATCGATTTCGTCAGTAGCGGCGAGCGAAAGCGAAGGAGCCCAAACCATCCGACTACGGTTGGGTGGGGTTGTGGGTCAGCAACATGTACGATGATGCTTAGGAGAAGAGTTCTGGAAAGGACTTCCAAAGAGGGTAAGAGGCCCGTATCCGAAAAGTTGAATCGGCTAGCTGATACCAGAGTACCACAGGACACGAGGAATCCGGTGGGAAGCAGGAGGGACCACCCTCCAAGGCTAAATACGATCCAGTGACCGATAGCGCATAGTACCGTGAGGGAAAGGTGAAAAGAACCCCGGGAGGGGAGTGAAAAAGAACCTGAAACCCTGTGCTTACAAGCAGAGAGAGCACGATTAAGTGTGATCTCGTACTTTTTGTAGAACGGACCGGCGAGTTACGTTATGCAGCGAGGTTAAGGACTGAAGGTCCGGAGCCGAAGCGAAAGCGAGTCTGAATAGGGCGCATAGTTGCATGACGTAGACCCGAAACCGGGTGACCTATCCATGGGCAGGTTGAAGTGGAAGTAAAATTTCATGGAGGACCGAACCAGACGTCTGTTGAAAAAGGCGGGGATGACCTGTGGATAGCGGAGAAATTCCAATCGAACCCGGAGATAGCTGGTTCTCCTCGAAATAGCTTTAGGGCTAGCCTCGCATTAGTTTACCGGAGGTAGAGCACTGAATGGTCTAGGGGGCCTCACCGCCTACCGAAACCTATCAAACTGCGAATGCCGGATAAATGATGTGCGGGAGTCAGGCCGCGAGAGATAAGTTCCGCGGTCAAAAGGGGAACACCCCAGATCGTCTGCTAAGGTCCCCAAGTACGCGTTAAGTGGGAAAGGATGTTGGATTGCACAGACAACCAGGATGTTGGCTTAGAAGCAGCCACACATTCAAAGAGTGCGTAATAGCTCACTGGTCGAGTGATCCAGCGCCGAAAATGTAACGGGGCTAAAACGCGACACCGAAGCAGCGGGATGCGTAAGCATCGGTAGAGGAGCATTGTGTGAGGGTTGAAGCCAGAGCGGGAGCACTGGTGGACTTCACAGAAGAGAGAATGCCGGTATGAGTAGCGAGACCCATGCGAGAAACATGGGCGTCGAAGGCCCAAGGTTTCCTGGGGAAGGTTCATCCACCCAGGGTAAGTCGGGACCTAAGCCGAGGACTGAGGTCGTAGGCGATGGACAGCAGGTAGAGATTCCTGCACCACTTACACTTGTTTGACGAAGCAGTGACACAGAAGGATAGGACGAGCGCGGTGATGGTCAACCGCGTAGGCGGCACGAGGCCGGGAAGCAGTGAAGTACACTTCCCGCAAAGGCTGAGTGTTGACAGGACCGAAAAGAAGTAGGGAAGCGTCCGAGTTCACGCTGGCGAGAAAAGCTGCTAAGGAGAGTGTGAGTGCCCGTACCGGAAACCGACGCAGGTGGGCGAGGAGAGAATCCTGAGACGGACGGGAGAACTCTTGTTAAGGAACTCGGCAAAATGACCCCGTAACTTCGGGAGAAGGGGTGCCTCGAAAGAGGCCGCAGAGAATAGTCACAAGCGACTGTTTAGCAAAAACACAGGTATCTGCGAAAGCGAGAGCTGACGTATAGGTGCTGACACCTGCCCGGTGCTGGAAGGTTAAGGGAACATGTTAGAGCAATCGAAGCATCGAACCGAAGCCCCAGTAAACGGCGGCCGTAACTATAACGGTCCTAAGGTAGCGAAATTCCTTGTCGGGTAAGTTCCGACCCGCACGAATGGCGTAACGACTTGTGAGCTGTCTCAACAGGAGGCCCGGTGAAATTGAAGTATGTGTGAAGATGCACATTACCCGCGACTGGACGGAAAGACCCCGTAGAGCTTTACTGTAACCTGACATTGGATCTTGATAACGGATGCACAGGATAGGTGGGACGCTGGGAGACGAGGACTTTGGTTTTCGTGGAGCGGCCGTTGGGATACCACTCTTCTGTTATTGAGATTCTAACCTCAAGCCGTGAGCCGGATGAGAGACAGTGTCAGGCGGACAGTTTGACTGGGGCGGTCGCCTCCGAAAGAGTAACGGAGGCGCCCAAAGGTACCCTCAGAATGGATGGAAACCATTCGAAGAGAGCAAAGTCAGAAGGGTGCTTGACTGCGAGACCAACAAGTCGAGCAGGTACGAAAGTAGGGCTTAGTGATCCGGCGGTAAGAGAGTGGAATTGCCGTCGCTCAACGGATAAAAGCTACCTCGGGGATAACAGGCTGATCTCCCCCAAGAGTTCACATCGACGGGGAGGTTTGGCACCTCGATGTCGGCTCGTCGCATCCTGGGGCTGAAGCAGGTCCCAAGGGTTTGGCTGTTCGCCAATTAAAGCGGCACGCGAGCTGGGTTCAGAACGTCGTGAGACAGTTCGGTCCCTATCCATCGTGGGCGTAGGAGTCATGAGAGGAGCTGTTCCTAGTACGAGAGGACCGGAATGGACGCACCACTGGTGCAACTGTTGTCGTGCCAACGGCATAGCAGGGAAGCGAAGTGCGGACGGGATAAACGCTGAAGGCATCTAAGCGTGAAGCCCACCTCAAGAATAAGTGTCCCATTCGAAAGAAGTAAGACCCCTGGAAGACTACCAGGTGATAGGTCATCGGTGAAAGAGTGGTAACATTTGGAGCTTGATGATACTAATCGGTCGAGGACTTGATCTAAAAGAATTGAGTTGAGACCAAAGGGAAAATTGGAAACTGGTTATACGAGATGTAAGCAATCTGGATGTGCGGTTTTCAGGGTACGCGCAATAGAAGATGAAGCGCGAGATGTGCGGAAAGTCTCCAAGATGGAAGCTCCGGTTATGAAGTGACGGAGCGGAAACCAAGAAGACGAAGGACTGCACAAACCCTTCACAGTTTTCCGGTGACAATGGCGAAAGGGATCCACCTGTTCCCATACCGAACACAGAAGTTAAGCCTTTCAGCGCCGATGGTACTTGGTTGGAGACGACCTGGGAGAGTAGGACGTTGCCGGATTCCATGAAAAAAGGACTCACCCCTTACGGGGTGGGTTCTTTTTTCATTCCATCTGCAACGTTTCTACTCTCTGGTCGTCTCCGATGAACGTGCAACATTGTACTTGGAGCCGAAATCGAGCGCGCCCTGCGGGCGGTTCAGCGAGATGAAGGCTGGAATTACAAAGGAGCGCACAGCGCGACTATTGCGATTCCCGGGCTGGGAGAGTAGGACGTTGCCGGATTGCGCCAACCCGAAATCCAGCGCACATTCGGCGGGTGCGTATTGCGCATCCCTACGGTCTACGAAAAAAGCCGCCCGCTTTAAACAGCGGACGGCTTTTTGCATATTCGAGTGGTTTTGAAACGTGACACGGAACGCGCGCAGCATCAGCGGGAATCAGTCGTCCTTCCTGCGTCGGAAGCAGAGCAGCGCGATCAGGGCGGCGGAGGCAACCGCCAGCAGCATCCACAGCGCGGGCTGGGTTTCATCGCCGGTCTGGGGCAGAGAGAACACCGACAGCACGGCGGAATCGGAGGTCACGCTGTCGCCCGCTTCATCCGTGACCACGCAGCGCAGGGTCAGTCCGCTTTGCGCCAGCGTGACCTTGGCGAGCTGGTAGCTGTTCTGGTTCGCGCCGGGCAGATCCACCCATCGCCCTTCGGCGTTCAGCTTCTGCCACTGATATCGGTACGGCCGCTGACCGCCGTCAGCCGAAACGACAAACAGCGCGTCCTGCTTTTCGACCAGATTCAGGCTTTCGGGCTGCTGGGCGATATACAGCTTGGGGAACAAGGAGAGGCGAACGTGGTTATCCGCATCCGCGAATTCCTCATAGTTTTCCTTGGAACTCACGTTCAGATCCAGCTCGTCCAGACGGCGGCCTGCGGTCAGTGTTTGGAGCGGAATATCCATGGAGTAGCCGTAGTCATCCTCCATGGCGTTTCGGAAGGTGTGGCTGAACAGGGTCTGCCCGTTGTAGGAGGATGTGAGGGTGGGCACCACGCGCGATCGCGGTTTGGTGTTGCCGCTTCGGTTCAAAATGCTGACGCGCACATAGGTTTCGCCTTCCCGGTTAAAGAGCTGGGCGCTCAGCATCAGGTCGTGGGAATTGGTATTCACAATCTTGTGCGCCATCTCCGAAGTCAGGCGCATCAACACCGAATTGTCGTTCGCCGCGTCTGTGGTCAGGGCGAGGGTGTTGGAGAGCGGGCGGCCGTTTTCCGTCAGCAGCGCGCCGAATTGCTTCGCGCCCACCGTCTGAACGATTTCCGCCGTCAAATTGACATTGCCGTCCCAATCGGCGGGAATCAGCAGCTTGGCCTTATAGCTCTGGGTATCGCCCGGCATCAGCAGGGTGGTGCGCACGTTGCGCTGGGTGGTTACGCCGTTGCTGTTGGTGCTGGTGATGTTCCAGCTCTCGCCGTTCAGCGCGTCATACATGCCGTCCACCCGGCGGATGGTGTACACGCCCTTCTGCTCCGCCGCAAGGTTTCCATCGGCGGCGAGGAACTCATTGGTGCTCTCCTGCGGCTGGGCGCAGTTGATATGCAGGGTCTGAATGTCTTGGCTGCCCTTCTTCACCTTCACGTTCAGCCCGGAGAGCGGCAGGTTGCCGGTGTTGCGCACGGAAAGAATCAGGTCGATGTAATCCCCGGCGCACACGCAGGGGTCGTTGGGCACAGCGGCCTGCAATTCAGCCGACATCACCAACTGATAGGTGAACTTGGTCAGGGACTGGCGCACGTAGGAGCCGTTTTTGTTGCCCAAATCCACCGCGTAGAAGCCCGTGCCCGAATCCTGCAGCTTGACGCTGGAGGGGCTTTCGCCGAGCTGCACCAGCGTAAAGGGATCGCAGATGGTGTCGGTATCCGGGTCGTAGCGCACGCAGCGCACCAGATATTCCGCTTTGGCATCGGGCACGACGTTGGTATTGGGGGTCGAGCACTCCGTCCAGTACAGATAGATGCCGCCGCCGAACTTGACGGTGTCAAAGCGATCCGCGTTGACCTCGATGTCGTAATCGGTCACAGTCACGGGTTTTTCCGGGCTTTGGGGCGACAGCGTGACGCCCTTCAGCCGGTGGATGAAACCGCCCTCGTCCGTCTTCACCCTGTCCAGATAGAACAGGGTATCCTTGTCGTCAATGCCGTTGATGCGGGTCACCACTTTGAAATTGACGATGTCGCCCTTGGCTAGCACCTGACGATTGTTTTTGCGAATGCGGGCAAGCACGCTGTTCGTGCCCAGCGTGTCCAGAACATAGAAGTTCATCTTATCTTCTTCCTTATCTTCTTCCGGCGCGCTTGCGGAAACAGCCGTCGGCTCGCCCACGTGGTAACGGGCGATCTCCTTCCCGTTTTCAAAGAGGTAGGATTTCAGCGCAGTGCAACTGAAATTCGCTACATTATCATTTCCGCTGACGACCAGCTCGCTGACTTTTGTTTCGTCAGAGCGGACATAGGTGTTGACCATGAACACGGAGGACAGCTTCTTGGTGGCGGTTAAAAACACTTCCGGCATGGTGGGATAGCTGTAATTGGTGAAGTTGCCAGTTTCCTCGTGATAATACACCACTTTCAGGGAGCCATCGCCTTGCTGTTGCATCAGCACCGACGCGACGCAGGCTTCCTGCGGTGGGTTGACCTTGTCTTCGGAGGTGGGCTTTGTAAACCTGCCGCTCAAGATGGTCAGGGCGCAGAAATTGCTGGAATTCCCTTGAATATCCCGGCTCGGCTCCACGGTAAAGTCGTAATCGACAAACCAGTTCTGATATTTTGCGTTCGTGTTGCTGCGCTTGGCGGGGTTGTCGGAGGTGTCTATCCAGTCCACATGCCCGTACTTGCGCGTCCTCAGATTACACCAGTTGACCCGCTCCCAGTCCGTATCGCCCTTGCCGGGCTGAATCCAGAACAGATAGGTGTCGCCGTCCACCACGACATACTGGAAGTCGCCCGCGGAACAGTCGATTCGCTCAAACAGCTTTTCTGTCTCGGTGGGCTCCACCCCGCTGGCGCCTGCTGCCTTTACTACGCCATTGGCGGCGGCCGGCAAGGGCGGTTCCGCGCCGCTGTTATCCCGCCACAACGAGCTCGTCGTCGTTTTGCTGGAAGCCGTCATCGCTATCGAATCGGACGAACTCAGCGGGAGGTTGCCCTCCCACAGGGTGGTGCTCCATTTTAGGAACAGGGCGCGCAGGGTCACGCTGAGGCCGATGCCGATTCGAGCCTCGGCAGAAACCTGCGGCGTGGTGAGATGGATGATGGGGTTGATGTAGCCGTAGCCGCGGAGCGACACGGAGAGCACATCCTTCAACCCCAGGCCGATGGTTCCGCCCAGCTCCAGCCGGAAGCTGATGGTCATGCCGCTGTCATAGCCGATGACAGGGCCTTCCTTGACCTTCAGAAGCCCGTTTTCGATTTCGGCTTTCATGTTCAGGCTGATGCCGACGCCGAAGCTGGCGCCCATGCTGAAATCGATCCCGGCAAAGAAGGGCACGGGGCCGATGGTGAAGGTTTGGGTGAAGCCCGCCTCAAAGGCAAACGTCGCGCCGCCGTTTCCGCGCAGTTCGAGGGATTGGTCGCTGCGGCGATACAGCCCCTGCATGGCCGCAAAGGGCGTGATATGCACGCCGTAATCGCCCAGCAGCTTGGGGGTGGTGGTGGTGTTGACGTTGCGGTATACGCCGGCCGCCGCCAGCAGCTTATCCGCGGCAGACTGCTTGTCAAACTCCTTGATCGCCCGCTCCTGATCCTGCGTGTCGTCGGTCTTCCAGGTCGTGCTCTCCGGGGCGAAGTCGTAGCCCCAGGAGAACATGCCCATGCCGGAGGGCAGAATCATAAGCGTGGGATAGTTGCCGGGGATGGAGAGGGAAAGCGTGCTTCCGCTGATAAAGGGAACATCGCCCGGAATGGTAAAGCCAAAACCGCCCGAGCCGCTGGTGAAGGAGAACAGCGCGCTGTGGTCGAAGAAGGGCTCGTCCACGACGGCCTTTTCGATTTTGAGATGGGTATCGAAGGTATATTCCTGTCCGTTCGTTGTGAGCTTGAAGGAAACCTTGGCTTCCGGATGCAGGATGCGCAGCCATTCTTTCTCGAAGGTGAACACCTTCTTGTCGCTGTCGGCCGCGGTAAACGTCTGCTTGACGGATTGGAACGCCGTGCCCGCCGCGTCGGTGGGGTAGCGCATCTCCAATTCGCCGCTGCCGGCGCAGGAAAGCTTGACGGAAAAGGTGTGTTTGAGGTTGTTCTTTTTGGAATAGTAAAAGGAACTTTCCTCGTTTAGAATATCCCGGCCGTTGAAGCAGGCCATGACCAGATACGGGGTCTGATCGTCCTTCTTCAAATGGACGGAGACGGATTCGCCGCCGCGGATTTTGACGGTTTGAATTTCGTGGGTCTGGTAGCCGTTCGCGGTGACGCGCAGGCCCAGCTTCATATCCGTTTTTTCATCCGCACCCAGATCGGATACCCAAAACACCGCCCGGCCGTCGGGTTCGGTGACCACGTCCTTGGTGCGCTTGGAATCCTTGTTGTTGACCAGATGCACCAGCGCGCCGGACAGGGGATTTTTATCCGAATCATATACCGCGATGCAGATCTGCTTGGTGGAAATAACGGTCACGTCAAAATCAATCGCGTCGGCCGCGTTTTCCGAGATTTCCAAAGCGCGGGCCTTGTCCATTAAACCGGTGACGCTGTTCGTCTGCGCGAACAGCATGCTTTCGTTGATGGGCGCGGCCAGCATGCTTTCGCTGCACCGGTTGACCAGCGCGGTATAGTCGGCGTAGTTGGCGCTGATGGTCTTGATGGCCTGCAGGATCTCTTCCTTGGCCTCCATCATGCGGTCATAAGCGCGGGCGCGGTCATAGGCGGAGGCGCTGACGTCCTGATAGAGGCGGATGCCGTTGAGAATCGCCATTCGCCCGTCCGAAAGCTGCTCTTCATAATAGGTAAGCTGATCTTCCCGCTCGCGCAGTTCCCATTCCAAGGTGCTGACATCGGCTTGGAAGCTGCTGCCGGACAGGCCGGAGGCCAACTGAATGTAATCCTGCGCCGAGCCGAGCAGGCTGCGCAGCTTTTCCGAGAGAAACCAGTCGGTCCACTGCCACATTTGCAGCGCGTTCATCGAGGCGGAGGGGCTCATGCCCTCGTGCCACGTGGCTCCGGTCTGAGCGTCGCCCGCCAGCGCTTTCAGCGAGGCGATTTCGGCGTAGTGCAGGACGGGCACAGCCGTTTCTGCCAAGCCGGGCATCGCGCCCAGAAGGATTGCCAGCGTCAGCAGAAGGGAGAGCAGCCGTTTCATCATAAGGAAACCTCCTATTCGTCGTAAAACGTCAGCCATTCCGGATGGGTTTCAATGTCGTATGCTTCGCGCCACTGGCTGACCAGCTCCTCCAGTCGGCGGGTCTGTTTGTCCGTCAGCGCCGCCTGCGTCAGCAGGTCGTGCTGCTCGTCCGTCAGCGCCAGCGGGCCGGCCGGTTCGTCCGCCGCGTACAGGATGATGTGAACGCCTGCCGACGTGACCACCGGCTCCGATACGTCCCCCGGCTTTTCAAGCGCCAGCGCCGCGCTTAGAAACGCTTCGTCCCACAGTTGGGAATCGGCGTGCAGCAGATACCCCGCGTCCTCGGGCGGAACGGAGGTGTCATAGGAATAGCGCTGCATCTGGCTTTCAAAGCTCTCGCCCGCGTCCAGCGCCTGATAGATGGCGGCGATCTGCGCCGACGCGGCGTCCGCGTCCGGCAGCGCCATCACGATGTGCTTGATCCGCCGGTAGCCCTCCGGGATGTAATAGGTCTGCCCGCCGCTCAGGAGCACCTCCTGCTCGAACAGGGGGATGTCGTCTTCATAGCGCGCCCGATAGACGGATACATATTGCTGCTCGTAGTAATCCTGCACCTCTTGATCGGTCACGGAGAGATCCCCGCAGTACAGGGCGATGAGCCGCTGGTTTTTCAGCGTCAGCTCCGCCTCCTGCCGGTATGCGTCCAGCGTGTAGCCCATATGGGTCAGAAAGGCGCTGATCTGCTCGTCGGTCGCGTCGGGCGTTCCCGACCGAATCGCCTCGGCCATCTGCTGCCAGGCCGCCTCGTAGGCCTGCCGCGCCTGCTCGTCCAGCGCCTGACGGGTCTGCTCGTCGATCTCCGCCTGCCCTTCCTTGCGAAGCTGATTTTCCAGCACGCCCAGCCCCACAAAGCGCTCCAGCACGCTGTCGGCCAACTGCTGCTTTTGGGCGGCGCTCAGGCTGATGCCCGAAGATTCGTAGAGCTGGTAACCGGCGTTCAGGGAGTTTTGCACCGTCTGCACATCGTAGGTCACCTCGCCAACCCGCACAACCCCGTCGGTCTGCTCCGCCAACGCGGGGCAAACCGCCAGCAGGCCGCACAGCAGCGCGATCCATCCTCGTTTTTTCATGGCTGTCCTTCTTTCCGATATTGTTTGCTGAGCAGCGAAACGCTCAGTTTCAAAACGTCCATCTGGCTTTTCAAATAATACTCGTCCTCAAACAGCGCGTAATGCACCGCCGCGCGGACAAAGATGAAGATCAGGGGCGTGAGCACCTCACAGGGGATGCCGAGGTGCGGCTCCATCTGCCGGGCATACGCGGAATAGCGTTCGGTCACCCCGGCAAAAAATCGCTTGCCGTGCTCGATGTATTTGGGGTGCGTGTAGACCTGATACATCAGCCGGTATTTTTTGCCGTGACGCTTTGCCGTCCAATAGGGCACCTCGTCGATGAACCGTTGAATATCCTGCGGGCTGGTGGGGGCGAGCCGCATGAAATCGTCCTCCACCTTGCTCATGCAGTAGGCGGTGGATTGCACGATCAGATCGTCCAGCGTGTCGAAATAGGTATACAGGCTGGCCTTTGACAGGCCGCATGCGTCCGCCAGCGCCTGAATCCCCGTTCCGGTCAGGCCGTTTTCCGCGTAGCAGTTGAAGCAGGCTTCCATAATTTCCGCCTTTTTTCTCTGAAAGGCTTGTTCGTCTCGTTCTCTCATATCATCCTCATGTTTATTGGCTGATCGTCTTTATTGGTTGACCAACCGTTCGTTCTATCAAAGAATAACACAAAAAAAGAATGCTGTAAAGGCGTGCTGGGTATAAATTGTATAAAAATAGGAATGTTTTTGCGGCGAACAGCCGATTTTGATGGGGACAGTCAATGAGTATATTCGAAATTTCGCATAAATTCTGACAACGGGCGCGCAATGCGCGCCTAACTCCTTCAGTCACGGCTGCGCCGTGCCAGACCTTCGGCGTTCCGCTTGCCTGTTTCCCGCACAGCGGGCGGCAAGCTCCAC
>ERZ773145.3081-NODE-3081-length-10897-cov-7.323095_pt1 | contig 10897 bp, 10 predicted proteins | sample MGYA00580848_ERZ773145 | MGnify/ENA primary metagenome ERZ773145 (study PRJEB29015, sample SAMEA2737858) | human gut metagenome | biome: human gut; feature: human-associated habitat; material: faeces | place: China | collected 2012 ... | reverse complement strand
ACCTGTGACCCCATGCACGTCAAGCATGTGCTCTACCAGCTGAGCTAACCGCGCGAATCGAACAGTGATATACTACTATATCCGCATTCTTTTGTCAACATCTTTTTTCAAAAAGTGCGGATTTTTTCTTCCCCCCGTGAAGAGACTGTTTATAGCATACGCTAAGAGCTCGCTGATGTAAAGAGGGGAAAATAGCAGAAATTCGCCGCCGTTTTTCATCTATTTTTCTGCGGGCACATTTCTTGTCAAGCCGCCGTACGTTCTATATAATAGGCATATATTATGTGTAAATTGAAAATGGGGTGCTTTTTACGATGGGACAAATCGGTTTTGATAACGACAAATACCTTGCCATGCAGTCCGCGCACATCCGCGAGCGCATCAGCAAGTTCGGCGGCAAGCTGTACCTGGAGTTCGGCGGCAAGCTCTTCGACGACTTTCACGCTTCGCGCGTGCTGCCCGGCTTCCAGCCCGACAGCAAGATCCGCATGCTTCAGCAGCTGCGCGACGACGCGGAGATCGTCATCGCGGTCAACGCGAACGACATTGAAAAGAACAAGGTGCGCGGCGACCTCGGCATCACCTATGATGACGACTGCCTGCGCCTGATCGACGCGTTCCGCTCGCTGGGGCTTTATGTCGGCGGCGTATGCATCACGCAGTACGCGGGGCAGAACGCGGCGGATGCCTTCATCAAGCGTCTCAACACGCTTGGCGTTCGCAACTACCGCCACTACCCCATCGCGGGCTATCCCTCCGACGTCGCCCACATCGTGAGCGACGAGGGCTTTGGCCACAACGAGTATATCGAGACGACGCACTCGCTCATCGTCGTCACCGCGCCGGGCCCCGGCAGCGGCAAGATGGCGACGTGCCTCTCCCAGCTCTACCACGAGCACAAACACGGCGTGAGCGCGGGCTACGCCAAGTTTGAGACCTTCCCCATCTGGAACCTGCCGCTCAAGCACCCCGTGAACCTCGCCTACGAAGCCGCGACCGCGGACCTTGACGACGTGAACATGATCGACCCGTTCCACCTCGAGGCCTACGGCGAGACGACCGTGAACTATAACCGCGACGTGGAGATCTTCCCCGTCCTGCGCGCGATCTTCGAGCGCATCTCCGGCAAGTGCCCCTACCAGTCCCCCACCGACATGGGCGTCAACATGGCGGGCAACTGCATCATCGACGATGAGGTCTGTCGTCAGGCCTCGCGCATGGAAATTCTGCGCCGCTACTACACCGCGCAGGTCGACGTCGCGCGCGGCATTGCTGACACCTGCCAGCTCAGAAAGCTCGAGCTCGTCATGCAGCAGGCGGATGTGACGCCCGACCTCTGCCCCGCTGTGGCCGCGGCCAAGCAGAAGGCCGAGGAGACCGGCGCGCCCGCGGGCGCGATGGTGCTGCCCGACGGCCGCGTTGTCACGGGCAAGACCTCTTCCCTGCTCGGCGCTTCGGCGGCGCTGCTGCTCAACGCGCTCAAGGCCATGGCGGGCATCCGCAGCGACATGAACCTCATCTCGAATCAGGTCATTGAGCCGATCTCAGCGCTCAAGATCCAGTCGCTCGGCCACCACAACCCGCGCCTGCACTCTGACGAGGTGCTCATCGCGCTGGCGATCTCGGCGCTGACGAACCCCCTCGCCGACATGGCAAGAGCCCAGCTCGGCACGCTCCGCGGCTGCGATGCGCACTTCTCCGTCATCATCTCGGAGGAGGACATCAAGCTCTACAAGCGCCTCGGCATTCACGTCAGCTGTGAGCCGAAGTATGAATCCAAGCGTCTTTATCACAAATAATTCGGAGAAAGCAACATCATGTCTAACGAAAAGAATCTTCCCTATGCCGTCGTCTGCGGCGGCGTGAATATCGACATCGGTGCGCACTCTTTCGCACCGCTGCGCGCGAAGGACTCGAACCCCGGCAAGGTCGAGCTGAGCCTCGGCGGCGTGGGACGCAACATCGCGCACAACATGCGCCTGCTCGGCGTACCGACGTATCTTCTGACCGCCGTGGGCGGCGATTCGCGCGCAAGCCAGGTCGAAGAGAGCTGTAAAGAACTCGGCATCGACCTTTCGCACGCGCTGCGCGTGCCCGACGGCCGCACCTCGACCTACGTGTTCGTGGGCGACAGCGACGGCGACATGGCCGTGGCCGTGGCCGACATGGAGATCTGCGAAAAGTTGACGCCGGACTACTTCGCCTCGCAGAAGGAGCTGCTCGACGGCGCCGCCGCGGTGGTCGTGGACGCGAACCTGCCGCGCGAGTCCATCGCGCACCTTGTCGAGCACTGCGCCGCGCCGCTCTTCGTCGATCCGGTGTCCACCGTCAAGGCGGAAAAGCTCCAGGGCTTACTCAGTCACGTCCACACGCTCAAGCCCAACCGCATCGAAGCAGAGCTCCTCTCCGGCGTGAAGATCTCGGACGACGCCACGCTCCATCAAGCCGCGCAGGCGCTGCTCGATCAGGGCGTGCAGCGCGTGTTCCTGTCGCTCGGCGGCGACGGCGTGTTCGCCGCGCAGCAGGGCGAGACGCATTTGGAGCCCATCTGCAAGGCCGAGATGCGCAACGCCACCGGCGCGGGCGACGCGATGATGGCGTCCCTCGTCTGGTCGTTTCTCGCGGGCCGCAACCTTGCCGAAAGCTGCGCCGCCGGCACCGCCGCCGCGGCCATCGCGGTCGAGAGCGAAGAGACCATCAATCCGAACATAAGCGCCGAGGCCGTTCTGGCCCGCGCCGCGAAGTAAATTTCTACGACAAAAAAGAACCGTCCGATCGGACGGTTCTTTTTTTGCTTATTTTCTCAGATCCAGCAGCATCGCGACGTGGCGATAGAGGCTTCTCTTGACCGCGGGGGTCATGCAGGCCTCCTTGATGGGCATGGCGAGCTTTCTGAGCTCGTCCTCGGCCTGCGCGATGACCTCGTCATCCGTGGCGTCGGAGTCGATCTTCGCCGCCGTCTCGGCCATCACGACCGGATGGGGCGCGACCGCGCCCGCGGCCAGACGCGCGGGGCGCGAAGTTGATGATCGGGAAGTCGATCGTCGTGCGCATGGCGTACTTATAAAAGCCGCTGCGCTCGCCCTCTTCCGCCGCGGGGACGAAAAAGCGCGTGACGAGGATGGGCAGGTGCTCGTGACAGGCAAGGCCGTTTGCCACGCTGTGGCGCTCGATGAGGGATGCAAGGTCCGTGCGGTGCGTCTCGCCGTCTTCGATGTACTCGACCTCCGCCTCGTAGGCGATGAGCGCGGTGGCGACGTCGGAATAGTAGATCGCGCGGCAGACCGGCGAGTTCGGGATCTGGTGGCAAATGCTGCCGCCGGTCTTGAAGCAGTAGGCAAGGCCGCTGCGCCACAGGTGCGGCTGGTTGAAGTAGATGCAGCGGCGGTCCTGCATGATGTTGCCGCCGACGGTGGCGATGTTTCTGATCTGCGGGGACACCGTCAGCGACGCCGCCTGCGCGGTCGCCGATGGTCAGCGGCTCGGTCGTCAACACCTTTTCATCCGCCATCAGAAGCGGAGAGGGCGGGTTGCCCGAGCAGTTGAAGTAGGCCTGCGGGGCCTCCTCCGGCAGGGCGCAGCCGAGAAAACCGGGAACCTTTTCCGCCTCGCTCACATCGATGCTCAGCACCTTGGCGTGGGAATACGGGCAGCGCACGAGCGCGGCGTAGGCCATGTTGGGGAGCTCTAAATCGTCGGTGTACTTGCCGCGGCCCAGCGCCTTATCCATGGACGCAAGGCGCGGCGTGGCGTGGTTGACAATGTCGAAATGATGCTGCTCCATCACTGCTGCGCCCCCTTTCCGTTCGCGTACTGTTCAATGACTCTGGAGGCCGCGACAATGGCCTCCTCGATCTTCGTGTAGCCCGTGCAGCGGCAGAGGTTGCCGGACATGGCGGCGTGGATCTCCTCGCGCGTGGGATGGGAATCGCGGTCAAGCAGCGCCTTGGCTGCCATGATCATTCCGGGCGTGCAGTAGCCGCACTGGATGGCACCGGCGTCGATAAACGCCTACTGCAGCGGGTGCGGCTCGTCGGCGGTGCCGATGCCCTCGATGGTCTCGACCGTACTGCCGTCCGCCTCGATGGCGAACACACAGCACGAGTTGACCGCGCGCCCGTCCATGATGACCGTGCAGGCGCCGCATTCGCCAAGGTCACAGCCCTTCTTCGCGCCCGTCAGGTGCGCGCGCTCGCGCAGCACGTGCAGAAGCGTCTCCTGCGGCTCCACCGTAAACGCGCGGATCTCGCCGTTGAGCGTCAGGTGGATCGTGTGGTTGTTTTCAAGCATGATGTTCTATCTCCTGTGCAGAATTTGCTGTATGTTCCGTATTGGCCCGTTTCCGCCGCTCTGTGCGCTGCGGCAGGTCTCTCACTCACCGGAGAGCGGGCGTCTCATATCCTCTTTTTCGCCCTCTGGCATATTCTTTCCCGCGCGGGCGCAACGGCCCTCGAGGGCCCTTTTTTTGGTATGGGCAACAGTATACTATCTATTTGCACAAAATCAAGCGTTTAAATTATGTCGAATTCATTCAACTTTTGTACATTATGTCTCAAAGCGGTTATCAACGCTTTTTCCAACGCTCGAACGGGGCGTCCCCCCTCGTCTTTCTCCACATCCAAAAAAAGGCGCGGGACAGCCTTCGCTGCCCCGTGCCCTTTTCCCTTTTTGCGCAAAAAACGGGCCGCTGAGGGATCACCTGCCCCGTGACCTGCACCGCGATATGGCCGTCCGGCGTATCCGCCGTAAAGCCAAACGCTTCAAACCGTCCGCCGCTGTCCGCCGCCTCCGTCACGATGGGGACGAACTCGACGTCGTAGGCCTTCATCGCTTCGGTGACGCTCTCGAGCTGGTCTGCCGTGACCTTGACGTACACGCGGTCGAACTTTTCCGTGAGCTCGCTCATCACGATGCCGGAGTTTGCCTCGCTGCCCGCAAGCGCGATGTCCGCGTCCACACTGACGGAGAGCTTGCCCTTGTAGCCCGCCTGCTCAAGCGCGGTGTGGATATCGTCGGCGAGCAGCGCAAGCGCCTCCTGCTGCGTCATGGTGCGCTCGTCCGTCTTGATGCGGCTCATGCGCCCCTCGCGCGGGTAGTGGAAATCGTCGAGCAGCAGCTCATCAAAGCCCATCTGTGCGCATTCCGTGACGATATCGGTCACATATTGGCGCGCGGCCTGCTTTTCGGGCGCGAGCCAGTGCGTGCTGTTCGTATCGTACCAGACAAAGCCCGTCAGCTGGCACACGGCGGCGTCCGTCATGTGCTCGTAGGCGTACAGGCTGTCGTGCAGCGTGCTGATGCGGCCGATCGTATAGTAGTCCGAGTCGACAAGGCCCTGAATGGCCGTGTCCGATGTGCTGTTCCCGGCCACCGCGCCGCAGTCGATCGCGCCCTGCACCTTAGAGCCGTAATGGATCTTGCCGCTCGCGTCCTTGAGCTCGACCGCCACGGCGTTCACGTCCTTATCAAGGCCATCGAGCGCTGCCTGCCAATCGCTGCCGAGCGCGTCCGCACCCAGCTCGACTGCGTAGGTATCCTTGATGACGGGCTTTTGCACCGTGATCTCAAGGTCGTCCTGCTTCTTATCGTCGCCGCTGTCGCCGCCATTTGCGGTGTCGTCCTGTGGGGTCTTCTTTATCCAGGGGAACTCAAAGCGGACCGAGCCGTCCGCATCGTATACCATATAGCGCTGCGCAAACAAAAAGCCGCACGCCAGCAGCAAAATGACCACCAGCACCACGGCCAGCACGCCTCTGCCGCGCCTGCGCCCACGATAACCGGTATAGCCCTTCGTTCCGCTCGATCTTCTTGCCATTGTCTGCATCCGCCTCCTTTTTCTCGTGCAACAGTTTACCTTTTGAGAGCAAAAAAATCAACAAAAACCTTTCGGTTTTTGTTGATTTTCCGTTTTTGTATGCTTTAGCCCTCGATAGCGTCCATCAGCGCGACGCGGCGGGCGTGGCGGCCGCCCTCAAACGCGGTGGAGAGGAACGTCTCAACCATGGCCGCGGCCAGCTTCGGGCCCGTGAAGCCCGCGCCGATGGCCATCATGTTCGCGTTGTTGTGCTGGCGGCAGAGCTGCGCCTCGAGCGTATCGGCGCAGTGCGCGCAGCGGATGCCCTTGACCTTGTTCGCCGCAATGGAGATGCCGATGCCCGTCGTGCACACGACGATACCGTACTCGCATTCCCCGCTTGCGACGGCACGCGCGGCGGCCTCACCGAAAATGGGATAGTCGCAGCTCTCGGTGGAATAGGTGCCGCAGTCCTTGACCTCGTGGCCCAGGCCCTCCAGCTGCTTTTTGATGTCTTCCTTCATGGCGTATCCGCCGTGGTCACAGCCCAATGCGATCTTCATAGTGTTTCTCCTTTTGTCAGTCAGATTTTGTGAAAGACCGGTTTTTTCTTTTCAAACGTGCACACATAGTTGAGGCCGCAGCTCTTTAAAAGCTCCTGCGTCTCGCGGGCGCGCATGCCGACGAATTCCGGCGTATGCGCGTCGGTGCCGATGGTGATGATCTCGCCGCTGAGCTCGTGATAGAGCCTCAGCCATTTGGCGTCCGGCAGCGGCGTGTTGCCGCGGTTGACGTTGCACTCGATGCCGCAGCCGTTTTCAATGAGTGCGCGGAACACCTGCGCCACCTCGTCCTCAAAACCGTCGAAACTCATGTGCATGCCGTGGTTTTCGTTCATGTAGCGAAGCGGCAGCGTCAGGTGGCCGAGCACGGAGAACTTCCCCCACTTGGCCGTCTCCAGAACGAGCGTTAAATAGTCCGCGATCTGCTCGCGCGCCTCCTGCTCCGTGGCCTCGGGCATGAAGTAGAGGTCGTTCCAATCGTACTTTTCCGACAGCTGATGCTGCGAGCCGATGACAAAGTCGAGCTCCGGCAAACGCGAGAGCAGCTCGTCTGCGTAGGCAAAGTCGCGCATCGCCTCGCCGAGCTCGATACCGCGGCGGACGATGATCTTCCCGTCCGCCGCCTGGTCGGCGCGCGCAAAGGTCTCTTCACGATTCGAAAAATCGTGCTCCCAGTGCGCCGTCTCCCTCGGGCGGAACAGGTCTACATGGTCGGTCAGGCACATTTCCTGCAAACCCTGCGCGATGCCCGCGCGCACCATGTCTTCCACCGGCGTTTTCGAGTCGAACGAAAGCGAACAGTGGGTGTGATAATCGGATAAATACATCTTCTATTCGTTACAGCTTGAACTTTCCGAAAAAGCTCTTGTGTTCCTCATAATTCTTCTCGCCGAGCGACTCACTGAACTTCTTGAGCGCTTCCTTCTGCTCGCGGTTCAGGTTGCGCGGCGTCTCGATATACACGGTGACGTACTGGTCGCCGCGGCCGCGGCCGTTGAGGCCGGGGATGCCCTTGCCTTTCAGGCGGAACGTCGTGCCGCTCTGCGTCCCCTCGGGGATGGTGTACTTCACCTTGCCGTCGATCGTCGGGATCTCAAGCTCCGCGCCGAGCACCGCCTGCGTAAACGTGATGGGCGCTTCGCACAGGACGCTCGTGCCCTCGCGGCGGAAGATCTCGTGCGGACGCACGGACACAACGATCAGCAGATCGCCCGCGGGGCCGCCGTTCTTACCCGCGTTGCCCTGCGCGCGCAGCGAAATGGTCTGCCCGTTGTCGATGCCCGCAGGAATGCTGACCTTGATGGTCTTGCGGTGGCGGATCATGCCCTTGCCGCCGCACTTGGGGCAGGGCTGATGAATGATCTTACCCTTGCCTCCGCAGCGCTGGCAGGGGGCCGACGTCGACATATAGCCCAGCGGCGTCTGGCGGCGCTGCTGGATCACGCCGCTGCCGCGGCAGTCAGGGCAGACCTCGGCGGTCGTGCCCTTGGCGCAGCCCGAGCCGCGGCAGTCAGGACACTGCTCGATGCGGTCGATGCTGACTTCCTTCTCGCAGCCGAAGGCCGCCTCTTCAAAGCTGATGTTCACGCTCGTGCGCAGGCTTTCGCCGCGCTGGGGCGCGTTGGGGTTCGCGCGCGCGCCGCCGAAGCCCCCGCCGAAGAAGCTGCCGAAGATATCGCCGAGGTCGCCGAAGTCGAACCCGCCCGCGCTGTAAGCGCCGCCACCGGCGCCTGCGCCGTAATTCGGGTCAACGCCCGCAAAGCCGAACTGGTCGTAGCGCGCCTTCTTGTCTGGGTCGCTCAAAACCTCGTTCGCCTCGTTGATCTCCTTGAACTTCTCCTCGGCTTCCTTGTCGCCGGGGTTCATGTCGGGATGATACTTGCGTGCGAGCTTTTTGTATGCTTTTTTGATCTCTTCTTCCGAAGCGCCCTTGGAAACGCCGAGCACCTCGTAATAGTCTCTTTTATTTTCAGCCATAGACTACGCTCCTAAAAACGCCGCAATCGGGGGCAGTATAAACTGTCCCCGCTGCGTCGATCGGTTTCAAATTACTTCTTGTTGTTGTCGTCGTCATCCACGACCTTGTAGTCAGCATCATAATACTGCTGACCGTTCGGGCCGGTCTGCGCGCCGCCGTTCTGGCCGCCCATGTCGGGACCGGCCTGTGCGCCGCCCTGCGGGTTCGCCTGCTGATAGAGCTTCTCACTCATCTGGTAGAACATCTGCGTGAGCTCTTCGGTCGCGCTCTTGATGGCGTCGGTATCGTCGCCCTTGAGGACTTCCTTCAGCTTGTCGATACCACTCTGGACCTTGGCCTTCTCGTCCGCGGGGATCTTGTCGCCCACTTCGCCGAGGGTCTTCTCGCTCTGGTAGACCATCTGGTCGGCCTGGTTGCGGACTTCGACCTTTTCCTTGATCTTGGCGTCCTCAGCGGCGTACTGCTCGGCGTCCTTGACGGCCTTTTCGATATCCTCCTTGCTCATGTTGGAGGAAGAAGTGATGGTGATGTGCTGCTCAGTGCCGGTGCCGAGGTCCTTCGCGCTGACGTTCACGATGCCGTTGGCGTCGATATCGAATGTGACCTCGATCTGAGGCACGCCGCGGCGAGCCGGAGCGATGCCATCGAGGTGGAAGCGGCCGAGGCTCTTGTTGGCAGCGGCCATCTCACGCTCGCCCTGCAGAACGTTGACTTCAACGCTCGTCTGGTTGTCGGCGGCGGTGGAGAAGATCTGGCTCTTCTTCACGGGGATGGTGGTGTTGCGGTCGATGAGCTTGGTGCAAACGCCGCCCATGGTCTCAATGCCGAGGGACAGCGGGGTGACGTCGAGCAGCAGCAGGCCCTTGACATCGCCGGTCAGAACGCCAGCCTGAAGAGCAGCGCCCATGGCGACGCACTCATCGGGGTTGATGCCCTTGAAGCCTTCCTTGCCGGTGAGCTTCTTGACCATTTCCTGCACGGCCGGGACACGGCTGGAGCCGCCGACGAGCAGGACCTTCGTCAGGTCGGATGCGGTGATGCCGGCGTCGCTCATGGCCTGGCGCACCGGGCCTGCGGTCTTTTCGACGAGGTGGGCGGTCAGCTCATTGAACTTGGCGCGCGTGAGCGTCACGTCCAGGTGCTTCGGGCCGGTCGCGTCCGCCGTGATGTACGGCAGATTGATGTTCGTGCTCGTCACGCCGGACAGCTCAATCTTCGCCTTCTCGGCCGCTTCCTTCAGGCGCTGCATGGCCACGCGGTCGCCCGAGAGGTCGATGCCTTCGCTCTTCTTGAACTCCTGCACGAGGTAGTTGGTGATGCACTGGTCAAAGTCATCGCCGCCGAGGCGGTTGTTGCCGGCCGTGGCCAGCACTTCGATGACGCCGTCGCCGATCTCCAGCACGGAGACATCGAACGTGCCGCCGCCGAGGTCGTAGACCATGATCTTCTGGTCGGTCTCCTTATCGAGGCCGTAGGCCAGCGCGGCCGCCGTCGGCTCGTTGATGATACGCTTGACGTCGAGGCCGGCGATCTTGCCGGCGTCCTTGGTCGCCTGACGCTGCGCGTCGGTGAAGTAGGCCGGCACGGTGATGACGGCTTCGGTCACGGGCTCGCCGAGATAGGCTTCCGCATCGGCCTTCAGCTTCTGCAGGATCATGGCGCTGATCTCCTGCGGGGTGTACTTCTTGCCGTCGATTTCGACTTTATAATCCGAGCCCATCTCGCGCTTGATCGAGCTGATCGTGCGGTCCGGGTTCGTGACGGCCTGACGCTTTGCCACCTGGCCGACCATACGCTCGCCGGTCTTGGAGAACGCGACGACGGACGGGGTGGTGCGATGACCTTCCGCGTTGGGGATAACGGTCGCTTCGCCGCCCTCCATGACGGAGACGCAGCTATTGGTAGTGCCAAGGTCGATACCGATAATTTTACTCATAATGATTTCCTCCTGTATTGAAAGCAGATTGTGTATACAAATTTATATTGGAATCAGTTTGCGACTTTCACGACGGAATACCGCAGCACGCGGTCGCCGATGCAAAAGCCCTTTTCAAACTCTTCCACGACAACGCCCTCGCCGTAGGCATCATCCTCGATGTGCATGACGGCGTTGTGGCGGTTGGCGTCAAATGGTTGGCCGACGGCTTCGATCGCCGTCACGCCGAGCTGATTGAGCGCGGAGTTGTACTGGTTCATGATGCCCTCAAGGCCCTTGCGGGCGGGATCGTCTGCCGGGGTCTGCGCCAGAGCGCGGGACAGACTGTCGTACACCGGCAGGAACTTTTTGAGCGTGTCGCAGCGGACGTCCGCGTAGATCGCTTCGCGCTCGCGGGTGCTGCGGCGGCGGTAGTTGTCATATTCAGCGAGCAGGCGGAGGTACTTATCTTTCTCCGCCGCGAGATCGGCTTCGATCTCTTTTTTCGTCTCTTTCTTTTCTTTGGATTCCTTTTCTTTTTTGGTTTCCTTCTTGTCGGCCTTGTTGCCGTCCTGCTTGGCCGGAGCTTCTTCGGTCTCGGCGGCCGGGGCGGCCGTGTCGGTCTTCACGTCTTCAGCGGTCGGATC
>ERZ773145.3079-NODE-3079-length-10903-cov-4.098544_pt1 | contig 10903 bp, 10 predicted proteins | sample MGYA00580848_ERZ773145 | MGnify/ENA primary metagenome ERZ773145 (study PRJEB29015, sample SAMEA2737858) | human gut metagenome | biome: human gut; feature: human-associated habitat; material: faeces | place: China | collected 2012 ... | reverse complement strand
AGTGTATATAGTGAGATGCCTAAGCTGCTTGAGAGAGCAGGTATGTCAGATAAAGGCTCAATTACAGGTCTGTATACAGTTCTTGTTGATGGTGATGATTTTAATGAACCTATTACAGATACGGCAAGAAGTATCCTTGATGGTCATATAATGCTTTCAAGAAAGTTAGGACATAAGAATCATTATCCTGCTATTGATGTGCTTCAAAGTATATCAAGATGTATGAGCCAGATAGTATCCAAGGAACATAAGAAAGCAGCAGGCAGGTTAAAGACAGTGCTTGCTACATATAATGAAGCGGAAGACCTTATTAATATTGGGGCTTATAAGAGCGGCTCGAACAGGAATATTGATTATGCGATATCCAAGATAGATGCTGTTAACAGATTTCTTATGCAGCAGACAGATGAGAAGTTCTCACTGGATGAAGAATTGAATGCTTTATATGATTTGTTCAGTGATTATGAGGATTTTGAGAATGGAAGCCTGAAGCTTGGCGAACAGCCAAAAGCACCACAGAGAGCACAGGCAAGACGATAAATGTTGAAATCTTAATATATCTAATGTAAATATATACCAATTATCGATAAGTTGTGATAAAATATAACAGGTATGAGGGCTGATATAATATGGCAAAATTCATATATAGTATGCAGAATGTACTTAACATAAAAGAAAGAATGGAGACGCAGGCTAAGACAGAATATGCCCAGATGCTTGGAGCACTTCATGATGAGGAAGTGAAGATGCACAATATTATGTCAACACTTAATTCGTATAAGGTACAGGCTTCGCAGCTATCTATAGGAAAGCTTGATATAGCTAAGATCAGAAGATGTAATGAAGCTATTAAGATTACAGAAGATATGGCAAAGAACCAGGCTGTAATGGTTAAGCTGGCGGAAAGAAATGTTGAGGCTTCAATGAAGCGTCTTGCAGATGCAGTTAAGGAAAGAAAGGTTCAGGAAAAGCTGAAAGAAAAGGCTTTTGAGCAGTTCCTACAGGAGCTTAATGCACAGGAGATGAAAGAGATTGATGAAGTTGTAAGCTTTAATTATAATGATAGAGAAGAAGACGAATAAACGGAGAGCAGATTACTATGGCAAAGAAGAAATCCAAGGAAGAATTAGATATTGATGACAGCTTAGATCTGAATGATGAAGAAGAAAGTTCAGGCGGCAATAAGCTTCTTAACGCATTTATTGTAGTGGTTGTAATTGCTATATGGCTTGTCATATTTGGCTTGTTGATAAAGATGAATGTCGGTGGAATAGGAAGTATGCTAAGACCATTCCTTAAGAATGTTCCAGTTATCAACAGAATTCTTCCAGAGGCAACAGATGAAGAGATAGCTGAAGAGACAGGAAGCAAGTATAAGAATCTTGCTGAGGCAATAGACAGAATTAATGAACTCGAAGCAGAACTTGCACAGTATAAGGATGCAGGAACAGCTGATTCATCAACAATTGCTGATTTACAGGCAGAGATTGCCAGATTAAAAGTATTTGAAGATAACGCACAGTATTATCAGGATTTAAAGGATAAGTTCGACAGGGAAGTTGTCTATACAGATAATGCACCAGATATATCCAATTACAAATCGTGGTATGAGTCTATAGATGCAGATAATGCGGCAGAATTATATAAGCAGGTTATAAAAGATCTTGAGTATTCTCAGAAGATTAAGGACTGGGCAGAGGCATATGCTAAGATGGATGCAGCCAGTGCCGCTGCAATTCTTGAAGAGATGACAGGTGATACGAACCTTGTATCACAGATATTACAGTGTATGACATCTAAGCAGAGAGCAGCTGTACTTGCAGAGATGGATCCGGTATATGCAGCTAAGATTACAAAGATTACTCATCCATAATATTTTGGTAATCAGACATAATGTCTTATTACATATAATCATTACAAGAAAGGAGGAATATATATGGTTAGTCCAGCAGTAGTTGGAACAGGCAGCACCAATAAGGTGTCTGGAACTGCACAGACTAAGGCATCAGCTAAGAAATCGGGCGATTTCAAGTCAGTGATGGCAGATTCTCTTGCAAATGGGGCAACTAATGGTAATATTGGCAAGACTAATATCAAAGATAACCTTATTAATGTTCAGAATACTAACACTAATAAGATATCTGCAAAGAATAATACATCAGAAGATAAGAGCAGTGTTACAGGTTCGGCTAAGAATGCTGATACATCTAGTATATCAGATGTTAATTCCAAGGCAGATAATAAAGATGTCACAGATACAGTAAAAGAAGTGTGCGAAGATATTAAAGATGCTATTAAAGAAGAATTCGATGTATCAGATGAAGACATCAAAGTGGCTATGGAGTTACTTGGGCTTACAGCACTGGATCTTCTTTCAACTGCCAAAGTAGCAGAGCTTATTGAACAGCTTACAGGAACAGATGCACTTACACTAATAACTAATGAGGATATGATGCAGAGCTTTAATAACATTATCAATGTTGTGGATGAAGCTAATGCTGATATAGCAGGTATGCTTGGAGTTAAGACAGAAGAAGTTGGAATTGTTCTTGGACAGAACGATATAGCACCTGTAGTTAATTCAGAAGATACAGCTAAGCAGGATAATGTTAAAGAATCAGATGCTAAGAATGCAGATGATAATATTAACCAGACAGTAGATAATCAGGAAAGCTTAAGTGAAGTTCTTGCTAAGAAGATTACAACAGAAAGCGATGGCAAGGCAAAGAATAATATGTCGGAGTCTAACGAAGCCAACAACAAAGTTACATATGCTGATGTTGCGGATAATATGATATCTAATATTACAGATACATTTGCTGACATTATAACAGAAGATATTTCAACGGTTAAAGAAGCCGACATCGTCAATCAGGTTATAGACAGTGTAAAGCTTATGGCATCAAGAGAACTTACAAGTATGGAAGTTATGCTTAATCCAGAACATCTTGGAAGCGTGCACATTACAGTTACAGCCCGCAACGGAATTGTCTCTGCACAGATTGCAGCTCAGAATGAGCAGGTAAAGACAGCACTTGAGAACCAGATGGTTACATTAAGGGAGCAGTTTGAAAGTCAGGGACTTAAAGTTGATGCTGTGGAGATTACAGTTATGGCACATAGCTTTGAAGCAGGCCAGAATTTCGGACAGAGTGAATCTGAAAGAAAGCAGGGCGAAAGCAAGGTGCATAGAAAGCTTGATCTTTCTTCATTTGATGATGAATTAGAAGAAGATTTAGAGAGTACAGCTCCAGCACCTAAGGCAGAGGGAAGCAGTGTTGAATATCTTGCATAGAACAAAGACATGTATTAAATTACTATTTTAATTGAATAAAGAAAGGAGAACACATATGGCAGTAGATTCATCTAATGCAGTATCACAAAGCCAGATTATCAGTTCTACATCTAAGACAACGAATACTAAGAAGTCTAACACACTTAATATGGAGAACTTCTTGAGCCTTTTAGTAGCAGAAATGCAGAATCAGGATCCGCTTGAACCAACAAGTAATTCAGATTATATGGCTCAGATGGCAACATTCTCACAGGTAGAAGCTACAACAGAGATGAATGAAAAAGTGCTTAGCCAGACAGCATCTAATCTTATTGGTAAAGCTGTTATTGTAAAGACAGATATGAATACATCTGGCTATGCTGGTGGTGTGGTTAATGGCTGGCAGGAGATTGATGGTATAATATATCTTGGTATTAACGGCGGTCTTTATGATATTAATGATGTTGATCAGGTGATTGACAAAGATTACTATGAAAAATGGAATGCATCTAATGGTTCTAATAGTTCATCTGGAAGTACAGACAGCACAACAGGCAGTACTGATTCAACAGATGATAAAAAGGACAGCACAGATTCTACTGATAAGTCAGAAGCAGCTGGGTCAGAAGAATAGAATTCGTACAGGAAAGGGATTGAATGTACATAATGCTTTAATTTAATTGATGTAAGATGGGAGATGTCTATGAATAATATACTCAATGGCAGCGTTACTTCAATTGAAAGAATGGCAGAGGTTATCAGTAAGAGAAAGAAACAGGATGTTAATGCCACATATGATGGCCCTTCATTTACTGAAATATTAAGTCGTCAGCAGTCAATTGATGAGCTTGTCGCAGACAGAACTTCAGGTGTAGCATATGGGCTTAAATTCACTAAACATGCAGATGCAAGACTTGAACAGAGAGATATAAGACTAACTGACGAACAGATGATAAGGCTTGAAGAGGGAACGAAGAAGGCATATAGCAAAGGAATCAAAGAGTCTTTGGTTCTTGTTGATAATCTTGCGTTCATAGTCAATACTGATAAGAAGACAGTAATAACAGCTATTGACCAGAATTCAAGTGATGACAACATTTATACCAATATTGATGGCGCAGTAGTTATGTAACAGGACCGGTAAGGATGTTATTCATCTCTGACTGACAGATGAGATGATACGCCTCAATGTTTAATAAGAATATTAAATAACGCGGTTACGCAGTATGGAGGAATAATATTATGATGAGAGCATTGTTCTCTGGTGTGTCAGGCTTAAAATCACATCAGACAAGAATGGATGTTATAGGTAATAACATTGCAAATGTTAATACAGTAGCTTACAAATCACAGTCGATGACATTTAGTGAAGTGTTTTACCAGACAACACAGACAGCTACAGGACCTAATGCCGATACAGGTAAAGGTGGTACTAATGCTATGCAGATTGGTCTTGGCTCTTCAGTGGGTTCTATATCAACAGCAATGACAACAGAAGGTGCAACAGAGAGAACAGATAATGCAACTGATCTCGCTATTACAGGCTGTAACGCATTCTTTATTGTAAGCAGCGGTGGTAATACATATTTTACAAGAGCTGGTAACTTTACAAAGGATGAGTCAGGTGCATTGGTTACACAGTCTGGTGCAAGCGTACTTGGATGGCAGGTTGACAGCGAGACTGGTGAGATATTAAAGGATAAGGTATCACCTCTTTATCTTGAAAGTGATGCTGTTAAATATACATTACCAGAAAGAACAACAGGACTTACACTTGCTGGTAATATTAATTCAACAGAGTCTGATGATGTAACAACAACGCTTAACTTCTATGACAGCCTTGGTAGTTCATATCAGGCAACAGTAGTTCTTCATAAGGAAGGACAGACAGGTAATGATGTTACATACTCAATAACAGCATCTTCAATAACAAAGGATGGCGAAAAGACAGACCTTACACTTACAACAAGTAACACACTTGTGTTTAATTCAGTTACAGGTCTTTCTAATGAAGCTAATGCTAATATTGAATTTACAGTTGAGAGTCCAACAGCTAATGATCCACAGCTTGATAATATTGGTGCTGAAGGAACTCATATATTAACTGTTGATATGTCAGGAATTAAGATGATAGCAGATAAGTCATCAATCAAACAGACATATGGTATCAAGGATGCAACAACTGGCAATTATATTGGTGGTGGTAAGGCTGTTGGTACAATGACATCTTACGGTATTGATACAATGGGTAGAATTAATGCAAGCTATAGCAATGGTGATGTTAAGACTATTGGACAGATAGCTGTAACAGAATTCGCTAACCCTGGTGGTCTTGAGAAGGTTGGAGAGAACTTATACGCTGCAACACTTAACTCAGGTGAGTTCGATGGAATAGGAAAAGATATATCAGCTACAAAGGGTAAGATCCAGTCGGGAGTATTAGAGATGTCTAATGTGGATCTTGCACAGGAATTCACTACAATGATAACAACTCAGAGAGGTTATCAGGCTAACTCAAGGATTATTACAGTATCAGATACTTTACTTGAGGAGCTTATTAATCTTAAGAGATAATTAAGGTTATCATAACAAAGCGATTCATATTTATGGAACGCTACAGAAGAGTATTCTGCCGCGTTCCATTATTTTATTGAAAGTATAGAGTGTTTCGGAATTTTATTCTATAAGTTATGCAGACAAAAGATATAAAGAAATATTTCGTTATTATTTGTCAGATTAATTAAGAAAATATGTAGAAAAATGTCAGTATTATATTGCAATAATTTGTCATTGGTGTTTTAATATATATAGTTTAATTATGGGGGTGTTGTATATATATAATATAAGTGTGCCCCAATATGAAAGAATGGATGGTGTCTTTGATGGATTTAGCTTCAATTATAGGTATTGTCTTAGGTGCGGTAATGGTTGTATTCGGTATTCTGTGGGGCAACGGTGTATCAACTTTGCAGAATTTCGTCGATGTTCCTTCAATTATTATTACACTTGGAGGTTCTTTAGCAGGTCTTATTGCGTCGAATACTCTTAAAGATTTCCTTAACAATTTTAAAGGTGTGGGTCTTGCGTTTAAAGATCCGAAGTATGACAATGGTTCAACAATAGCCAAGATTATAGAATTGTCAAATGTAGCAAGAAAGGAAGGTCTTCTTGCACTTGAAGAGGTGGCACAGAATCTTGATGATGAATTTATGAAGAAAGGTATTCTGCTTATTGTTGATGGTACAGAACCAGAGCTTGTAAGAGGAATACTTGAAACAGAACTTATGAATATGGATGAACGACACAGAAGTGTGGCTGGGTTCTTTGAGACATGGGCAGCACTTGGTCCTGCCTGGGGTATGATTGGTACTCTTATAGGTCTTGTTAATATGTTAAAGGATCTGCAGGATTCATCAGCAATTGGACCATCGATGGCAACAGCCCTTCTTACAACACTTTATGGTTCGTTGATAGCTAACTGGTTCTGTACACCAATTGCTAATAAATTAAAAGAGCAGAATTCTATAGAATATCAGCTCAAAGAAATAGTTATTGAGGGTCTGCTTTCTATTCAGGCAGGTGAGAACCCACGAGTAATTGAAGAAAAGCTTAAGTCATTCCTTGCACCAGCATCAAGAAATGCATTGTCTACCGAAGAAGGAGGAGGTGAAGCTTAATGGCTAAGAGGAAACCTCAGGACCAGCCAGCCGGATCTCCAGCGTGGATGTCGACTTTCAGTGATTTGATGAATTTGTTATTATGTTTCTTCGTTTTACTGTTCTCGATGTCATCAGTAGATGCAGAAAAGTTTGAAAAGGTTGCGGCTTCCCTGTCAGCGAGCTTTAGTATATTTCCATCAGGAGGTTCAGCATTATCTGATGAGGGTATTCTTGTGGGAAGTGGAGCAACACAGCTTAATGATCTTAGTTCATATTATAATAATATGGGTCTTAATACAGACGGTGAATTTACCGAAGAGGTAAAGACAGCTAAGGAACAGATGGATAAAGAAGGACTTAAAGAGTCTGAAAGTATGGCAGATGAAATAGAATCGGCTCTTAAAGCTGCTAATGTTGATAATCAGGTTGAGATAACAGCTACTAATAAATATGTAATGCTTAATATGAATGGTGGTATATTGTTTAATTCAGGTGAAGCTGATCTGACACCTGAAGCGGTGAGTCTGTTAGATTCAGTGGCTGGAGCAATATACCAGTATAATGACAATTATATAACAATAGAGGGACATACAGATAGTAATCCGATTAATACTGCCAAGTTCCCAGATAATATGATGCTTTCTGTGCATAGAGCACATAGCGTATATAATTATCTTGTTAATAATAAAGGCTTTGATGCCAAGACTATGACATCTTCAGGTCGTGGAGAGAATGTTCCGATAGCTGATAATACAACGGCAGAGGGACGTGCCCAGAACCGTAGGGTTGAGATAAAGATATATAATAATCTTAACAGTGATATACAGTAGATTTTCATTAAAGTATTTTGCTATAGACATAATCAGCATATATTAGATACATATCAGGAGGAAAGTTTATGAAGAAAAGTATGTTAAATGTTATAACACTTGCACTAGTTCTTGTGAATCTTGTGCTTACTGTTATACTTACATTTTCACTTGTATCAACTAACAACAAGACTAATAAGCTTGTGACTAAGGTTTCGGAGATTATTGACCTGGATGTTGCAGGTGTTGATAACAGCAGTAAGTCAACATCAGCTGGCACAAGCATAGAAGATGTAGCTTATGTAGATGTAAGCAATAATGGTTCTAATGATATTATGATATCTTACACAGATGGTGGTAAGACACATTATGCAATTGTTAATGTAACTCTTGGACTTAACACTAAGGCTAAGGATTATGCATCTAAGAGCACAACTATTAACAATGGTATGAAAGTAATTGTAAACGCAGTCCAGACAGAGGCTATGAAATATACATATAGTACAATAGCAGCAAGCAAGACAACAGTGGAATCTAATCTTTTAGCAACACTTCAAGATACATTCCAGACTGAGTGTATAACATCTGTTATTGTATCAGTAGTAGTCCAGTAATATAGGGGAATGTGTTTAATGTTAAAGATTAATTATGAATACAAGGAGGTGAGGAAGACATGGGAGAGGTCTTATCGCAAAGCGAGATAGATGATCTTCTAAAGGCGTTAAGCAGTGGTGAACTTGATGTTGATGAGATGAAGAATGGCGAAGAGAAACAGGTGAAGAACTATGACTTTGCAAGACCATCTAAGTTCTCAAAGGAACATTTAAGAACATTGGAGATTATATTCGAGCATTTTGGAAGACTTCTGGCAACCAATCTTCCAGCCTATTTAAGAAAAGCAGTCAGTGTTGACGTAGTCAATTCGGAAGTAGTAATCTATTCAGAATTCTCAAATGCCTTGTCAAATCCAGTTCTGCTTGGAGTAGTAAGTATGGCTCCGCTATCAGGTAATATGGTTATGGAGATTGCTTCTAATCTGGGATTTGCATTTGTAGACAGATTGTTAGGTGGAGCAGGAGCAGCTCTTGATAAAGAAAGAGAATTCTCTGAGATTGAGCTTTCGATAATAGAAAGAATATTCTCAATATGTGTTAATCTTTTAAGAGAGCCTTGGGAAAATGTTATTAAAGTAACTCCGCGATTGGAAAGAATAGAGACAAATTCTCAGTTTGCACAGATAATATCACCAACTGAAACAATAGCAATTATAACTATTAATCTCAAGATAGGTGATGTTGAAGGTCTTGTTAATGTATGTCTTCCATTTACATTATTAGAGCCAGTTATGGACAAGCTTAATACGAAGTTCTGGTTTGCTAATATGCAGGAAAAAGATCCTAAGCTTTATGGAGATGTTATTGAATCGACAATCAGCAGGACTAAAGTACCTGTTAAGACATTGCTTGGTGAATCCAAGATTAATGTATCTGATTTCATTAACCTTCAGGTGGGGGACATTATTAAAATTGATAAAAAAGTTGATCAGGAACTCGATGTTTATGTTGGCAACATCAAGAAGTTTAAAGCATTACCTGGTTACTTTGAAGATAAATACGCAGTTAGAATAACGGACGTAATTAGAGAGGAGAGTGAGTAAAAGATGGATGGTATGTTATCACAGGATGAAATCAATGCATTATTGAATGGAATGTCTGCTGATGATAGTGCTGACAATGAAACATCGGAGACACCACAGGAAAGTAATGAGTCTGCAAGTGATAATACTCCGAACACCGATAAACCAGAGGCCCTTTCTGATACTGAGAAAGATGCAGTTGGCGAGATATCTAATATAAGTATGGGTACAGCAGCGACAACACTTAGTTCACTGCTTAACCAGAAGGTTAATATAACGACTCCTAGGGTTGAGGTAGCAGATTGGGATAAGCTTTCTAGAAAGTATGACAGACCTTGTGTAATGCTTCAGATTAGATATAAGGAAGGTATAGATGGCAATAATGTACTTATTCTTAAGGAGAGAGATGTTAAGATAATTACTGACCTTATGATGGGAGGCACAGGAAATGTAGATGATGGAGAAGAACTTACAGATCTGCATCTTAGTGCAATAGGTGAGGCTATGAACCAGATGATGGGTTCAGCAGCTACCTCTCTTTCATCAATGTTTAACAGGAAGATAGATATAAGTCCTCCAATTGCTAATATTGTTGAAACATATAATGAGATGGATGAAACACTTCCACAGTTTTTAAATGACAATTTTGTAATTGTTGCATTTAAGATGCAGATAGGGGATTTAATTGATAGTGAGATTATGCAGTTATATCCTATTGATTTTGCTAAGGAACTTTTAACAATGTTCTCAATTGATCAGGAAGCACAGTCAGATAACAGTTCAGCAAGCACAGAACCAACACCCGCTGAACAGACGGCAGCACCGCAGCCACAGGCAGCACCGCAGCCACAGGCAGCTACAGCACCACAGGCAGCTACAGTACCACAGCAGCCAATGCCAGATATGTCACAGCAGGGTATGATGCAGCAGGGAATGCCAATGCAGGGTATGCCTTACGGATATGGAATGCCAATGCAAGGTATGCCTTATGGATACGGAATGCCAATGCAGCAGGCACCTGTGAAGGATGTTAATGTTTCACCGGCATCATTTCAGCCGTTTCAGGCTGATGTTAATCCACTTGTTCAGCAGGAGAACATCGATTTGATTATGGATGTGCCTCTTGAAGTAACAGTTGAACTTGGAAGAGTATCAAAGTCAATTAAAGACATTCTTGATTTCGCACCGGGAACAATCGTTGAACTTAACAAGATTGCAGGAGAAGCAGTTGATGTATTAGTTAATGGCAAATATGTTGCCAAAGGTGAAGTTGTTGTAATCGAAGAGAACTTCGGTGTAAGAATTACAGAAATTATCAAGTAATAATTTATTGTTTTTTAATAAAAAGATATATCAAAATTGGACTTGATGATGTATAATACTTACGGATTTTTATTTAGTGAATAATTTATATTTTAGTTAAGATAGGAGATTCATATGGCTAAGAATATTTTAATTTGTGATGATGCAGCATTTATGAGAATGATGATTAAGGATATCCTCACAAAGAATGGTTACAATATCG
>ERZ773145.3076-NODE-3076-length-10911-cov-4.598563_pt1 | contig 10911 bp, 12 predicted proteins | sample MGYA00580848_ERZ773145 | MGnify/ENA primary metagenome ERZ773145 (study PRJEB29015, sample SAMEA2737858) | human gut metagenome | biome: human gut; feature: human-associated habitat; material: faeces | place: China | collected 2012 ... | reverse complement strand
CACCGGTGATGCAGTTAAAGGCCGTGGTCTTGCCCGCGCCGTTGGGGCCGATCAGAGCGACGATCTGACCCTCCGGCACGTCCAGAGACAGGTCATTCACAGCAACTACGCCGCCAAACTGCATGGTGACGTTTTCCATACGAAGAACGTTTGTTTCGCTCATGCCGCTTCAGTCCTCCTTTTCCGCCGCCGGGGCAGCCTTTTTCCGCTTTTTCAGCAGTCCGCCGATGCCCTTCCAGCTCAGCTCTTTCTCCCCCATGATGCCCTTGGAGAAGAACAGAACAATAATCATGATGACCACGGAGAATACGACCATCCGGAAGCCGCTGCGCAGCAGGGGCACCACCATGGAGTCCGTCAGCGCCCCGGGGGCCAGGGCCTCGCCGTGCTCCTTCAGGCACTTTTCCAGGCCCTCCTCCGCCTCCGGCGGCAGGGTCTCCGCCTTGGGCAGGTTCATGATGCGATAGATGTTGGCGGTGTCCGCCACCACCTTTTCCATGCTCATGTGATAGGACGCGCCGGTGCATAGCACCACGCCCTCGGCCACCGCCCGGGCTCCCAGGGATTTCCGGCCCAGTGCCCCGTCGATGATGGACTTGTCCGCCCCCAGCTCAAAAAACATCCGGGACACCTCCCGCAGCTGGCTGGTGATGGACGGCCCCGCCAGCTGGACGTTTCCGGCGCTGCGGGCCCGGAGGATCACCACCTCGCCCAGAGGCGTGGGGATGCCGGTGGTGGCCAGGATCTCCGTGGTCACGTCGCCCAGCCGCAGCATATCCCGGGCCGTGGCGATCAGCGTCCCCTCCCGGACGAAGATGCCGGGCTTCTCCGTGCCCGTCACCACGTCGGTGGACTCGCCGTCCCGGCCGATGGACGTCAGCCCCAGGGTCCCCCGGAGCCGGTCATGGTGCAGCATCCAGTTGAGCATGGTGGTTTTTCCCGCGTTTTTGCACATGCCCACAATGGACATGGTTTTCACGCCGTTCAATATCTCAAGCAGATGTGAGGACATATGATTCCCTCCCGGTGTAAGTCAATCTAAAATCATATTATAGCGTATATTTTGTCAAAAGAAAAGGGGTGATTTTTTCCCGGCAGAAATGACCGGAATCGGTCTTGCAAAACCGGGAAAACTTGGGTATAATAGTTTGGATAAACTGCGGTATTATGCCGCCAGAGCTAAAGAGGAACAACAAATGAGCACCATCATCACCTCCGTGGACCGGCACAGCCCGGCGGAGCGGGCCGGGATCGCCGCCGGGGAGCAGCTGCTGACCATCAACGGCCACGAGATCATCGACGTGCTGGACTATCGCTTTTACGGCTACGATACCGACTGCCGCCTGGAGCTGCGGGAGCCCTCCGGCGCCGTGCGGACCGTGTCCCTGCGCAAGCCCGAGGGCCGGGACCTGGGCCTGAATTTCGACACCGTTCTGATGGACGAAATGCGCTCCTGCGCCAACCACTGCATTTTCTGCTTTGTGGATCAGATGCCCCCCGGTATGCGAAAGACCCTGTATTTCAAGGACGACGACGCCCGGCTGAGCTTTCTGCAGGGCAACTATATCACCCTGACCAACCTGACGGAGCGGGAGGCCCAGCGGATCATCGACCTGCGCATCAGCCCCATCAACGTCTCCGTTCACACCACGGACCCACAGCTCCACTGCACCATGCTGGGGAATAAGAACGCCCTGCGGTCCCTGGACTATATCCGGGCCTTCTGCAAGGCGGGAATCGTGATGAACGGGCAGATCGTGGTGTGCCCCGGCTGGAACGACGGGGACCAGCTGCGCCGGACCCTCCGGGACCTGACGGAGATGCAGTTTTCCAGCTGCTCCCTGGTGCCGGTGGGCATCACCAAATACCGCCAGGGCCTGGCTAAGCTCCGGCCGGTGGACGCCGCCACCGCCGCCGAGATCATCGACATCGCCGACGAATACGGCCGGGAGAATCTGGAGCGCTTCGGCACCCGGCGCTTCTTCTGCGCCGACGAGCTGTATCTGCGGGCGGGCCGTCCCCTGCCACAGGCAGAGTATTACGAGGGCTACCGTCAGCTGGAAAACGGCGTGGGCCTGATGCGCTCCCTGGAGGACGATTTTCTGGCGGGGCTGGCCACGGTGGACGTGCCTGCGCACTTCTCCCCTTTCACCATCGCCACCGGCACGGCGGCGGCCCCGTTTCTCCGGGGCCTGGTGCAGCGGGCCATGGGGGACTATCCCGGCCTGCGGGGCCAGGTCATCGCCGTGGAAAACGACTTCTTCGGCCACACCATCGACGTGGCGGGCCTGCTTACCGGGCAGGATATCTCCGCCCAGCTGCGGGGACGGGACCTGGGGGATCGGGTGCTGATCCCCATCCACATGATGCGCCACGGCGAGACCGTGTTTCTGGACGACTACACCGTGGAGCGTCTGAGCCGGGAGCTGGGCGTTCCCGTCCAGGTGGTGGACGAGGACGGCTTCGCCCTGGTGGACGCCATGTTCGCGGCGGAATGACCGCCGCATCCAAATAGAAGGAGGTAAATCCCTATGTCCAAGCCCCTGATTGCCATCGTGGGCCGGCCCAACGTGGGCAAGTCCATGCTGTTCAACAAAATCATCGGGCGGCGTCTTTCCATTGTGGAGGACACCCCCGGCGTCACCCGGGACCGCATTTACGGTGAATCCGACTGGAACGGCCGCAAGTTCACCCTGGTGGACACCGGCGGCATCGAGCCCAACACCGACAACCAGATCCTGGCCTTCATGCGCCAGCAGGCCCAGATCGCCATCGACAACGCCACGGTCATTGTCCTGGTAACGGACATCAAGACCGGTATGACCGCCGCCGACCAGGAGGTGGCCGGAATGCTCCAGCGGTCCAAGAAGCCCATCGTTCTGGCAGTGAACAAGATGGACTCCACCGGCGTCACGGACCCGGAGTTCTATGAGTTTTACAACCTGGGTCTGGGCGACCCCATCGCCGTGTCCGCCGTCCATGGCCACGGCACCGGCGACCTGCTGGACGCCTGTCTGCAATACTTCCCCCCGGAAACGGACGAGGAGGAGGACAGCGACGTGGTCCAGGTGGCCATCATCGGCAAGCCCAACGTGGGCAAGTCCAGCCTCACCAACCGGATCCTGGGGGAGCAGCGGGTCATCGTCAGCGATGTGGCCGGCACCACCCGGGACGCCATCGACAGCTATTTTGAAAATGCTACCGGCAAGTATAACTTCATCGACACCGCCGGTATGCGAAAGAAGTCCAAGGTGGACGACGCCATCGAGAAATACAGCGTCCTCCGGGCCACCATGGCCATCGAGCGCAGCGACGTGTGCCTCATTATGATCGACGCCCAGGACGGTGTCACCGAGCAGGACACCAAGGTGGCGGGCCTGGCCCACGAGGCCGGAAAGGCCTGCATCATCGTGGTGAACAAGTGGGACCTGGTGGAAAAGGACGGCAAGACCATGGACCGTATGCGGGAGGACATCCGCCGGGACCTGAGCTATATGACCTACGCCCCCATTGTGTTCATTTCCGCCATGACCGGTCAGCGGGTCAGCCGGCTGTTTGAGCTGATCAACTATGTCCGGGAGCAGGCGTCCATGCGCATCACCACCGGAATGCTCAACTCCGTCCTGGCCGATGCCCAGACCCGGGTCCAGCCCCCCACGGACAAGGGCCGCCGCCTGAAGATCTACTATATGACCCAGGTGGGCATCCGTCCCCCCCATTTTGTGGTGTTCTGCAACGACAAGAAGCTGTTCCACTTCTCCTACCGCCGGTATCTGGAAAATCAGATCCGCAGCGTGTTCGGCCTGGAGGGCACCCCCATCATCATGACCGTGCGCCAGAAGGGCGAGGAGGATAGCTGACGTGTCTGTGGTATTTACCGTGGCCCTGACGCTGCTGGTGTCGTATCTGCTGGGCTGCTTCAATGGGTCGGTGATGACCTCTCATTTCATCATCCGGGATGATGTCCGCCAGCACGGCAGCGGCAACGCGGGCCTGACGAACTTCTACCGGACCTACGGCGCCCGGTACGCCCTGTGCGTCATCGTCTGCGACATGGGGAAAACCGTACTGGCCTGCCTCATCGGCGGATATCTGATGCACTGGGTGGTGGGCGACTGGACCCTGGGCCTGCTGATTGCAGGCATCGGCTGCGAGCTGGGGCACATGTTCCCGGTGTTCTTCGGCCTGCGGGGCGGCAAGGGCATCCTGTCCGGCGGCGTGCTGGTGCTGCTGCTGGACTGGCGGGTGGCTCTGATCGCCTGGGGCCTGTTTGTGAGCCTGTGGCTGCTGACCCGCTATGTGTCCCTGGGCTCCATCGCCGCCACGGCCAGTATGCCGGTGTCGGTTTTCCTGCTGATGGGCCACAATTGGCTGTATACCGCCCTGTCGGCGGCGGTGGCGGCCCTTGTGATCTGGTGCCACCGGGGCAATATCCAGCGGCTGCTCACCGGCACCGAAAAGAAATTCCAATGGCACGTCGATCCCCTGGACGGGGGCGAGGACGGCCCGCAAGCATAAGAAGAAAGAGAGAGAGCGTTCGTATGAAAAACAATCAGCTTCGCCAGGTGGTATTTCCCATTCTGGCGGCCTTTATCTGGGGCACGGCCTTCGTGGCCCAGGACGTCTGCGCCGACGCCATGGGCGCGTTTACCTTCAACGGCACCCGGTATTACATCGCCGTGCTGTCCCTGCTGGTGGTTCTGGCCGTTTCAAGCGGCTTCAGGAAGGACCGGCCCCAGATCTCCCCTGCGGAGAAGAAGGCCCAGCGCAGGCAGCTGTGGCTGGGCGGCTTCTGCTGCGGCACGGTGCTGGCCATTGCCTCCAACTTCCAGCAGGCAGGCCTTGTGGCCGGTACCGACGGCGGCAAGGCCGGGTTCATCACCGCTCTGTATGTGGTGCTGGTGCCGGTGTTCGGCCTGTTCTTCCGCCGGAAAGTCAGCCTGCCGGTGTGGATCGCCGTGGCCCTGTCCGTGGGCGCTCTGTACCTGCTGTGTATCAAGGGCAGCTTCTCCCTGGCCCCCGGCGACCTGCTGGTGCTGGTATGTGCCATATGCTTTTCCGTACATATCCTGGTGATCGACCATTTCACCGCCACCTGTGACGGTGTGAAGCTCAGCTGCCTGCAATTCCTGTTTGCCGGCACCTGGTCCACCATTCTGGCCCTGTTTTTCGACACCATCAGTCTCCAGGTGCTGCTGGACTGCATCTGGCCCCTGCTGTATGTGGGCGTGTTCTCCTGCGGCGTGGGCTACACCCTGCAAATCCTGGCTCAGAAGGGCTCCAATCCCACGGTGGTCACCATTCTGCTGAGCCTGGAGAGCGTGTTCGCCGTCATCGCCGGTGCCGTTGTCCTGCACCAGCAGATGACCGCCCGGGAATATCTGGGCTGCGTGCTGATGTTCGCGGCGGTGGTCCTGGCCCAGATCCCCATGCCCCAGAAAAAGGAAGCCAAAGCCGAATAAACCGAACCCATAACAAATCTGACGCTGCTGCCGCGGCGTCAGTTTTTTATCCTCCGGTGCTTCCCATACACAGGAATTCCTCCGGCCCGTCCCATTTCTTCACAAAAACGTAGTGCCCTCATACTATTGACATCAGGGACAGGGTCCGATAAAATGAGAATGCCATATCGACACAGCGCTGAAAGGAGGTGCCGCTATGCTGACGGTGCTGAATTCCTCCCACGACCCGTTTTACAACCAGGCGTTTGAGGAGTATGTGTTCGAGCATTTCCGCGAGGGTGAGATATTCCTGCTGTGGCAGAACGACCCCGCCGTGATCGTGGGCAGTTATCAGAACATCTGCCGGGAGGTTCACGTGGAGCGTCTGCGGCAGCTGGGGATCCCGGTGATCCGGCGCATCACCGGCGGCGGCACGGTATACCACGACCTTGGGAATCTGAACTATACATACATTTCCGACGGCGGGGCCGCGATAGACTACGACCAGTGCCTGGGACCTATCCTGGCGGCGCTGAACGACATCGGCGTTCCGGCCCGGAAAAACCGGACCTGTGACATTGCCATCGGCGATTTGAAGATCTCGGGCAGCGCCCAGCGGATGACAAAGGGGCGGCTGCTGCACCACGGCACCCTGCTGTTTTCCTCCGACCTCGGCGTGCTGGATCAGATCACCACCCACCGGAAAAACGACTGCTTCCAGAGCAAGGGGACCCAGTCCGCCATCTGCACCGTCACCAATATCCGGGAGCACCTGGCCCGGCCCATGACCATTGAGGAGTTCCGGGAGCGGCTTCTGGACCGGATGGTGCCCCCCGGCAGCCCGCGCCTGACGCTGACGCCGGAACAGGAGGCGGAGGTCTGCCGCCTGCGGGACGAGAAATACCGTTCCTGGGAGTGGACCTGGGGCAAGACCCCGGCCTTCACCTATGAAAAAACCGGCGTGTTCGCAGGGGCGCCCATCCGGGTGGCCTATCAGGCCAAACGGGGGATTGTGTCCGGTGTAACGGTGGACTGTCCCCTGCTGGACGGAGGCCTGGCTGCCGCACTGCTGGAGGGCGGACGGCTGGACCCGGAGCGCTTTTCCTCGGTCTGTCTCCGGGTGGCCCCGGATCGGGCCGATGAACTGATGGACTGGCTGATGTAGCCGGATATTCTGCGAGAAAGGGAGATTTTTATCATGGAGAAAAATATTGTCATGCCCCGGCTGCGGCCGGAGATGGAAAAGGGCGTTCTGTGCGCCTGGCTGAAGGAGGAGGGCGAGCCCGTTTCCGCCGGTGAGCCCCTGTTCGAAATCGAGACGGACAAGGTGGTCAACCAGATCGAGGCCACCCAGGACGGCGTGCTGAAAAAGCAGCTGATCGAGGAGGGCGACACGGTGGACGTGGAAACGCCGGTGGCCATTCTGGAAACGGAGTGAGGGCCGGCATGGAGAGAAAACCCGATTGGCTGAAGGTCCGCTATAACCAGGAGGCCGTGGATGAAGTGGCGGAGCTGATGCGGGACCTGAAGCTCAACACCGTGTGCAAGGAGGCCAACTGTCCCAACCTGGGGGAGTGCTACCGGAAGCACACCGCCACGTTTATGATCCTGGGAAGCGTCTGCACCCGGAACTGCCGGTTCTGCAACGTCACCACCGGACGGCCCCTGCCGCCGGACCCGGAGGAGCCCATGAACGTGGCAAAGGCCGCAAAAAAGCTGAATCTGCGCCATGTGGTGCTGACCTGTTCCACCCGGGACGATCTGCCCGACGGCGGGGCGGAGCAGTTCGCCAAATGCGTCCGGGCCATCCGGGAGGTCTGTCCCGGCACCACCGTGGAGGCGCTGATCTCCGACATGAAGGGGGATCGCGCCGCCCTGGACATGGTGATTGCCGCCCATCCGGAGGTGCTGAACCACAATGTGGAGACGGTGCGGGAGCTGCAAAGCGCCGTCCGGCCCCAGGCCCGGTATGAGCGGTCCCTGGAGGTGCTGCGGTACTGCAAGGAGCAGGATCCCACCCTGTTGACCAAAACCGGCTTCATGGTGGGCCTGGGCGAAACGGAGGAGCAGATCGACCGCCTGATGGACGACATTCTGGAAACCGGCTGCGACATTCTCACCATCGGCCAGTATCTTCAGCCCACGCCGCAGCATTACCCCCTGGCCCGGTATGCCACGCCGGAGGATTTCGCCCGGTGGAAGGAGCTGGCGTTGGCTAAGGGCTTCCGCCATGTGGCCTCCGCGCCTCTGGCCCGCAGCTCCTATAAGGCCTGGGAGGCTCTGGAGGACGTGCATGATCTATATTGAGACCGGCTCCACGGACGTTTACTACAACTTCGGCCTTGAGAACTACTTCACGGTGGAAAAGCGCCTGCCGGACACGGTGTTTCTGTTCTGGCGCACCACGCCCACGCTGATGGTGGGCAAATACCAGAACATACTGGAGGAGATCAACAAGCCCTATGCCGACGCCCACGGCATCCATCTGGTGCGGCGGATGAGCGGCGGCGGCACCATCTATACGGACCTGGGCGGCTGGCAGTTTTCCTTCATCCAGCACCGGGAGGCCGGGGAGATCGAGTTTGGCCAATACATCGCCCCGGTGATCGGCGCACTGGAAGAGATGGGAGTCACCGCCTCCTTCAACGGCCGCAACGACCTGACCATCGACGGCCGGAAGTTTTCCGGCAACGCCCAGTACCGGCTGGGAGACTGCATCGTGCACCACGGCTCCCTGCTGTTTGACACGGATATCCGGCAGATGGCGGAGGCCACCACGCCGGACAGCTACAAGATCACCTCCAAGAGCATCAAGTCCGTCCGGGACCGGGTCACCAACATCTCCGACCATCTGCCCCAGCCCATGGACCCGGAGACCTTCAAGGAGACCATGGTGCGCCATATCATGAACGGCAGCACCGCCGTCTACACCGTCACGCCGGAGGACGATGCCCGCATCCGGGAGCTGGCCCGGGAAAAATTCAACAGCTGGGACCGTATCTTCGGCGCGGACCCCCAATTCAACATTGAGCGCACCGGCCGCTTTGCAGGGGGAAAAATTCAATTTAAAATCGAGGTCCGGAAGGGTATCATCCGCAGCGCCTCGGTTTACGGCGACTTTTTTTCCACTCTGGACGCGGAAGCAATTTGCTCCGTGCTGCCAGGCTGCCGTTATGAGCGCTCCGCCGTGCTGGCGGCGCTTGAGCCCCTTGGCGGGGCCGTGTACCGCATCACGCCGGAGGAAATGGCCCGGACGATTGTGGACTGACCAAGAAAGCCGCAGCCACCCCCCTCAGACCTCCATAATAAAACTGACGCTGCTGCCGCAGCGTCAGTTTTATTATGCGTATATGGTTACAGGTTCTTCTCGTAGGACTCGATCATCTTCTTGACCATCTGGCCGCCCACGGAACCGGCCTCGCGGGAGGTCAGGTCGCCGTTGTAGCCTTCCTTCAGGTTGACGCCCACCTCGCTGGCAGCCTCCATCTTGAACTTATCCATGGCGGCACGGGCCTGGGGCACGTTCAGCTTGTTGGTATTCTTGGTAGACATGATTGCGTTCTCCTTTCTTGCGTTTTCAGCGAAAACCGCCGTTGGGTATCGCAACCATAGATTGTGCCGCCGATGCCCCGAATATGCGCCGGGCGCATCTGGTAAAATTTTGCGTTACTCTGTAAAATCTCAAAAAATTTCAGAAACCCTATCGCTTTTTTTGGTACTCTGTGCTATCATGGCCCTGGTTGCACAGAGAAAGCGAGGAACGATCACATATGCTGGATATTTTTGATATTCTGGGCCCGGTGATGGTGGGCCCGTCCAGTTCCCACACGGCGGGAGCGGTCCGCATCGGCAGCATGGCCCGGACGTTGCTGGGCGACGAGCCGGTGGAGGCCAAGATCCATCTGCACGGCTCCTTTGCCGAGACCGGCCCCGGTCACGGCACCGACCGAGCCCTGGTGGCCGGTCTTCTGGGCATGAAGCCCGACGATCTCCGCATACCCTACGCCTACCAGGAGGCTAAAAAGCGTGGGCTGGAGTTCACCATCGACACTGTGGAGCTGCGGGACGCCCACCCCAACACCGCCGTGATCGAAACCTGGGACGCCGGCGGCAAAAAGCTGGAGCTTCAGGCGTGCAGCGTAGGCGGCGGCCGCATCCTGGTGAACAAGGTGGACGGCATCGACGTCAGCTTCGACGGCATGTTCAACACCCTGGTCATCCGGAACCAGGACGAAAACGGCGCCGTGGCGGCGGTGACATCAGTGCTGAACCAGCTGCGCATCAACGTGGCCAATATGAGCCTGTGCCGCCACAAGCGGGGCGGCGACGCGCTGATGGTCATCGAGACCGACCAGCATATCAAGCCCCACCAGGTGGCGTTTCTTTCGGAGCTGACGGGCATTCTGTCGGTGACCTATTACGATAAGGAGGATGATGACGATGTCGCTGGATTCGATGAAGGAAATCTTTGACCGCATGGAAGCCGAGCACAAGCCCTTCTGGGAGATCGTGCTGGAAACGGACATGGACGAGCGCCAGGTAACCCGTCAGCAATCCATGGCAAAAATGCTGACCACCTGGCAATACATGGTGGACGCGGCGGACACCTACACCGGCCGCCGCCGCAGCGTCAGCGGCCTGGTAGGCGGCGACGGCCTGAAAATGCGGCAGTATTCCATCCGGGGCCGGGCCATGTCCGGCGGCTACGTCAGCGAGGTCATCGCCGAGGCCCTGTCCATGGCGGAGTCCAACGCCTGCATGCGCCGCATTGTGGCGGCCCCCACGGCGGGCGCCTGCGGCGTGCTTCCGGCGGTGCTGCTGCCCATGTGCAAGTATGAGGAGCTGAGCCAGCACCGGATCCTGGAGGCCCTGTATGTGGCCAGCGGCATCGGCGCGGTGATCGCCTACAAGGCCTGCATCGCCGGTGCCTCCGGCGGCTGTCAGGCGGAGATCGGCACCGCCTCCGCTATGGCGGCGGGAGCCCTGGTGGCCCTGCGGGACGGCACCGGCCAGCAGATCGGCCACGCCGTGGCCATGGCCCTGAAGAACCTCATGGGCCTGGTGTGCGACCCCGTGGCGGGCCTGGTGGAGGTCCCCTGCGTCAAGCGCAACGTAGTGGGTGCCGTGAACGCCGTGTCCTGCGCCAATATGGCGCTGGCCGGGGTGGACTATGCTATCCCCTGCGACGAGGTCATTGACGCCATGGGCCGCGTGGGCAGCCTGCTCTCCCCGGACCTGCGCGAGACCGGCCAGGGCGGCCTTGCCGCCACGCCCACCGGCGTGAAGATCGCCCAGCGCCTCGCACAGGAGGGCTGATGGGCCCTTTGATATGAGATAGAAAAAAGTCCGGAAAGACGTTCTATTCAAAAAAGAATCGAAAAAATTCAAAAAACCTGTTGACAAACCCGACTCTGCGTGATAAAATACATCATGTTCCGACCGGAACGTATGCGTTGGTAGCTCAGCTGGA
>ERZ773145.3059-NODE-3059-length-10980-cov-3.074874_pt1 | contig 10980 bp, 6 predicted proteins | sample MGYA00580848_ERZ773145 | MGnify/ENA primary metagenome ERZ773145 (study PRJEB29015, sample SAMEA2737858) | human gut metagenome | biome: human gut; feature: human-associated habitat; material: faeces | place: China | collected 2012 ... | reverse complement strand
CATTCAACGCCGACTTTGACGGTGACCAGATGGCTGTTCACTTGCCTTTGAGTAACGAAGCAATTCTTGAAGCTCAGATGTTGATGCTTCAGTCACATAATATCCTGAATCCGGCAAATGGTGCGCCTATTACTGTGCCTGCACAGGATATGGTTCTTGGTTTGTATTACATTACCAAGTTGCGTGCCGGTGCTAAGGGAGAAGGACTTACATTCTACGGACCGGAAGAAGCATTAATCGCTTATAATGAAGGTAAGGTAGATATTCATGCTCCGGTAAAGGTGATCGTGAAAGACGTTGATGAAAATGGTAACATTGTTGACGTTATGCGTGAAACTTCTGTAGGACGTGTGATTGTTAATGAAATTGTTCCTCCTGAAGCAGGTTATATCAATACGATTATTTCTAAGAAATCTCTTCGTGATATCATTAGTGATGTAATCAAGGTTTGTGGTGTGGCTAAAGCTGCAGACTTCTTGGATGGAATCAAGAACTTAGGTTACCAAATGGCCTTTAAGGGTGGTTTGTCATTCAACTTGGGTGATATTATTATCCCGAAAGAAAAAGAGACATTGGTACAAAAAGGTTACGACGAAGTTGAACAAGTCGTAAACAACTATAATATGGGTTTCATTACCAACAACGAACGTTATAATCAGGTAATTGATATCTGGACACATGTGAACTCTGAGTTGTCTAACATCTTGATGAAAACTATTTCTTCGGATGACCAAGGATTTAACTCTGTATACATGATGCTGGATTCGGGTGCCCGTGGTTCTAAAGAACAGATTCGTCAGTTGTCCGGTATGCGTGGTTTGATGGCTAAGCCCCAGAAAGCTGGTGCTGAAGGTGGTCAGATTATTGAAAACCCGATCTTGTCAAACTTTAAAGAGGGACTTTCTGTGTTGGAGTACTTTATCTCTACTCACGGTGCTCGTAAAGGTTTGGCGGATACCGCTTTGAAGACTGCCGACGCCGGTTACTTGACTCGTCGTTTGGTTGACGTCTCTCACGACGTGATCGTAAACGAGGAAGACTGTGGTACATTGCGTGGCTTGGTTTGTACGGAATTGAAGAATAACGAGGAGGTGATCGCTTCCTTGTATGAGAGAATCTTAGGTCGTGTATCTGTTCACGATGTGATCCATCCGATTACGGGCGAGGTTATCGTTCGTTCCGGTGAGGAAATCCGTGAGGATGCCGCTAAGGCAATCCAAGACTCTCCGATCGAGAGCGTCGAGATTCGTTCCGTATTGACTTGTGAGTCTAAGAAGGGTGTCTGCGCTAAGTGCTATGGACGTAACTTGGCTACGAACCGCATGGTTCAGAAGGGTGAGGTTGTCGGTGTAATCGCCGCGCAGTCTATCGGTGAGCCGGGTACACAGTTGACGTTGCGTACATTCCACGTCGGTGGTATCGCATCCAACATCGCAACAGAGAATAGTATTACATCTAAATATGATGGTATTTTAGAGATCGACGAGCTTCGTGCTGTTGAGGCGGTAGACGAGGTGAGCGGAAAGAAACATTTGGTAGTAGTAAGCCGTTTGGCTGAAATGCGCATTGTTGATCCGAACACGAAGATCGTGTTGTTGACTCATAATATACCTTATGGTTCTAAGTTGTTCTTCAACAACGGTGACTCAATTAAGAAGGGTGACGTGATCATCGAGTGGGACCCGTTCAATGCCGTAATCGTATCAGAGGTTTCCGGTAAGATCGAGTTCGAGAGTTTGGTAGAGAACGTAACTTACAAGGTTGAGAGTGATGAGACTACCGGTTTGAAGGAGAAGATCATCATCGAGTCTAAGGATAAGACGAAGGCTCCGGCCGCTCATATCGTGGATGAGAATGGTAATTACTTGAAGAACTACTCTTTGCCGTTGGGCGCTCACGTCGTGAAAGACAATGGTGATGTAGTGAAAGCTGGTGAGGTTTTGGTTAAGATCCCTCGTGCCGTAGGTAAGGCCGGTGATATCACCGGTGGTCTTCCTCGTGTAACCGAGTTGTTCGAGGCTCGTAACCCGTCTAACCCTGCTGTCGTATCTGAGATCGACGGAGAGGTAGGATTCGGTAAGATCAAACGTGGTAACCGTGAGATCACCGTAACGTCTAAGTTGGGTGAGGTTAAGAAATATATGGTTCCTCTGTCTAAACAATTATTGGTTCAGGAGAACGACTATATCCGTGCGGGTATGCCGCTATCAGACGGTGCTACCACTCCTTCGGATATCTTGGCGATCAAAGGTCCGACGGCTGTGCAGGAATATATCGTGAATGAAGTTCAGGATGTATACCGTCTGCAGGGTGTGAAGATCAACGATAAGCACTTCGAGGTTATCGTTCGTCAGATGATGCGTAAAGTAGAGGTGGTTGATCCGGGAGATACTCGCTTCTTGGAGCAGCAGATTGTTGATAAGTTGGAGGTAATGGACGAGAACGATCGTATCTGGGGCAAGAAAGTTGTTACCGATCCGGGAGATTCTCAGACATTGCAGGCCGGACAGATCGTGACTGCACGTAAGTTGAGAGATGAGAATAGTATGTTGAAACGCCGTGACCTTAAGCTGGTCGAGGTACGTGACGCTATTCCGGCTACAGCCAACCAGATTCTTCAAGGTATCACACGTGCCGCTTTGCAGACGAACAGCTTTATGTCCGCCGCATCTTTCCAAGAGACGACGAAAGTATTGAACGAGGCTGCTATCAACGGAAAGGTAGACCGTTTGGAAGGTTTGAAAGAGAACGTTATCTGTGGTCACTTGATTCCTGCTGGTACCGGTCAGCGTGAGTTTGATAAGCTGATCGTAGGCGCAAAGGATGAGTTCGATCGTATCTTCGCTAATCGCAAGAACGTGGTTGATTTCAATGCCATGGACAAAGATGATGAAGAATAGGAACGTTTAATAAACTATAAAGAAAGGCCGGCAGAGCAATCTGTCGGCCTTTTTTGTTCTTCCTTATTTGCTTAATAAATGGATAAACTTTATTTTTGCGAGGTAACAAAGACCATAGATAAATACTGAGACATATAAGAAACATATAATAATCAATATCATGAAGAGAATTTTACTTTGTTTAATGGTGGCTTTATTTGCCACTGGCTGCTTATTCGCTAAAAACAACGATGAGAAAATGAATGTAATGTCTTATAACATCCGTTACGATAATTCGGGTGATAAGGATAATCAATGGAAATTCAGAAGAGATTTCGCTGCTGATTTAGTGAAATTCCATGAGGCGGATGTGTTCGGTGCGCAAGAGGTCTTGAATAATCAGCTGAATGATTTGCTTGATCGTTTACCGGAATACGCTTATGTGGGTGTTGGTCGTGAGGATGGCAAGACGAAAGGGGAGTACGCTCCGATTTTCTATCGTAAGGATCGTTTCTCCGTTGAGAAAAACGGTAATTTCTGGTTAGCCGAAGATATAAATGCCGTTGGTAAGAAAGGTTGGGACGCCGCATGCGAGCGTGTAGCTACTTGGGCGATCTTGAAAGATAAGAATACGGGAAAGAAATTCTTCTTCTTGAATACGCACTTGGATCATATGGGGAAAGTGGCTCGTCATGAAGGAGCTTCTTTGGTGCTGGAGCAAGCGAAGAAATTATCCGAGAATTTACCTATAATCGTGACTGGCGATTTCAATGCCGTGCCTTCTGATGAGCCGATACAAGTATTGACTAATCCGAGTGATCCTCGTCATTTGACTCATTCCCGCACGATCGCAGGGTTTACTTACGGCCCGGAATGGACATTCCATGATTTTGGAAAGATCCCTTACGACAAGCGTGAATGGATCGATTATATCTTCGTGAAAGGGAATATCAAGGTATTGCGTCATGGTGTATTGACTGAAACGTTGAATAATCTGTTCCCATCCGACCATTGCCCGGTAATCAGTACGTTGATACTCGAATAAAAAAGCTTTGTGTGTATGGGGAAAGTAGACGTATTGAAGGAAACTACCCCGCTTTCATCAGAAGATTGCTTCTTGGTCATGCAACGCCCGAAATCGGGGTTTAATTTTCCGTTACATGTACACATGGAGTTTGAGTTGAACTATCTGGAGAATGCCGCTGGTGCTATCCGGATAGTTGGCGATTCGGTCGAGGAAATCGATGATCTGGATTTGGTGTTGATCGCGGGAGGAACGAAGCATGCTTACTCGAACCATAAGTGTCCGTGTAATGGGATCTTTGAGATAACGATACAATTTCATAAATCGTTATTTGATAGCTTAATCAATAGACGGCATTTCAAGACCATGAAGGATATGTTTGATAACGCTTCCAGTGGTCTTGTTTTCAGCCGGGAAATGATACTTGGCATTCAAGATAAATTAAGAATGTTGTCGAACGATAACAAGCCGGATTCTTTCAAGAACCTGTTGCGTTTGGTCGAGATTCTTAAGATTCTATCTTTGGATAAAGCAGCCCGTCGGTTGAATGCCGTGAACACGGTAAAGAACTATAATAATAACGATACCGATCGTTTAGATAGTATCATGTTATATTTACACGAAAATTATCAAAAACGTATCACCTTGTCGGAAGTGGCTAAGTTAACAAATATGAGCGATGCCTCATTGATGCGTTTCTTGAAGAAGTGGACGGGAAAGACATTTATCGATAACTTGAACGAGATCCGGGTAGCCGAGGCGGTATGCCGTTTGACCGATACAAGTGACAGTATTTCTGAAATATGTTACAGGTGCGGTTTTAATAATCTATCGAATTTCAACCGGGTATTCAAACGGCGTAGGGGGAGTACCCCTACAGAGTACAGGGAGAAATATTCCCGTTCGAGGTTTATAATTTAAAACATGATTTAAAGCATGTTTACATTGATTTGTGTCAAGTGTTGATGATATAGTATTATTTATTGCACATATAGTATTTGGTGGTCTTTGCTAAAGCCCTTACTTTTGTAAAGTTCAAGTGAAAGAGATTAGCACTTAGACAAAACAAACCTTAACTAAAACGCCAAAACCAATTATATCAAACACAAAAGGTATTTTTACATTGGTCTAAAGAATTGAGAATTAAAAACACAACTAGAAAACGACTGCCTGAGAAGGTAGTCGTTTTTGCATTTATAGTCTTCAACCCCTTTGTAACCCGGAATAAATATGTATATTTGTCTTCGCAATTTTTAATCACCATAAATTTAAAAGAAGAAAGTATGGAAAACAACAACCCTGCCAATAACGAGATTCAGATCGAGTTATCTGAAGAGATGGCACAAGGAACTTACGCCAATTTGGCTATTATATCTCATTCAAGCTCTGAATTTATCCTAGATTTTATCCGGGTGGTTCCGGGAGCTCCTAAGGCACAAGTCAAAAGTCGCGTAATCTTAACTCCGGATAACGCTCAACGTTTGTTATTCGCTTTGCAAGACAATATCAAGAAATTTGGGGAGCAACTTCAAGCAGGAAATAATAATAACAAAACAGCTAATTTTGAGGACTTCGCAGGTCCGACAGGAGAGGCTTAATAGATTTGTTTTCAGCCATAGAAAGAGTACTTTTCTACAAGAGTAGGGGAGTACTCTTTTATTGTTGGGATGGCTCGTTTACATTGAAAAACCTTGATGCCTATTCTTAGATGCTTACAATGGGCATTCTAAGGTGTTAAGAATGCCTGTTATAAACACCTTAGAATGCCCATCGTAAAGAATACCCTATCTCTCTATCCTAAAGATTAGATAATCCCATCAATATTTTCTTCAATACGGTTTGCGCGGAGATCTCACGGTTCGCGGCCTCGGGGGTTACGATACTTTGCGGACTCTCTATCACGTCATCGGTAACGATCATATTGCGACGAACCGGCAAGCAATGCATGAAATAAGCGTTATTCGTAAGTGCCATTTTCTCTGCGTCTACGGTCCAGCTACGATCTGTGCTGATTACTTGTCCGTAATTCGGATCTTTATAAGCGGACCAGTTCTTTGCGTAAATGAAATCCGCTCCTTCAAAAGCCTTCTTCTGATCGTATTCCACTTTAGCGTTGCCTACGAATCTAGGATCAAGCTCATAACCTTCCGGATGAGTGATAACAAACTCATAATCTGTAGCGTTCATCCATTCGGCAAAGCTGTTTGGAACGGCTTGCGGCAATGATTTCGGATGAGGAGCCCAAGTCATGACTACCTTCGGACGAGCTGTTTTCTTATATTCCTCTATCGTGATCAAGTCGGCGAAACTTTGCAACGGATGGCGTGTCGCCGCTTCCATGCTAAATACCGGCCGGCCGGAATGCTCGATGAACTGACTCAATATCTTTTCGTTATAATCATCTTCTTTATTCTCAAAGCGTGCGAAAGAACGGACCCCGATCACATCGCAGTAACAGCCCATTACAGGAACAGCTTCCAGCAAATGCTCCGGTTTATCACCATCCATGATAACACCTCGCTCTGTTTCCAGCTTCCATGCACCTTGGTTAACGTCCAAAACGATCGTGTTCATACCTAAGTTCATGGCAGCCTTTTGGGTGCTTAAGCGGGTACGTAGGCTTGAGTTGAAAAATATCATCAACAACGTCTTGTTTTTTCCCAGTTCACTAAACTGGAAACGATCTTTCTTGATCTCGAAAGCTTCATTAAGCGCTTGTTTCAAGTCACCTAAATCCTGTACGCAAGTGAAATGTCTCATATCTGTTACAATAATATTTTGTTAAAGGCAAAGATAATGACTACTTGTCAATTATCCTTTAGAAAGACCAAGGAATTGTTTAAGAGATCGTATCCGGAGGTGTTATGGGTAGTTTGAAACTGAAGGTAGAACCTTTCCCTTCCTCCGAGTTCACCCAAATGGTACCTCCCATGGCGGTGACCAGACCTTTACAGATTGAAAGTCCCAATCCGGTACCCGGTTCAAATTCGTTCAATTGCAGGAATCGCTCGAAGATGTGCCCTAGTTTGTCCTTCGGGATGCCGTTGCCTGTATCGGACACGTAAAATTGCACGCTGACCGGATACAACGATTGGTATCCGAAATGAATTTCTCCTTTCTCCGTATATCGGAGGGCGTTAGAAAGTAGTTTTTTCAAGATAAGCATAAGCTTATGTTTATCCGTGTGAAGAGATACGTTTGGAGAATCATCCAAGATTAACCGTACGTTTTCGGATATGCGGGGAGAGGCGTATTCGTATACATCGTGCATGATAGCGAGCGGATTTACATCCTCATATGACCAATTGATCGTATTGGACTCGATTCTGGACATCTCGAGTGTGTCATTGATTAATTCGAGCAAAGCCGTGTTATTTTCTTTAATCATGGAAATATACTGTTCACGCATTTCCGGATCATCTTCCAGTCCTAACATATCGGAGAAGCCGACGATGGCATTTAGCGGAGTCCGGATCTCGTGCGTCATATTTGCCAGAAACGTAGATTTCAATAGGGAAAGATCCTTGGATTTCTGATGATTCGCGATAGCTAGCTCGTCGTTTTCCTTTTCGATAATGCTACCTATAATGACATGTGGGGTGCCGCTTTCATCAATATCCATGCTTTTACCCGATATTTCATACATCTTATAAGTCCCGTCTTGATTCCTCAGGTGGAAGGTGACGTTGTGAGACGATAATTTCTCGTCCCGGATTTTATTGAACAGATAGAAGAAATCCAAACTATCCTCGGGCTTACGTACGGATGATAAAGCCCTGCATATAAACCTGTTTTTATCTAATAGAGTATTGGTCGTGCCGTAGAATTGAAAACAGCGGTTACAATGCTTTTTGTCGCAAGTGGAGAAACGGTCGAAGCTGAATGAGTAAGCGGCTAATTTACCGTCTTCCAACGCTTGCCGCATCAATATCCGGCTCTCGTTCAATTGTCCCATCAATAGTTTATTTTCCCTGTCAGTTTCTTTTTCTCCCTGCTGCGTAAGCCAAAGCGTATACCCGCTAAGCCCCTGTTCATCGGTATAGATGGGTTCTACTTTAAACGTGACGGGCTCTTCGCATATAATTGCGTCACCTTTTCTTAAAGATGACTTCAAGGAATCGGTTAGTACGATGTTATTAAATAGATGTTCTATAATAAAGTCATGCTTATCTGCCAAGGAAAAATGAGCGAACATCGCCTTATTCAAGTCTATCAGATTTCCTTCCGTATCATAGATAGCCCCTCCTAAAGGACAGGAATAGAATGTATTTGAAACTAAAGTATTGAAAATATTTGAATCTATTACTGTTGACATTATTCGTTTAGATTTAAGTGTTGTTCTAGAAGAAAGAGACAGGCGAGTTCCTATATTCTCGTCTGCCCGTCTCCTTCTATGATGTATTTATAAGTCGTTAATTCAGGAAGCGCCATCGGTCCCCGGGCATGTAGCTTTTGGGTACTGATTCCGATCTCCGCCCCGAATCCGAATTGGGCCCCATCAGTAAAGGCGGTAGATACATTTGCGTATACGCAAGCGGCATCTACCAATTGCTGGAAGCGCCGGATAGTTTCCGGATCTTCGCTGATTATGCTTTCGCTATGTTTTGAACTGTACAGGGCGATATGTGATAGGGCCTCGTCTAAAGAGGATACGGTACGGATACTCATTTTGTAATCGAGGAACTCGGTACCGAAACTGTTTTCGTTAGCCTGTTGTAAAAGCGTCTCCGGATAATGTTCGGATAGAGCGGCATAAGCCGGTTCGTCCGCATAAATGATTACGTTGCTGTCCGGAAGCTTTCCACAGATATACGGAAGATCAGATAGACGTTCTCGGTGGATGATTAAGCAATCCAAGGCATTACATACGCTGACCCTCCGTGTCTTTGCGTTATTTACGATCTCACGTCCCTTGCCTTTATCTCCGGAGCGATCAAAATAGGTATGACAGATACCAGCGCCAGTCTCGATCACCGGAACTTTCGCGTGTTCCCGGACGAAGTGAATCAAGGAACTGCTTCCACGAGGAATGATTAAGTCAACCAAGCCGACCGCTCCCAGTAATTCCGCCGTAGCCTCTCGATCCGGAGGTAGTAAAGTGCATACAGCCGGATTTATACCCTGACGCTCTAATACAGAATGGATGATGCGTACCAAGGCTCGGTTAGAGAAGTCCGCATCCGATCCACCCTTTAGCACGCAAACATTACCGCTTCGGAAACATAAGGAAAAAACATCGAAGGTAACATTCGGACGAGCCTCATAGATCACGCCGATCACCCCGAAAGGCACGGTTACTTTTCGGATAACCATTCCGTTCGGGCGGGTAGTCTCGTTCAAGACCTTATTTAATGGAGAAGGTAATGTCGATACATTCTCCATATCGGCGGCGATACCTTGTAGCCTTTCCTCTGTCAATTTCAGCCGGTCGTATTTCGGGTTCGCGGGGTCCATACGTTCCAGATCTTGGCGATTCGCGGCGAGTACCTCCTCCGTATGAGTCCGTAGAACCTGCGCTGTCTCCTTTAAGATCCCGATAATCGTTTGATCCGATAGCGTTATCAATTGTTTAGCCGCATCCGATGCCTGTCGCAGCATATCTTTTACATTCATACTTTTTAATCCAAATATAGATAATCATAATGTATAAGCGGTTTTAAATCCCGTTGCCCTATTTGCTTACGTGCTTCCTCGCTGTCATAGGCGGTACAGCCTACGCCGATTTGCACGCCTTCCTCATTCATTATCTTTACGATATCATCTTTTTCGAAATCACCCTCGATGCGGGTTACTCCAACCAATAATACGCTAGTCGCTTTCGGGGCGGTCAATGCCTCCTCGGCTCCTTTATTGATATGTATTTCCCCTTTGGCGAAACCCTCGGAGTGGGCGATCCATTTCTTTACGCTGCTGACGGGTTTCGAGGCCGGAATGAAACGGGTGCAGACCGTGTCGCTATCCACCGCCAATAACATCGGAAGGATATTATCCTTTTTGCCGTTGGCGATGATAACCGCAATCCCTTCGTCTGCCACTTTTTGGGCGATATGACATTTCGTCAACATACCTCCGCGTCCAAAGGATGATTTGCTAGTCTGTACATATTCCGACAAATCTGTTTTCCCACATTCGATTTCCCGGATCACGGAACTATCCGGGTCCGACGGATTTCCATTGTAAATCCCGTCTATATTACTGAGAATCACCAAGGCATCCATTCCCATCATCGTAGCGATCAAGCCGGATAACTCATCATTATCCGTGAACATCAGCTCGGTTACGGATATCGTATCATTCTCATTCACGATGGGGATCACCTTGTTTTCAAGCATTACCTCCATGCAATGCTTCTGGTTCAGGTAATGCGTACGACTCCCGAAATTCTCTTTTGTAGTAAGCACTTGCCCGCAAGTCATGCCATGCTCCCGGAATAACTCGTAATACCGGTTGATCAACTTGGCCTGTCCTACCGCCGAATACAGTTGCCGGGCTGATACGGGATCCAGCTTTTTGCCGGCCTTTATCTCGCTTCGTCCAGAAGCCACGGCACCGGAGGAGATCAAGACGATCTCCATACCTTGCCGATGCAAGTCCGCTACTTGGTCAACCAACGCGGACATGCGGGTGATATCTAGCGTCCCATCCTTGCGGGTCAGGACATTACTTCCTATTTTTACAGCGATCCTTTTCAAGAAAGTTATGATTTATTATTTATTATCTTTATCCCGGATCTCTACCCGTCGGATCTTTCCGCTGATTGTTTTCGGCAGTTCGTCCACGAATTCGACAACACGGGGATATTTGTAAGGAGCGGTGACACGTTTCACGTGATTTTGCAATTCTTTGATCAAGGCATCATCCGCTTTATCCTTATAATCCTTCGCCAATACGATCGTGGCCTTTACTACCTGTCCGCGGATCTCGTCGGGGACACCGGTGATAGCACATTCCACTACCGCCGGGTGAGTCATCAAGGCACTTTCCACCTCGAACGGCCCGATACGATAGCCGGAACTCTTGATCACGTCGTCTGCGCGGCCAACGAACCATAAGTAACCATCCTCGTCACGCCAAGCC
>ERZ773145.3055-NODE-3055-length-10993-cov-4.165021_pt1 | contig 10993 bp, 9 predicted proteins | sample MGYA00580848_ERZ773145 | MGnify/ENA primary metagenome ERZ773145 (study PRJEB29015, sample SAMEA2737858) | human gut metagenome | biome: human gut; feature: human-associated habitat; material: faeces | place: China | collected 2012 ... | reverse complement strand
GCTGGACGAATTCCGCAGCGGCAAGCTGGGCCGCTTTACCTTGGAGGAACCAAGCTGTGAGTGAAGTGAATTTGTGGGAAATTGAAAAGACCTGGGCGGACCGGGGCTTCCATGCCATTTGCGGCATTGACGAGGCGGGCCGTGGCCCTCTGGCCGGACCGGTTTGCGCCGCAGCGGTGATCTTGCCGGAGGGCCTGGAAATTCCCGGCTTGAACGACAGTAAGAAGCTCACGGACAAGAAGCGCCGGGAGCTGTTCCCCATCATTGAGGAACAGGCTCTTGCTTACGGCATCGGCTGGGCCAGCCAGGAGGAAATTGACGACATCAACATCCTTCAGGCCACGTTCCTGGCCATGTCCCGTGCGGTGGAGCAGCTGAACATCCGGCCGGACCTGGCCCTGGTGGACGGAAATCGGGCCCCGACCCTGGACCTGCCGGTAGAGACGGTGGTCAAGGGGGACAGCCTCAGCGCCAGCATCGCTGCGGCTTCCGTGCTGGCCAAGGTCAGCCGGGACGACGTGATGCTCCGCATGGCGGAGGAATACCCCGGCTACGGCTTCGAGGTACATAAGGGCTACGGCACGAAGCGGCACTATGAAGCGCTGCGCGAATTCGGTCCCAGCCCGATTCACAGGAAGACGTTCCTCAAAAAATTCTATGAGAACCCGTGACCTGACCGGTCCGTGGGGCGAGGCGCTGGCGGCGGAGTATCTGCGCAAAAAGCACTACCGCATTGAGGCTATGAACTACCGCACGCGGCTCGGCGAGATCGATATCATCGCGTCGAACCGGCAGTATCTCGTCTTCTGCGAGGTCAAGCTGCGAAAATCGGCGAATTTTGCCGCTGCGCGGGAGTTTGTCGATGCACGCAAGCAGCAGCGCCTGCGCACGACCGCGCTTTTATATTTATCTCAGCACGAAACGCCGCTGCAGCCGCGCTTCGACGTGATCGAAATCTATGCGCCCGACGGCACGCAGACCCGCCGCCCGCAGATCACCCATATGGAGGACGCATTTTGACAAATTACCGCGTTTTTGACGGCCACTGCGACACGCCCATCGAACTCTGGCTGCAAAATCAGCCGCTGCTGGAAAACACGCTGGCCGTTTCACTCGCACGGGCGCAGAGGCTTGGCGGCTGGGCGCAGTTTTTCGCGTTCTGCACCGCCTGGGTCAAGGCAAAGCTGCCAAGACCGGAGATTTTCTCCCGCGCGCTGGACAATTTTCACGCGCAGCTGTGCGAAAACGAGGATAAAATCACACTCTGCCGCACGGTATCCGAGGCGGAGACTGCCATGCAGGCGGGAAAATGCGCTGCGTTTCTCGCCATTGAGGGCGCAGAGGCTGTGCGCGAGGACGAAGGGCTTCTGGAACACGCATATGAATCCGGCGTGCGGATGATCTCGCTCGTGTGGAATCTCCCGAACGGCCTTGCCGCGCCCTGCGGCTCGGACGAGGGCCTGACGGAAACGGGCAGGCGCTTTTTTAAGCGGGCGCAGGCGCTCGGCATGCTTGTCGATGTGAGCCATCTGTCCGAAAAGGGCTTCTGGGACATGATCGAACTGGCCGAGAAGCCAGTTCTTGCAAGCCATTCCAATTCATTCTCTGTCTGCCCGCATCCGCGCAATCTGACGGACGACCAGTTCCGTGCCATCTGCGATCTCGGCGGCACGGCGGGACTGAATCTCTATGTACCGTTCCTGACGGAGCAGCCCCGCGCATCGTTTGACGATCTGCGCCGCCATCTGGATCATTTTCTGGAACTGGGCGGCGAAGGGCATATCGCCCTCGGTGCGGATCTGGACGGCTGCGACAGGCTGCCGGCGGGCTTTTCCGGACTGGACGATTATGAAGCGCTTGGCGATTTCTTAAAAAATACCGGATATTCCGATGAAACCATACAGAACCTGTTCTGCAATTCTCTCATGAAGGTCGTGAAAACATGTATTATGTAAGTACGCGGGACGTAAGCCGCCGCTTAACTGCCAGTCAGGCCATTGTCGATGGCCTCAGCCGCGATGGCGGACTTTATCTGCCGGAACAGATCCCGCAGATCACCACGGAGGAAATCAAAGCGCTCGCCGCGCTTTCCTATCCCGAACGGGCCGCAAAGATCATGAAGCGGTATCTCGATGAATTTACCGAGGAAGAACTGCTGGGCTTTGCGAAAAATGCCTACGGCCCCGCGAAATTCGACACACCCGCCGCTGCGCCCGTCGTAAAGCTGACGGAAAACACCTATATTCAGGAACTCTGGCATGGTCCGACGTGCGCGTTTAAGGATATGGCGCTGCAGATGCTGCCGTATCTGCTGGCGGCTTCGCTCAAGAAGACCGGCGAGGAGAAGACTGTCTGCATCCTCGTTGCGACGTCCGGCGATACGGGCAAGGCCGCGCTTGAGGGCTTCCGCGACGTGGACCGCACGAAAATTCTTGTGTTCTATCCCGACGGCGGCGTTTCTGACATGCAGAAGCTGCAAATGGTCACGCAGGAGGGCAAAAACGTCGGCGTATGCGCCGTGCGCGGGAACTTTGACGATGCGCAGACCGGTGTGAAGCGCATTTTCTCCGATGAGGCGCTGCGCGAAGAACTGGCCGGACGCGGATACTTCCTGTCCTCCGCCAACTCCATCAACTGGGGCAGGCTCCTGCCGCAGATCGTGTATTACGTCTCGGCCTACTGCGACCTGTTGAACGCCGGGGCCATCGAAGCCGGGGACGCTGTCAACTTCTGCGTCCCGACGGGCAACTTCGGCAACATTCTCTCCGGCTTTTACGCGAAGAAGATGGGCGTGCCCATCGGCAGGCTCATCTGCGCGTCGAATGAGAATAACGTTCTGACTGACTTTATTAAAACCGGCACCTACGACCGCAACCGGCCGTTTTATCAGACGGCTTCGCCGTCGATGGATATCCTGATCTCGTCCAATCTCGAGCGGCTTTTATCCCTGCTGTCCGGCTCGGACGAAGAGGTGCGCGGCTATATGCAGAAGCTTTCCGAAACCGGGCGTTATACCGTTTCCGACCGTGTGCTGCAGGCAGTGCAGGCGGAATTCTCCTGCGGCTTCTGCACGGACGCGCAGGGCGCGCAGACAATCGGCAAGGCTTTCCGGGAAAAGAACTATCTGCTCGACACGCACACCGCCGTAGCCTGCACAGTTCTGGACGCGTACCGCGCGGAGACAAGCGACCAGACGCTAACCGTCGTAGAATCCACAGCAAGCCCGTTTAAATTCTGCGCCAGCGTTCTGGACGCGCTCGGCGTGACAGAGCATGCGCCCGGCACGGGCGTTCTCGCGCAGCTTACGGCCGAAACGGGCCGTTCGGCGCCGGGGCCGCTGGCAAGCCTTGCGGGCAAGGCCGTGCGCTTCGATCAGGTCACGGACAAGGCCGCAATGCGCACCGTCGTGACGGAGTTCCTGCGCTGATGGCCCTGTACGCAATCGGAGATCTGCATCTGTCGCTCGGCCCGGCGGACAAGCCGATGGACGTGTTCGGGGGCCGCTGGACAGGGTATATGGAAAAGCTGCGGGAAAATCTGAAGGTGATTGGCCCGGAGGACACGACCGTCCTGCTCGGCGATCTCAGCTGGGCGATGAGCCTTGACGACGCGGCGGATGATTTTTCCTTTATGAACGCCATCCCCGGCCGCAAGATCATCCTCAAGGGCAACCATGACTACTGGTGGACGACGCTGCGGGCCTTTGACCGCTTCTGCGCGGAGCACGGCTTTGCGGATTTTCACGTCCTGAATAATTCCTGCTTCTTTTACGGCGATATCGCTCTGTGCGGCACGCGCGGGTGGTTCTATGACGCGCAGAAGGAGGGCAGCCACGACGAGAAGATCTTCCGGCGGGAACTCGGGCGGCTCGAACGCTCTTTGCAGCTGGCGGGGGACGCGGAAAAATACTGCTTTCTGCACTATCCGCCGCGCTACCGCGGGTATGCCTGCCCGGAGATTCTGTCGCTTCTGAAGCAATACGGCGTGACGCGCTGCTATTACGGCCACCTGCACGCCGACTCCATCCGGCTGGCGCTGGAGGACGAGTATCAGGGCATCCAATACCGCCTTGTTTCGGCAGATCACGTCGATTTTCAGCCGCAGCGCATCGGATAGACGGCAAATGGGCGGAAAGATTTTGAATTTTTTCTGAATTCGGATAAATTCCTGAAAAAACAGTGGATTTCTTGTATGAAGTCTGGTAGAATAGAGCGGATTCAAATGAGAATGGTGAATTACGGCCTTTTATAAGCCGCACCGCATAGGAGGAAAGTACCACAATGAACGTCAAAAACGTAGAGAAAGAAAACGGCAGCGCAAAGGTTACCGTTGAGATCGCAAAGGACGAGTTCCAGACTGCGCTGGACAAGGCATATGCCAAGATCCGCAAGGACATCATGATCCCCGGCTTCCGCAAGGGCAAGGCCCCGCGCAAGTTCGTCGAGCGTATGTACGGCTCTCAGGTGTTCTATGAAGACGCCGTCAACGAGATCTTCCCCGAGATCTACAAGGCAGCCATTACCGAGCAGGAGATCAAGGCCGTTGGCCAGCCCTCCGTTACCGATATGCAGACCCCCGAAGACGGCAGCGTCGTGCTGACGGTCTCTACGGAACTCTATCCCGAGGTCACCCTCGGCGAATACAAGGGCATCGAGGTTCCCAAGGAGTCCGTCTCCATCTCCAAGGCAGAGGTTGACGCGGAACTTGCCCGCATGCAGGAGCGCAATGCCCGCATCGAGACGGTTGACCGCGAGGCCAAGACCGGCGACACCGTCGTTCTGGACTTTGAGGGCTTTGTGGACGGCAAGCCGTTTGACGGCGGCAAGGCCGAGGGCTACACCCTGACGCTCGGCTCCGGCGCGTTCATCCCCGGCTTCGAGGATCAGCTTGTCGGCCTCAAGGCAGGCGACGAGAAGGATGTCGTCGTGACCTTCCCCGAGAACTACACCAAGGAACTGGCCGGCAAGGAAGCAACCTTCAAGTGCAAGATCCACGAGGTCAAGGAGACCATCAAGCCCGAACTCGACGACGAGTTTGCCAAGGATGTCTCCGAATACGACACGCTGGCCGCGCTCAAGAAGAGCATCAAGGCCGACCTCGCCGCAAAGCGTCAGGAAGCTGTTGACCGCGACTTTGAAAACGAAGCCGTCGTCCTCGCAGGCAAGAACATGACCTGCAATATCCCCGCCTGCATGATCGACGAGCAGGTTGACAAGCATCTTGAGCAGTTTGCCTATCAGCTGCAGTCTCAGGGCATGAAGATGGAAGACTATCTCAAGATGATTGGCGGCGACGTCAAGGGTATGCGCGATTCCATGCGCCCGATGGCCGAGCAGACCGTCCGCAGCAACATTCTGCTCAGCGAGATCGTCCATCAGGAGAACCTCGACGTGACCGAAGAGGAAGTCGAGGAAGAACTGAAGAAGATGGCCGAGCAGTATAAGATGGAACTGGACAAGATCAAGGAAATGGTCGATGTCGAGGCCGTCAAGTCCGATCTGAAGGGCCGCAAGGCTGTCAAGCTGATCGTGGACAATGCAAAGCCCGTCGAGAAGGAAAAGAAGACGGCAAAGAAGGCCGCCAAGAAGGAAGACGCCGCTGAGGCTCCCGCCGAAGAAGCCAAGACTGAGGAATAATTCTCCAAGCGGTTGGGTAGAATCCTACAGCCAACCAGACATCCGTGTGAAAGGAGAATCCTGAAATTATGAGTTTAGTTCCGTATGTTGTCGAGCAGACAAGCCGCGGCGAGCGGTCTTACGACATTTTCTCCCGCCTGCTCAACGACCGTATCATCATCCTGTCCGAAGAGGTCAACAGCACCACTGCCAGCCTGATTGTTGCGCAGATGCTCTATCTCGAGGCGCAGGACCCCGACAAGGATATCCAGTTTTATATCAACTCCCCCGGCGGCAGCGTGACCGACGGCATGGCGATCTATGACACCATGCAGTTCATCAAGTGCGACGTGTCCACCATCTGCGTGGGCATGGCCGCGTCGATGGGCGCATTTTTGCTGTCCTCCGGCACGAAGGGCAAGCGCCTTGCGCTTCCCAACGCGGAGATCATGATCCACCAGCCATCCGGCGGCACGCAGGGGCAGGCGACCGACATGCAGATCCAGGTCGAGCGCATGCTGAAGATCAAGCAGCGTCTGAACGAGATCCTTGCCTCCAACACCGGCAAGCCGCTCGAGACGATCAAGATCGACACCGAGCGCGACAACTTCATGACCGCCGAAGAAGCACAGGCCTACGGCCTTGTCGATAAGGTCATCTACAAGAGACAATAATCCCTGAAAGGAGGAGTCCAGCTTGGCAAGAGACTCCATCCGCTGCTCCTTCTGCGGCAAACGGCAGGAGCAGGTCGGCCGCATCATCGCCGGCCCCAATGTCTACATCTGCAACGAGTGCATTGAACTCTGCTCGTCTATCCTGCACGATGAGATGCACAACGGGCTGAACGCGCAGCAGCTGGAACTGCCCGATACGCTCCCGACGCCGCAGCAGATCAAAACCTATATGGACCGCTACATCATCGGCCAGGATGACGCGAAAGTTGCCCTGTCCGTGGCGGTCTACAACCACTATAAGCGCATTTACTTCCAGAACGATTCCGATGTGGAACTGCAGAAGAGCAACATTCTGCTCATCGGCCCCACCGGCTCCGGCAAGACGCTGTTCGCCCAGACGCTGGCCAAGATCCTGAACGTGCCGTTCGCCATCGCGGACGCGACCACACTGACCGAGGCCGGTTATGTGGGCGAGGACGTCGAGAATATTCTGCTCCGGCTTCTGCAGGCGGCGGATTTTGACGTGGAACTGGCCGAGCGCGGCATCATCTATATTGATGAGATCGACAAGATCGCCCGCAAGTCGGAGAACACCTCCATCACCCGCGACGTATCCGGCGAGGGCGTCCAGCAGGCGCTTTTGAAGATCGTTGAGGGCACGGTCGCCAACGTTCCCCCGCAGGGCGGGCGCAAGCATCCTCAGCAGGAGTTCATCCAGGTCGATACGACCAACATCCTCTTCATCTGCGGCGGCGCGTTCGACGGACTTGACAAGATCATTGAGCAGCGCACCGATACCTCGGCCGTGGGCTTCAACTCCACGGTCAAGAGCAAGGGCGACCACAACGTCGGCAAGCTGTTCCAGCTCGTGCAGCCGCACGATCTGCTGAAGTTTGGCATCATCCCCGAACTGGTCGGCCGTCTTCCGGTCATTACGTCTTTGCAGGGGCTCAGCAAGGACGATCTGGTCCGCATTCTGACAGAGCCGAAAAATGCGCTCTGCAAGCAGTATCACAAGCTGCTGTCCTATGACCAGGTCGAACTGAGTTTTGAAAAGGGCGCGCTGGAGGCCATCGCGGAAAAGGCCATCGAGCGCCAGATCGGCGCGCGCGGTCTGCGCGCGATCATGGAGGAGATCATGACGAAGATCATGTATGAGATCCCGTCTGACCCCACCATTCAGTCTGTCTGCATCACCGAGCGCTGCGTGCGCAAAGGTGAACCGCCCCAGATCACCCGCGACGCTTCAAAACCCCGCGCTCCCATCAAGAACGCAGGCGTAACGCTGTAACACAACAACCAGGAAGGGAGCGCACGCTCCCTTCCTGCGTATTTTTATCCTCCGCGAAAGGAGACAACGATTATGAGCGACTATAAACCTCTGACCTGCCTGCCGGTCCTGCCGCTGCGCGGGATTGTGGTGTTTCCCGGCTGCGTGACGCATTTTGACGTCGGCCGGAGCCGGTCTGCCCGCGCTGTTGAGGAGGCAATGCGGGCTGATCAGATGATCTTTCTCGTCACCCAGCGCGACGTGCAGTGCGACGAGCCGAAGAAGACCGATCTGTACCCGATCGGCACTGTGGCCTATGTACGGCAGATTTTGCGTCTGCCGGGCGATAATATGCGCATTCTCGTCGAGGGCAAATATCGCGCGCAGCTGACCGATATGATCCATACCGAGCCGTATCTCTTCGCCCGCGCGATGGAACTGGACGAGCCGGACTATCATGCCGCCGTGCCGCGCACGCAGGCGCTCGTGCGGCAGGCACACCAGCTGTTTGAGCAGTTTGTCGATCTGGCCGTCAAGTCCGGACAGGAAAATCTGCTGCAAGGCTCCGCTACCGACAACGCAGGCGAACTGGCCGATTTTATCGCCCAGAACGCAACATTCGGCTATGAGGACAAGCAGCGCATTCTTGAGACGCTGCCGCCTGTCCACCGGCTGGAACTGTGCATCCGCATGATGGCAAAGGAACTTGACATTCTGCGTCTGGAGAGCGAGATCAACGATCAGGTACAGCAGAACGTCAACCAGAACCAGCGTGATTATTACCTGCGCGAACAGCTGCACGTCATCCGGGAAGAACTTGGCGAGGATGATGACAGCGACGCCGACAGTTACCGCACGAAGATCAAGGCGCTGAAGCTTCCGGAGGAAACGGAAGAAAAGCTGCTGCGCGAAGTGGCGCGCTTTGCGCGCCAGCAGCCCGGTTCCGCCGAGGCCTCTGTTCTGCGCAATTATCTCGATACCGTCCTCGAACTGCCGTGGAACAAGGAAACGAAGGAGCGGCTGGACGTGAAGGCCGCCGCGAAAATTCTTGATGAAGATCACTTTGGCCTGGAGACGGTCAAAAAGCGCATTCTCGAAACGCTGGCCGTGCGCCAGCTGGCCCCGGAACTGCCGGGGCAGATTCTATGCCTGGTCGGCCCTCCGGGCGTGGGCAAAACATCCGTTGCGATTTCCATTGCCCGGGCGCTGAACCGGAAGCTGGCCCGCCTGTCTCTCGGCGGCGTGCGTGACGAGGCCGAGATTCGCGGCCACCGCAAGACATATATCGGCGCTATGCCGGGCCGCATTATGACGGCTCTCATTCAGGCCAAGAGCAAAAACGCGCTGCTGCTGCTCGACGAAATTGACAAACTCGGCAGCGATTATAAGGGCGATCCGTCGTCGGCACTGCTGGAGGTTTTGGACTCTGCACAGAATTCCAGCTTCCGCGACCATTATATTGAGGTGCCGTTCGATCTGTCCCACTGCATGTTCATCACCACCGCCAACACGACCGACACCATCCCCCGCGCCCTGCTCGACCGGATGGAGGTCATTGAACTGGGGTCTTACACGGACGAGGAAAAATTGCAGATCGCCAAGCGGCATCTGCTGCCGAAGCAGCTGAAAAAGCACGGCATAAAGCGCACGCAGGTGCGTGTCTCCGATGACGCGATCCGCGAGATCATCGCCTGTTATACGCGCGAATCCGGCGTCCGCAGTCTCGAACGGCAAATTGCCGCGCTCTGCCGCAAGTGCGCCATGCGTTTTGTCTCCGACGAGCCGCCCAAGCGCATCTCCATCACCGGCGGCAATCTCGAGGACTTCCTCGGCGTCCGCAAATTCCTGCCGGAAGCGAACGTCACGACCGATCAGGTCGGACTTGTCACGGGTCTTGCGTGGACGGCCGTCGGCGGCACGACGCTCGAGGTCGAGGTCAACGTGGTTGACGGCTCCGGCAAGCTGGAACTGACCGGCAATCTGGGTGATGTGATGAAGGAATCCGCCTTTGCAGCCATGAGTTTCATCCGGTCGCGCGCAAAGGCGCTGGGCCTTGCTCCTGATTTCTACAAGACAAAGGACATTCACGTCCACTTCCCCGAGGGAGCCGTTCCGAAGGACGGGCCCTCCGCCGGTATCACGATCTGCACCGCCATCGTTTCGGCACTCACGAACCGCCCTGTACGGCGCGACGTCGCCATGACAGGTGAGATTTCTATTCGGGGCCGGGTGCTCGCCATCGGCGGGCTGAAGGAAAAGACCATGGCGGCGCTGCGCCACGGAGTCAAGACTGTTATCATCCCGGCGGAAAACGAAAAGGATCTGGAGGAAATTGACCAGACCGTGCGGCAGGCGCTGCAATTCATCACAGTTTCCAGCGCCGACCGCGTTCTGGAGGCCGCACTGCTGCCCGCAGGCGATGCGGCGGAGACGATTTCGGTTCCCGCTGCGCCCGCGCTGCCGATTCCGGCGCCCAAGACGCGCCGCAAGCCCGGCATCCGGCAGTAAGGAGGGCCGCATGAATCTGCACAACGCGGAATTTGTCCGCTCCGTCACCTCCGTCGCCGACTGCCCGAAGGACGGCCTGCCGCAGATCGCGTTTGCAGGCAAGTCCAACGTCGGAAAATCCTCCGTCATCAACAAGCTTCTGCTGCGCAAAAACTTCGCCCGCGTCGGCGAAGCCCCCGGCAAGACCACGCATATCAACTTTTTCCGTATTGACGAGGCCATGTACCTCGTCGATCTGCCGGGCTACGGCTATGCCAAGGTTCCGCAGAAGGAAAAAGAGCGATGGGGCAGGCTCATGGAGGCCTATTTTGCCGCGCCGGATACGCTCAATTTCGGCGTCATGCTCGTCGATGCGCGCCACGCACCGACAGCGAATGACGTGGTCATGGCAAAGTACTTCCTGCAGTCCGGCAAGCCCTTTGTGGTGGTTGCAAACAAGCTGGACAAGCTGAAAAAAAGCGAGATCGCGCCCAACATGGCCCGCATCCGCGAGGTTCTGTCCCTGCCGGACGATGTGCGCCTGATTCCCTTCTCCGCTGAAAAAGGCGATGGCCGCGATGAACTGCTGGCTGTCATTCTGCACGCTGCGGAGCAGTGAGGACTTGTTCCGTTGAGGTCGGTTCCGATGAGCCTCCGGCGGCCCTGTCTTTTCTCTCGCAGGAGAACAGACAGGGGAGAACGGATTTTCCGAGACTCTGTAAGGGCCGCTGCCCGTCCGTTTTAGAGGCCGCAAATTTGTGAAAGACTTATAATATGTAAAAAGCCTCCCCTTGTCATGCTCTGCACGATAAGGGGAGGTGCTATTTGCAAAGCAAATGGCGAAGGGGATGTGCTGCAAGGTTCAGCATGCTCCAAAATTTACAGCAGCCAAATCCCCTCACGCGTTTTTTGCACAGCACGATCCGACAGGTTCTCCACAGTTTCCA
>ERZ773145.3047-NODE-3047-length-11011-cov-3.654436_pt1 | contig 11011 bp, 9 predicted proteins | sample MGYA00580848_ERZ773145 | MGnify/ENA primary metagenome ERZ773145 (study PRJEB29015, sample SAMEA2737858) | human gut metagenome | biome: human gut; feature: human-associated habitat; material: faeces | place: China | collected 2012 ... | reverse complement strand
ATGCCCGCCGTATGGCCCGCCAGATATTCGTAATACCCCTGTGCACCGATCATGGCACCGTTATCGCCGCACCACCGCAGCGGCGGCAGATACAACCGGCAGCCGGCTTTTTCGCAGGCCCGCTCCAGGTCCGCCCGAATGACGGAGTTGGCCGCCACGCCGCCGGCGGCGACGATGGCGGTGCGGCCAGACTGCTTTGCGGCTTCCATGACGCGGGGGACCAGCGTATCGCTGACGGCCTGGGCAAAGTCCCGTGCCAGCGCCGGGGCATCCAACGGCTCGCCCACCTGCTCGGCGTGATGGGCCAGGTTCACCACCGCCGTTTTCAGACCGGAAAAGCTCATGTCCAGCGGCGCCCCCTCCACATGGGAATGGGGCAGGGTGTAGACGCCGCCCTTGGACTGCTGGGCCAGCTTGTCCATGGGTGCGCCGCCGGGATAGGGCAGTCCCAGCACCCGGGCCGCCTTGTCGAAGCACTCCCCCGCCGCATCGTCCCGGGTCGCACCCAAAATTTCCAGATCCGTATAATCCCGGACATCCACGATGAGGGTGTTGCCGCCGGAGATGGCCAGCGCCAGAAACGGCGGCTCCAGCTCCGGAAAGGCCAGGTAGTTGGCGGCGATGTGGCCCCGGACATGGTGCACCGGGATCAAGGGCACCCCCAGGCCGTAGGCCATGGACTTGGCGAAGCTGAGTCCCACCAGCACGGCCCCGATGAGCCCCGGGGCATAGGTGACGGCCACGGCGTCAATGTCCTGCCGGGTGCAGTGGGCGTCCGCCAGGGCCTTTTCCGTCAGGGCCGCAATCACTTCAACATGCTTGCGGGAGGCCAGCTCCGGTACCACGCCGCCGTACAGGGCGTGGAGGTCCGCCTGAGAGGCAATGGCATCGGACAACACCCGCCGTCCGTCCTCTACTACCGCCACGGCGGTCTCGTCGCAGGAGGATTCAAAGGCTAAAATCTTCATAGCAATGCTTCTTTCTTCAAAAGATCGGCGTTCTCCGCCTTACTGCTGCCAGGGCACCTTCGGACCCGGCGCCGCCTTGGAATCAAATGGGATGCGGACATACTTGTGGTACTTGTCCGCGGAGAAGGTGTTTTCATAGACGAAGCGGTGTTCTTCCATCAGCGCAACGTCATCCACCGGGCCGCCGGCGAGATACAGGGTCTTGTAGTGGACGCCGAACATCTCCGTATCATACCCGGCGGTCCGCAGACCGCACCGGGCATAGAACCCCAACCGCCGCCGGGCCATCTCCGGGTCCGGCGCGTCCTCCGGAGCTTCCGACTCTCCGAAGATCACCGTGTCCGCCTCCCGCTCCCGCAGCTTCTCCAGGATGGATGCACCGACGCCGCCGTTGCGGCGGATACTGGAAACACACAGGTAATCCAGCAGTGCCCAGCCGGGATGTCCCAGCCAGAGGAATGCCTCGCCTACGATATTGTCTCCGTCAAACAGGCAGTAGGGCTTGTACCAGCCCTCCGCCCAACTCTTCTCAATATTCCGCAGGGGTTTTAATTCCGCTGTGGGAAACGCTTCCTTCAGGTCCCGGTCATAAATCGTCCTCAGTTGTTCAACTGACGGGATTCTCAGTTCCATGCTGTTCAAACTCCCTCGTCATAATGATGGCATCCTCCCGGGGATGCTCATAGTAATTCTTGCGCCGGCCCACGCCCCGGAAGCCCCGGCTGCCGTACAGGGCGATGGCGGGGTAGTTGGAGGCCCGGACTTCCAGCGTCAGAAATGCCAGATGGTTGGCCTGAGCAAAGTCAAGAAACACTTGCAGCAGCTTTCCGGCAACCCCCTGCTTCCGGCAGTCCGGCCGGACAGCCACATTGGTGATATAGCCCTCGTCCAACACCGCCTGCAAACCGGCGTAGCCCGCCACCTTGCCGTTATCATCCAGGGCCACCAGAAAGGCGGAAAGGTAGTTGTCCAGTTCCTCTGCCAGCATATTCCGGCTCCAGGGCGTGGTGAAGCAGATCCGTTCCAGCTCCGCCACCTCGTCCAGATGGTCCGCCGTCATGGGCACGATGCGGACATGCAGATTTTTCTCTTCCATCGTATGTTACTCCTTATCCCTTGGCTTCCAGCCAGTTGCGGCCCCAGTAGGCCTCCGCCGTCAGGGGGACGGACAGATGGGCCACCTGCTCCATTTCCTCCTCCAGCAGCTTTGCCGCGGCCGCCGCCTGCGGCTCCGGGCACTCCACGATCAGCTCATCGTGAACCTGCAAGACCAGCTTGGCCTCCGGCAGTTCCCGTTTCAGCCGTTTCTCCACGGCCACCATAGCCAGCTTCATAATGTCCGCCGCCGTGCCCTGAATGGGCATATTCAGCGCCACCCGCTCCCCAAAGGAGCGCATATTGAAATTGGAGGAGCGGATCTCCGGCAGCTCCCGCCGCCGGTGGAACAGGGTTTCCACATAGCCCCGCTCTTTCGCCTGGGCCACCACATCATCCATATACCTCCGCACACCGGGGAAGGTGGCGAAATAGGCCTCCATATAGGCCTTGGCCTCCGCCACCGTCACGCCGATGTCCTGACTGAGGGAAAAGGCGGAGATGCCGTAGACGATACCGAAGTTCACGGCCTTCGCCCGGCGGCGCATCTCGTGGGTCACATCGCCGGGGGCCACATGGAACACCTGGGCCGCCGTAGCGGTGTGGATGTCCGCTCCGGTGGTGAACGCCGCCCGCATAGCCTCGTCCCCGGAGATGTGGGCCAGCAGCCGCAGCTCGATCTGCGAGTAGTCCGCGTCCACTAAGACGCAGCCCTCCGCCGGAATAAACATCCGGCGAATTTCGCTGCCAAGATCCGTTCGGGTGGGGATGTTCTGCAAATTCGGCTCCGTGGAGCTGAGCCGCCCGGTGGCGGTAACGGTCATCTGGAACCGGGTACGGATGCGCCCATCCGGGTCCATGGCCTTCAAAAGGCCCTCGGCATAGGTGGACTTCAATTTCGTGTACTGCCGGTATTCCAGCACCGCCCCCACGATGGGGGCCTCGTAGCGCAGCTTTTCCAGCACGTCGGCATTGGTGGACCAGCCGGTTTTCGTTTTCTTGCCGTGGGGCAGGCCCAGCCTGCCAAATAAAATTTCACCCAGCTGCTTGGGGGAGTTGATGTTGAATTCCTCCCCGGCCATGTTGTAAATGTTCTGTTCCAGAGCGGCGGCCTTTTCGGAGAGCATCTCACCGAAGGACACCAGCGCCCCCTTGTCCACCCGGCAGCCAGCCAGTTCCATTTCCGCCAGCACCCGGCACAGTGGCAGCTCCGCCGTGGCGTACAGATCCCAGAGGTCCAGCTCCTTCAACTTGGGGGCCAGCACTCCGTACAGGGCGTCCACGGCGCTGGTGTAGCTGTGGAAGGCAGCCTCCGCCGCCGTCACATCCCCCAGCAAGGAGAAGGCATCCGGTTCCAGATGGACCGGCTTCACCAGCTCCGTGTGGAAATACCCGGCGAACAGCTGACCGATTTCATATTTGCCGCTGGTGGCGTCCACCAGATAGGCGGCCAGAGCGGTGTCGAACATGAAGCCCTCTGCGTTCAGGCCGTTTTCCAGCAGCGTCCGCATGAGGTCCTTGACGTTATGGCTCACTTTTTTAATGTCGGCGGCGAACAGGGCGTTCAGCAGCGCGTTCCAGTCACCGGTGTAGCGCTCGAAGAGAAATTCCGCCGACAGGGCGGTATCCGCCCCGGTATCGTAGTCCGCAATGACCCCGGAGAGGTCCGGCAGGGCCAGCACCGTCACATGATCCGCCTTGCGGAACAGTTCCAGCACCTCCCGGGCACGGGATTCCTCCGTGATCCGCTCCGCCGTCACGGTGACGTCCGGCGCGGCATCCGCCGGAGCCGTTTCCTCTGGACGCAGGCCCATTTTTTCAATCAGCTTGGAAAATTCCAGCTTCAAAAACAGGGGATACGCCGCCGGTGTCGGCTCCTGCACCCGGTTTTCCGCCGGGTCGAAGGACAGCGGCGCATCAGTGACAATGGTGGACAGCCAGTAGGAATGGCGGGCTGCGTCCTCTCCCGCCGTCAGCTTTTTGATGGCGGCAGGCTTGGCGTCGATATCCGGAAGCTTTTCATAAATGGCGTCCACGCTGCCATATTTTTGAATAAGATCCATAGCGGTCTTTTCACCCACCCCCGGTACGCCGGGGATATTGTCGGAGGTGTCTCCCATGAGGGCCTTCAGGTCGATCATGTGGATGGGTTCAAAGCCGTACTGCTCCCGGAAGGTCTCCGGGGTCATATCCTTGGTGGTGGTCTGGCCCATGCGGGTGGACACCAGCTTCACCTTGGTGCGGTCGGTGATCAGCTGCAGGCTGTCCTTGTCGCCGGTGACAATGACGCAGTCCCACCCCGCCGCCTGGCATTTGCGGCTGATGGTGCCGATGAGGTCGTCGGCCTCGTACCCCGCCAGCTCATAGCAGGGCACGGACATGGCCGAAAGCACCTGCTTCATCACCGGCAGCTGCATGGCCAGCTCCGGGGGCATGGGCTTGCGCTGGGCCTTGTATTCCGCGTCCGCCCGGTGGCGGAAGGTTGGCTCCCGGCGGTCAAAGGTGACGCACAGGGCCTCCGGGTTTTCCTCGTCCAGCAGGCGCTGGAGGGTGGTGATGAAGCCGTATACCGCGTGGGTATACAGCCCCTCCCGGGTGGACAGGGGGCGGATGCCGTAATAGGCGCGGTTCAATATACTGTTGCCGTCCAGGACCATGAGCTTCATGGAAGGGACCTCCTAATTCGTTTGATCCGTTTTATTATACCTCTTTTTATTCTTTTGTACAAGGAGCAGAAAGAGACGCACGCGGCTTGTCAAAAAAGAATTTTTTGACAAGCTGGAAATCCGTGAGGCGGCATGATAAAATAAAAGAAAAATTTTGGGAAATTTTTTTCGGGGGACGCAATAAAACCGCCTTGCCGTGCATTATCCAGATGACAGGAGACAAAAGAGATGCTGCACAGGATTGACAACACAACTTCATCCCTCCCTGCGGAGGAGGTCCAGGAGCTTCGGCGGCTGCTTTCGGGAGTGGCCGCAGGAAGCCAAGATGATCTGGCCGAACTATATCGCCGCACCCGAACGGCGGTGTACGGTCTGGCCCTGTCCTATCTCCGCAATGCCCACGACGCTCAGGACCTGACCCAGGACGTGTTCGTTCACATCTGGGACACGGCGGGACAGTACCGGCCCACAGGCTCGCCTGTGGGGTGGATCCTGGCGGTGTGCCGGAATCTGTGCCTGATGCACCTGCGGCGGGAGAGCCGCCAGGTGACCATGGAGGACCGGGAGTGGCACGCCATCCCCGACAACTGCCCGGGGCTGGACAGCCAGGAGCGGCTGCTTCTGCAGGACGCCCTGGCGGTGCTGGGAGAGGAGGAGCGGCGGATCGTCCTGCTGCACACGGCGGGCCTGAGGCACCGGGAAATCGGTCAGGCGCTGGGCCTGCCCCTGGCGACCGTCCTGTCAAAATATCACAGAGCATTGAAAAAGATGCGAGCTTACATGGAAGGAGATGACGCCCGATGACCAACGATCAGATGGAACGCAGGCTTTCCGCCGCGCTGGACAAGACCGCGCCGGACGACGTGGACGGCGTGCTCTCCCGCTGTACAGAGCGGAAAGGAACGGTAGTCCCTATGAAAAAGAAGAATAACCGAATGAAGAAATGGATGCAGGCGGTGGCGGCCTGCCTGGCGGTGCTGCTGCTGGGCGGCGGCGGTCTGCTGGTGCAGCAGGCCCACGCCGTGACCTCGGTGGTGTCCCTGGACGTGAATCCCAGCATCGAGCTGCGGGTGAACAGCCGGGAAAAGGTGGTATCCTGCCAGGCCCTGAACCAGGAGGCCCAGGCCGTGCTGGAGGATATGGACGGAGGCCGGGACCTGAAGGGCGTCAAGGCGGACGTGGCGGTGAACGCCATCGTGGGCAGCCTGGTGCGGTGCGGGTATCTGGACAGTCTGTCCTCCGCCATCCTCATCTCCGTGGAGGATAAGGACCAGGCCCGGGCTCAGCGTCTTCAGCAGGAGCTGACCAGTGTCGCGGGCGGCGCTTTGGGCGACTCCCAGGCCGCTGTTCTGAGCCAGACGGTGCAGCAGGACAAGGAGCTGGAAAAGCAGGCCAAGGCCAACAACATCTCCACCGGCAAGGCGGCCCTGATCCGCCAGGCCATGGCCCTGAACGGCAGCCTGACCTTCGAGGGGCTGGCCCAGCTGTCCGTGGAGGAGCTGCGGGACCTGATCGAGGCCGGGGCCCCGGGGATGCCCATCGGCATGACGGCGGCTCTGGAGGCGGCGGCCCGGTATGCGGGCCTGACCACGGCGGACATCACCGACGCGGACGTGGACCCGGAGCTGGACGAGAATCCCGCCCACTATGAGGTGGAGTTCCAGGTGCCCGGCAAGGGCGAGCTGGAGTATAAGGTGGAGGCGTATACCGGCCAGGTGCTCACCGGCCAGGCCAATGTGCAGCCCTCCACTCCCGTGAACCCCTCCGGTGACATTGGCATGGAGGCCGCCAAGAGCGCTGCTTTGAAGCACGCGGGTCTGTCCACCGCCGTCTTTACCAAGGCAGAGCGGGACTATGACGACGGACGGCTGGAGTATGAGCTGGAGTTCCACACCGACAGCGCCGCCTATGAGGTCACCGTGGACGCCGCCACCGGCCGCGTGCTGGACTATGAGAAGGAGAACCTTCGCGGCAGCACCGGCGGCACCGACATCGGCGCCCAGGCCGCCAAGGCCGCGGCCCTGAAGCACGCGGGCCTGTCCGAAGGCCAGGTGCAGGAACTTCAGGTGGAATGGGACAGTGAGCATGGCCGCGCCGTGTACGAGGTGGAGTTCAAGTCCGGCGGCATGGAGTATGAATATGTCATCGACGCCGCCACCGGAGCCGTGCTGGACCACGAGACGGAGCGGGACGACTGAGCGCAGTAAAAAAACGGGGGCCGCGGCCCCCGTTTTTTCCGTCTGGACAATGCGCCCCGGATGTATAGGGCGGAAGGTTTGACTTTTCATCCAATTTTGGTATAATATGTGCAGTAAGTTCTATTCAATCGAAAGGGAGAAAGGATATGGAACGGAAATTTGTACTGAGCTGCTGCTCCACGGTAGACCTGCCCTATGCGTACATGGCCCAGCGGAACATCCCGGTGCTGTTTTACCACTACATTGTAAACGACCGGGAGTATGTGGACGATATGGGCCGGGATCCGGCGGCTCTGCCCCGGTTTTACGGGTTCCTGAAGGCGGGACAGCTTCCCCAGACGTCCCAGATCAACGTGGCCGATTATCTGGATTTCTTTGAGCAGCAGCTGAAAAAGGGTGACCTGCTGCACATTGCCTTCACCTCCGGCCAGTCCGGCTCGGTGCACAACGCCCAGGCCGCCGGAAAGCTGCTGCAGGAGAAGTATCCCGACAAGAAAATCGTAGTCATCGACTCCCTGTGCTCCTCCTCCGGCTACGGTCTGCTGGTGGATACGGCGGCGGATATGCGGGACGCCGGGGCCACCCTGGAGGAGACGGCCCAGTGGGTGCTGCGGAACCGCAACAAGGTGCACCACCAGTTCTTCTCCTCCGATATGACCCAGTTCCGGCGCACGGGCCGGGTGTCCGGTGCGGCGGCCATGGTGGCCACCATCATGAACATCTGCCCCATTATGCGGCTGGACGACAAGGGGGCCATCAAGGCCTACAGCAAGGTCCGGGGCAAGAAGAAGGCCGTGGAGGCCACGGTAAACGCCATGGAGGAGCACGCCCAGGGCGGCCGGGACTATGACCAGCGCTGCTTCGTGTGCCACTCCCAGTGCCCGGAGGACGCGCAGATGCTCATCGACGCTCTGGAGGGGCGGTTCCCCAGGCTCCGGGGCAAGATCCGCCTGTGCGACATCGGCACCATCATCGGGTCCCACAGCGGCCCCGGCACCGTGGCGGTGTTCTTCATGGGTGACGAGCGCCCGGCGATGGACTGATACATCATGCTCCCGATGCAGGCATCCGTGAAACGGGTGCCTGCATCTCAGCTTGTCAAAAAGGCCTCGCAGAGTTTGCCGTCCGCAGGCGGCAAATAAAATGGAATCATTTTTTGCCGGGGCGTGTACCTGGCAAAAAATACTTCTCAGTCTGCAAGTGTGGAATTTGGTCGCCCATGGCGAACAAATTATGCGCGCGGCAGACTGCAAGCCTTTTGTTCAAAAAGGGCAACGCCCTTTTTGGATAATCTCTGACGGGCGGGGCTTCGGCCCCGCCCGTTTTGCGCTTCACTCCCCCTTCCCTGCCGTCCGCTCCCGGAACCGGCGGGAGGCCGCGTCCCAGTCGATGATGGCCAGCGCCGCCTCCACATAGTCCTCCCGCCGGTTCTCATAGTCCGGGATAAACGCGTGCTCCCACAGGTCCACGTTGAACAGGGGCCACAGGGGCAGCGGCGTGTCCTGGTTGGCGGTGCAGGTGACCTGCAGCCCCCCGGAGCAGCACACCAGCCACACCCATCCGCTGCCGAACACGCTCATGGCAGCGTTCTTCAGGCTGCGGTGCAGCCCCTCCATGGAGCCGAAGCTGTGCTCCACCTCCGCCAGCAGCTCCCCGGAGGGCTTGGTGGTCCGGGCCGGGGCCAGGGAGGAAAAATACAGCCCGTGGTTATACACGCCCCCGCCATAGCGGCGCACCGCCTGGCCCAGGGTCCGGGGCAGCTGGCACCAGTGCAGCAGCAGCCGCTCCAGCGGCCAGTCCTGATATTGGGTCCAGGGCACCAACGCCCCATTGAGTCGGTCCACATAGGCGGCAAAGAACGCGTCGTGGTGCAGCCGCACCGACGAGCGCCCCAGGTTTGGCTCCAGAGCCGCCGGGGCATAGGGCAGCGGCGGCAGGATATAGGGATAAGTCATGGCAGGCAGTTCCTTTCCGAAAAAATTTCCTGCTTCCATGGTATGCCGCCGTTGACAAACCATGCCTTTTGGTGCAAACTGTAAACAGCCGCCCGGCGGCAAAGGAGGAAGAAACATGCGAAGAAAAGACAGAGAACGGGACCGGAGCTTTGCCTGGGAGGTGCTGAAAAAGGCCCCCTATGCCACCCTGTCCCTGACGGACAGCCAGGGCCGCCCCTATGCCGTGCCGGTGAACCAGGCCGTGGACGAGGAGTACCACGTGGTCTATTTCCACTGCGCCGGAGCCGGAGAAAAGTGGGAGCTTCTGAAGGACGGGGCCGAGGTGTGCCTGTCGGCGGTGTCCCACGCCACGGCGGTGCCCAACGCCTTCACCATGGCCTATGCCAGCGCCGTTCTGCGGGGCCGGGCGGAGGTGGTGACGGACCAGGGCGAGTGGACCCGGGCCCTGCTTCTGCTGTGCTCCGCCTTTGACCCCAAGGGCATGGGCCGCTTCACGGAGTCCGTGGAAAAATACGGACCCGCCACAAAGGTGATCCGGATCACCCCCCGGGAGCTTACCGGCAAGGAAAACACCGCCGCCGAAGCGCCCCACCATCATCACGACTGAGGAAACACTATGGCATGCTATATTTTCGGTGCAGGCAGCTTTTACGGCCTGGACTGCTGTCCCCGGGCCGACGACTTCATCATCGCCGCCGATGGCGGCTGGCTGGCCTGCCGCAAGACCGGCATCACCCCGGACCTGCTGCTGGGGGATTTCGACTCCCTCAGCACCCAGCCCGACTTCCCCAACATCCTCCGGGTGCCGGTGGAGAAGGACGACACCGACACCATGCTGGCGGTGAAGACCGGCCTGGAGCGCGGGGAAACGGAGTTCCACATCTACGGCGGCATGGGCGGCCGCCGGACGGACCACACCATCGCCAATTTCCAGGCCCTGCTGTACCTGGCCCGGCGGGGGGCTCAGGGCTGGCTGTATGGCCAGGGGGAGCGGTACACCGCCGTATGCGGCGGCACCGTCACCTTCCCCGCCCGGGACCGGGGCATCCTGTCGGTGTTCTGCCTGGGGGCCGACGCCAGGGACGTCAGCATCCAGGGAGGCCAGTATCCCCTGCACCACGCGGTGCTGACGGCGGAGTTCCCTCTGGGCGTCAGCAACCACTTTGTGGGCCGCCCCATCACCGTGTCGGTCCGGGACGGCAGCCTGCTCATAGGCCTGGTGGAGGACTGACCCGGGCGTTTTTTGTGTTCCCGGTTGCCAAAGCGGGCCATGCGTGGTAGAATAGACAGGAATGGAAAGGGGGCTTCTGCCATGCTTTTGGCCATTGATATCGGCAATTCCAACATCTCCGTGGGGCTGTTCGACCAGAAACGGGACCTGAAATTTCTGTCCTCCATCGACACCGACAGCCGGAAAACGGCAGATCAGATCAGCATCGACCTGATGAACATCTTCTCCCTGTATCAATACGACCTGCGTGACGTCAGCGGCGCCATTTTCTCCAGCGTGGTGCCGCCCATCAACTTCATGATGGCCAAGGCCCTGACCCGCCTGCTGGGAAAGCCCCCCATGATCGTGGGCCCCGGGGTCAAAACCGGGCTCAACATCCGCATGGAGATCCACAACCAGTTGGGTGCCGACCTGGTGGCAGGCGCCGTGGCCGCCCTGGACAAGTACCCCACCCCCATCATCATGATCGACATGGGCACCGCCACCACCATCTCCTATATCTCCAGCAGGCGCAGCTATGAGGGCGGCCTGATGTTCCCCGGGGTGCGGCTGAGCCTGGACGCCCTGTCGGACCACACCGCTCAGCTGCCGGACATCTCCCTGCAGCACCCCAAGAGTCTCATCGGCAAAAACACCGAGGACTGCATGCGCTCCGGCATTGTCTACGGCACCGCCGGGATGCTGGACGGCGTCATCGACCGCATCCGGGAGGTTCTGCCCCAGGGGGAGACCCCCACCATCGTGGCCACCGGCAGCAACGCCCCGGTGATCGTGCGCTACTGCCGCAACAAGGTGCTCTATGACAAGTATCTGCTGATGGAGGGCCTGTGGGACATCTATCAGAAGAATCACTGATAAAAAGAGCTTTGCTTTTTTGACAGTCACGGCAAAGGCCCCG
>ERZ773145.3045-NODE-3045-length-11012-cov-7.479511_pt1 | contig 11012 bp, 7 predicted proteins | sample MGYA00580848_ERZ773145 | MGnify/ENA primary metagenome ERZ773145 (study PRJEB29015, sample SAMEA2737858) | human gut metagenome | biome: human gut; feature: human-associated habitat; material: faeces | place: China | collected 2012 ... | reverse complement strand
AAAATTACTCGGATATTCCGGTGTGGCGTAGATATACGCTTACCATTGAGGAAGCAGCCAGATATTATCATATCGGCGAAGGAAAATTGAGAACGCTTATTGACACACATCCCAATGAGGATTTTTATGTGATGAACGGCAATCGTGCCCTCATTAAGCGTGAGAAATTTGAGCGGTATCTGGATCAGGCTACTGCTGTGTAAACAGAGCTGACAGATTTACCGATTTCACATGATATAACTATGCGGAGAGCTGGATTTGTGCTATGATAAGAGCGCAAGTCTGGCTCTCTTTTTTGAAAGGAGAGTTCACGATGAGTGAGAAAAGACGAGATAACCGTAATCGGATTTTGCGAGAGGGCGAGTACCAGCGTAAAGATGGGAGGTATCGGTTCCGCTATATTGATGAGGACGGAAAAGAGAAAAATGTATATAGTTGGCGTTTGGACAAGAATGACCCAATGCCAAAAGGGAAGAAGCGGGAGCCTTCCCTGCGTGAGAAAGAAAAACAGATTGAAGCGGATTTGTTTGACCGTATCGTAACCAACGGTGGCAACTATACTGTTTTGGAACTGGTAGAAAAGTATGTTTCATTGAAAACAGGAGTTCGTCACAATACGGTTGCCGGATATAAAACGGTCATCAATATGCTGAAAAAAGAGAGTTTTGGGAATCAGCGAATTGATAAGGTGCGTTTGTCAGACGCAAAGGCATGGTTGATTAAACTCCAACAGATTGATGGACGGGGATACAGTTCCATTCATTCTATCCGGGGAGTTCTCAGACCGGCATTTCAGATGGCGGTAGATGATGACCTGCTTCGTAAAAATCCATTTGAATTTGAGCTTGCATCCGTCATTGTCAATGATTCTGTTACCAGAGAAGCGATTACCCGAAAGCAGCAGCGAGATTTGTTAAAGTTTATTCAGGAGGATAAGCATTTCAGCAGATACTATGATGCAATCTATATTCTTTTTCACACAGGGCTTCGTATCTCAGAGTTTTGTGGACTGACGGTTTCAGAAGTCGAGTTTGGAGAAATGCGTATTAAGGTAGACCATCAGTTACAGCGTACTGCACAGATGCAGTATGTGATTGAAGAACCGAAAACAGACAAAGGTATCCGTTATGTGCCGATGACAGAAGCTGTTGCAGCGTGTTTTCGCAGAATCATTGCCAACCGAAAGACACCAAAGGTTGAGCCGATGGTGGAAGGATATGCCGGATTTTTGTTTCTGGATAAAAATGATATGCCGATGGTTGCCCTGCACTGGGAGAAGTATCTGGAGCATATTATTCAGAAATACAATAAAATTTACCGTGTCCAGATGCCGAAAGTTACCCCTCATGTATGCAGGCACACCTTTTGCTCTAATATGGCAAAATCCGGGATGAATCCGAAAACCTTGCAGTATATCATGGGTCACGCAGACATCAGTGTAACCTTGAACACTTACACCCATGTGAATTTTGATGATGCAAAGGAAGAAGTATATCGGATAGCGAATAGTTAAAAAAGCCCGTTGGTAAGGACGCTTGCTTTACCAATGGATTTACCAAGATTGCAGGGAAAAACATAAGAAAATACGAGAAGATTTGAGAAAATATCTTGAAAAGAAAGGAAAACTCAAAAGTCGGAAAACCCTGAAAAATCAAGCATTTGAGAAGAAATACAAGACTTAAATGGAGATATAAAAAGATGATTAAAGTATTATTCATTTGCCACGGCAACATCTGTCGTTCCCCCATGGCGGAATTCGTAATGAAAAAATTAGTATCCGATGCCGGACTCACCGCCCGCTTCCAGATTGCCTCCGCGGCCACCAGCACAGAGGAAATCTGGAACGGCATCGGGAATCCGGTGTATCCGCCGGCGAAGGCGGAACTTGCGAGGCATGGGATCTCCTGTGAGGGGAAGCGGGCCCGGCAGGTGACGAGAGCGGATTATGCGGAATATGATTATTTGATTGGTATGGATGGTGCGAATATCCGCAACATGCTGCGGATATTCGGGGGAGATCCGGAGGGGAAAGTAGCGAAGCTACTTTCCTATGCGGGATCGGAACGGGATATTTCGGATCCATGGTATACGGGAGATTTTGGAACGACCTACGATGACGTTCTGGAAGGCTGTACTGCGTTCCTTGAATATTTACAACAAAACAGCAAAATCGACACATGATCTGACACTGCCAATACTGTACATATGACAAATGTGTCATGCGTGAAAAGTTCACAGAATCACCACATTTTTCTCACAATTCCTTCGCAGATGTCCTTTATCATAAGAGGCGGATAAGGGGAAAGAAATGTTCACAAGATTTTTAATGGAACAGGAGGAATGAGAATATGAGAAGATGGAATTTACCCCAGGTGAATACAAAAGTAATGTGTGCAGTGTTGACAGTTGCTATGGTGATGACAGGATTTACAGCCTGTGGCGGATCGACCACCGCAAGTGCAGCAAGCACGGAAGCATCGGAAAATAAAGAGACGATCGCACCGGAGAGTACGACGGAGAGCACGGAGAGCAGTGAAGAGAAGGTAGAATCATACCTTGGTCAGATCACAGCCATAGATGGCAATGTGATCTCCGTTGCACTGGCAGAGAAGCCGGAAGCTCCCAATGGTGAAGCCCCTACCGGTGAGGCCCCCAGCGGAGAAAAGCCGGATGGCCAGGCTCCTGACGGCAACGGCGGTGCTCCCAACGGCGAAGCCCCTACAGGCGATAAACCCGATGGCCAGGCTCTTGACGGCAACGGTGGCGCTCCCAACGGTGAAGCCCCCAACGGAGAAACACCGAACGGTCAGAAACCTGAGAAAGACATGCTAGATGAGATGACCTTAACTCTCAGCGGAGATACTATGACTATCACAGTCAATGACGATACGATCATTACGATTGACGGAGAAGATGCCACTCTGGATGAACTTCAGGTAGGTGATACCGTATCCTTCTTCCTGGATGGTGAGATCGTAACTTCTTTAAGCGTTGGTATGCCGGAGCCGACACAGCCTATGCAGACCCCGGAGCAAAATTAAGCTGACGTAAGAGCATGGCACCGAGAATCTCTGCCATTTCTTCCGGGGACTGGGGATCGGATTCTTTCAACCAGGTCTCTACGACACCGACACAGCCGGTGATAATGAAGGAGCAGAGATATTCATAATTAGCATCGGATTGCGCACTTTCCAGAACCTGGAGGGTGCGCTTTTCAATCTGATCTTTCAGACGATTGACGAAAGCCAGATCCCCATGAGGGCCGATCATGACCTTGGCCAGATCCCTGTTTCGGTCCAGAAAACGGAAGAATTCCAACAACGGCCCCTGAGAGGCCAGAGAATTGGTAACGACCGGTTTCTGCTCCATGATTTCATTAAATTCCAGGAACATTTCATCCTCGACTTTATGGAGCATATCGTAGATATCATCGTAATGCAGATAAAAGGTTCCACGGTTGATATCCACCAGTTCGGTCAGTTCCTTGATGGAGATATCCTGAATATCGTGGGTTTCCAACATTTTTACCAGACCCTGTAATAAGAGAGCTCTTGTCTTGCGCACACGGCGATCCATTTTTTCCATAGAATCCTACACCAGCCTTTCTGAAGAAAAATGAGAAGAAATCATTTCCTATATGTAATACAAATCTGAATTTTTTCTAAAATAATAGACGAACATCACAAAAATGTCTAAAAATAAACAATCACAAAAAATCTGTAGCTTGCTTTTTCTTCCCCATTATTATATTTTGCATGTGGCAGAAAATCAACACAAGTTCATTAAATGACATTAATACAATTTCTCATCTTTGTAGTAAGTCTTTACAGATGTTCAAAAACATTTTAAACTAGAGGCGTATAAAATCAAATACATAAATAAGGGTACAAAGAGAGAAAAAGCAGGAGGGAACTATGGCAGACAACGCAGAAAAAGACAAAAAAGATAATTCCTTTATGATGAAACTTGCCACGCTCATTGTAGACAAACGAAAAGGATTTTATCTGATCTTTATTGTTTTATGCATATTTTGCGTATTATCCATGAACAGAGTCAAGGTTAATAACGATCTGACCACTTATTTGCCGGACACAACAGAGACCAGAAGGGGACTGGATCTGATGGATTCGGAATTTACCACGTATGGCTCCGCCCGGATCCTGATCTGTAACGTGACGTTTGACGAGGCACAGAAACTGGCAGATCAGGTGGAGGAGATGGACGGTGTCAGCATGTTGGATTTCGATGACACCGAGGATCATTACCATGACATGGAGGCTTTATTGTCTGTCACTTTTGATGAGGAAGCGGACACGGAAGCCACACAACAGCATCTGAATAAAGTACTGGATGCATTGTCCGATTATGATGTTTACTATTCTTCCGATATCGGTCAGGAAGAGCGTGACGCGGATGACCTGAATAATGATATGATCGTCATTCTGTTGTTGGCAGCAGTGGTTATCGTAGCCGTATTGTTATTTACCTCTACGACTTATGCGGAAATCCCGGTTTATCTGACTACATTTATTGTGGCAGCTATTTTGAACAAAGGTACGAACTACTGGTTCGGAACCATCAGTTTTGTAACGAACTCTATTGCGGTGGTACTGCAGTTAGGTCTGGCAGTAGACTATGCTATCATTCTTGCTCACCGTTTTATGGAAGAACATGAGGACAAGGATGCCAGAGAGGCTGTGATTGTTGCTTTGAGTAAGGCAATCCCGGAGATTTCCTCCAGTTCCCTGACCACCATCTCCGGTATGGTAGCCATGATGTTCATGCAGTTTAGAATTGGTTATGATATGGGTATCATTCTGGCAAAATCCATTATTTTCAGTATGGTAGCCGTATTCTTCCTGATGCCCGGACTGTTGTTGACCTTTTCCAAGGCCATCGACAACACCCATCACAAGAGCTTCGTTCCGAAGATCACAGCAGTCGGTAAGTTTTGTGTGGCTACCCGCTACATTATACCGCCTATTCTGATCGTAGGTGTTATTATAGCATTTTTCCTGTCCAATAAGGCAAACTACGTGTACGATACCAACACTCTGGAATCCAGTACTATGAGTGATAATAAATTTTCCGTCAGCATGGTAAATAAGGAATTCGGTATGGTGAACCAGTTGGCGGTCATTGTGCCCAACGGTGATTATGAAAAAGAGGCACAGACACTGAAAGCTCTGGAAAAGCTGGATGTGGTGAAATCCTGTCAGGGACTTGGCAATATCGAGGCCATGGACGGCTATATGCTGACGGATAAGCTGACCCCCAGGCAGTTTGCGGAACTGATCGATCTGGATATTGAAGTGGCGGATATGTTGTATTCGGCATATGCACTGGATCAGAGCGATTATGGTGCGCTGGTCAGTGGCGTCAGTGAATACGAAGTTCCGTTTATTGATATGTTCCTGTTCATTTATGATCAGAAAGAAAGCGGCAACATCACACTGGACGATGATCTGGAAGAAACTCTGACGGATGCTTATTCCAAGATCTGTATTGCGAAAGATCAGCTGCTGGGTGAAGACAATTCCCGATTTGTTCTGGAATTAAATGTTCCGTATGAAGGTGAGGAAACTACCGCAGCATTGGATCAGATCCGTAATACCGTGGCAAAGTTCTATAATATAGATGACATTCTGCTAGTCGGTAACGCCACCAGTGATAAGGATCTGGGCGATTCCTTCGCAACGGATAATACGATCATCACGGTGCTGACAGCATTGTTCGTTATGATCATCCTGCTGTTCACCTTCCAGTCCGCCGGTCTGCCGGTACTGTTGGTTGTAACGATTCAGGGTAGTATCTGGATGAACTTCTCATTGCCGTATCTGTTGAATGAAAATGTATATTTCCTGGGATATCTGGTAGTATCTGCGATCCAGATGGGTGCAACGATCGACTACGCTATCGTTATCACCAGCCGTTACATGGATCTGAAGACCTATATGCCGATCAAGGAAGCCGCCATCGAAGCACTGAACCAGGCGTTCCCTACCATTGTTACCAGCGGATCCATGCTGGTATCTGCGGGATTTATTATCAGCTATGTATCTTCCAATGCAGCGGTAGCGGCCATCGGACTGGCTCTTGGTCGTGGTACTCTGACATCTATTTTGTTGGTACTGCTGGCATTGCCGCAGACACTGCTGATCGGAGATATCATTATTCAGAAGACAGCATTTACACTGAAACGGGATCTGGCAAAGCCCTTGCCCTCCGCCGGAAGAATCCGTATGAACGGTCACATCAAGGGTTATGTCAATGGTGTGTTGGAGGGTGATTTCATCGGTGTCATTGATGGTGAGATGGGTGCGGTGGTGCGTCCCAAGGATACCGTGACGATGGAGGAGCGGGACGATGTCCCGGAAGAAAACTATCCCAGACTGGAAGCCCAGGAGCTGCCGGAGGATGAAGCAGCAGGACAGGAAGAGCCGGTTGGAGAAAATACAGTGGAAGCAGCCGGAAAAGACGGGGAAATTTCGGACAACAGTGAGGACAGAAATACGGAAAAAACAGCAGAAAGCGAGGGAACAGAAGATGAACAGTAAGAGATTATTATGTTTCCTGCTGGGAGCAGCATTGATCCTGCAGACACCGGCCACCGCCTATGCAGCAGAAACTTTGACCTATGAGCAGTACAGAGGCGGCAGCGGTTATAGCAGCACGATAAAGGAGCAGGATTATGCAGTCATAGAGATCAGCACGGAGGAGGATCTGCGGAAACTGGTGGAGAACTGTGTACTGGACAGTTGGTCCAGAGATAAAAAAGTAGTGCTGCAGAACGACATTGTTCTGAGCATGACAGGTGAACTCAGTATTCCTACGTTTGCAGGAATCTTTGACGGCAGCGGTTTTACTATTTCCAATGTGAAACTGACCGGAGACGGTTCGGCAGTGGGATTGTTCCGCTATGTGCAGGAGGGAGCAAAAGTCCGCAACCTTACGGTCACGGGGGAAGTATCTCCCTCTGGAAGTCAGGATCAGGTCGGCGGTATCGTCGGTGTGAACTATGGCAGCATTGAAAATTGTAAATTTACCGGAAATGTGGTCGGTGATACGGATGTCGGCGGTATTGCCGGAGTCAATGCTGAGAGCGGAGAGATCCGTCGGTGTGAATCCTCCGGAAATGTGATCGGCAATCATTCCGCAGGCGGTATTGTGGGCAACAACCACGGTATTCTGAATAACTGCAGCAACAATGGCAATATCAATACGTACAGCACGGAAGTGACTTATGATCTGGAAGATATCACCATGGACAATCTGGAGCAGATCAACAGTACCTCCAATGTGGCAGCTCATACGGACACCGGCGGTATCGCAGGTATTTCGGATGGTAAGATTTATTATTGCTCCAATTCCGGGGCCATCGGCTACCAGCACGTAGGCTACAATACCGGAGGTATCGTAGGCAGACTGCATCAGGGCTATCTGCAGAACTGCACCAACACCGGATATGTGCAGGGCAGAAAAGATGTGGGCGGTATCGTGGGTCAGATGGAGCCGTTCCTGGAAATCCAGTATCTCAGTGACAAGCTGAAGGAACTGGATACGGAGACAGACAAATTCCTGGATATGTTGGATGCCACCCAGAAAGATGTGAGCAGCTATAGCAAACAGGCATCCAGTATTGCCAAGAGTATCAGTTCGAACCTGAAAGATGCCAACAATGCGGGAAGTTCTCTGACCGGGACCGCTCATGATCTGTGGTATATTTACAATCAGGAGTTGAACGGTGTCAGCAACGATCTGAAAGTCCTGAATGACGATCTGAACAAGCAGGCGGATAATGACAAGAATAACGGCAACAGTCATGACGTTACCATCAGTGGAAATGACATTTGGAATGGTAACTGGGGTGGCGATGGCGATCATGACGTCAGTGGAGGAAACATTACCATCACCGTACCGAACGATACGGAGAGCTATAAATCGGCACTGAAAAAATTCGGAGAGAATGCCACCAAGCATCTGGATAACATGACGAATGCTTCCACGGATCGCAGTGGCGGTATCAAAGATAATCTGGATACACTGAATGACAGGCTCGACAAGGCTTTTGACCAGTTGGGTCAGTTGGGGGATGTACTGGAAGCAGGGACAGACAGCACCAGTGCCCACATGGATGAGCTGATGGATCAGGCCAGAGTTCTGCGGAATCTGGTCAGCGAAATCCGGGATGATCTCTTCCGGTATGAAGGAATTTCTGTAGAAGATACTTCGGATGAGTCAGCCAGCAAGGAAGAGGTGAACCCCGGAGATCCCGATGCGGAGGATGACACCGCAGAACCGGAAGAAACCGAAGAAGCGCGCTATGATACCTCCAGCTTCCAGAAGGGAAAGGTCACCTTATGTGTGAACCGCGGTACGGTGGAAGCCGATACGAATGTGGGCGGTATCGTTGGACAGGTGGCAACGGAATACGATTTTGACCCTGAGGACGATATCACTTTAACCGGAACGGAGAGTTTCGATGTGGAGCAGACGGTCAAGGCAGTCATCAGAGACAGCCGCAACCTTGGAGACGTGACCGGTAAAAAAGACTATGTCGGCGGTGTGGTCGGTAAAGCAGAATATGGCGCAGTCATTTCCTGTGAGTCTTATGCACCCGTAGAGAGTACCGGAGGCAGCTATGTGGGAGGAATTGCCGGATCTGCCAGCTATGCGATCCGCAGCTGTTACAGCATGGGCAGGATCACCGGTAAAAATAATATCGGAGGTATTGCCGGAGAAGGCTGTGATATTTTCTACAGCTATGCGTACAATGATCTGGATATGTCCGGCGAAGGTCAGGGCAGCATTGCCGGAAAAGTCAGTGATGATGGAACTCTGTATGGCAACTATTATGTGGAAGGCGGAGCCGGTGGCGTAGACGGCATTGGTTATCAGGGCGGTGCTACCCCGTTGTCCTACCAGGAATTCTGCAGCAAAGACGTTCCGGACGCTTTCTCACAGTTTACCATTACCTTCCAGGCGGATGGTGTAGAAGTGGCTTCCTATAAATGCGGTTACGGGGATTATCTGTCGGCAGACCAGATTCCGGAGGTACCGGAGAAGGATGGCTATTACGGTGTATGGCCGGATTATGATTTCAGTGATATTACCGGTAATAAAGTGCTGGAAGCAGAGTATGAGGAATGGACCGCATCCATTGCTTCCGCAGAGAAAAACGATAACAATAAGGCACTGGTTATGGCAGAAGGCAACTTCTATCCCAATGCAGCATTGCATCTGCAGGTAGAGGGAAATACTTATACAGTATCCATGACCAATTCCATGGAAGAGGATGCACCGGACTATACCGGAGAAGCAACCTTGCGTGTCTACTGTGAGGATGCGGATAACACTGTCATAGAGGTAGCACAGGATGGAGAGTACACGGAAGTGGAATCCACTGTGATCGGCAGCTATAGACAGTTTACCATGGAAGTGCCCGGCAGCTTCCGCACGGTAGAGGCCGAGGGCAGTCATACACTGCTGATCGTACTTTGCATCGTCGGTGGTGTAGTCGTGATCCTGTTGATCGTATTGTTAGGGAAAAAAGCGGCAAAACGCCGGAAGACGCGCAAGGCGGCAAAACGTGACCGGAAAGCCGGAAAAGCTGACGAGGACCAGAGCGGCAAAACAGACGCAGCAGAAGATGCCGGACAGACGGCTGACGCAGAGGAATAACAATGATTCAGGCAGTTTTATTTGACATGGACGGTACGCTGATCGATACCGAAAAATATTACCGTATTTTCTGGCCGAAGGCACTGGCAGCCTGTGGGTATACCATGACAGATGAGCAGGCACTTACGATGCGCAGTCTGGGACGCCCCTTTGCCCCAAGACAGCTCAAGGACTGGTACGGTGAAGATTTTGACTATTATGTGGTGCGTGACAAACGAAAAGAGATGATGGAAGAAACACTGGACCGGGATGGCATCAAATGCAAGCCCGGTGCCGTGGAGCTTCTGGAAGATCTGAAAAAAAGGCATATCACTGCAGCGGTTGCCACAGCGACGGATCTGGAGCGGACGGAAAAATATCTGGCGATGGCAGGACTTCGGCCGTATTTTGAGAAACTGATTTCGGCCACTATGGTAGCAGAAGGTAAGCCGTCCCCGGATATTTATCTCTATGCCTGCAAGCAGCTGGGACTGGCACCGGAAGAGTGCATGGCCGTGGAGGATTCTCCCAACGGAGTCATGAGTGCTTACCGCGCCGGCTGTAAGGTCGTGATGGTGCCGGATCAGACACAGCCGGATGAAAAATTAAAAAAATGTCTGTACGCCTGCGTACCGACCCTGGCAGATATCAGCCACCTCATTTAGAGGTGGCTATATTTGTCATAGTAGCTTGATTTTTGTATTCCAGTGTGTTATTATTTTAACGATTAGAGTGACTATTCGGAAGACAATGAAATCAAGCGGGACTGCTTTGTCATGCTTGCATGTAAAAAGCAGTTTTGCTTGATTTTAGGTGACTCGAATAGAGTCACCGCCACACATATGAGCAAAAATAGCTGCGCAGCAGCGAAAGCACGATTTATCGTGCAATTTTGCGAATAATGTGTGGAATGTATTCATACTTGGAGCCCACGAGGGGCGGAAAGGAATGGAAGAAAATGAATTTTGATGACATCGTAGCAAAAGTAAAAGAGTGTGGGAAGAAGACCGTCGCAGTCTCCGTTGCACAGGACAGTGCAGTACTGGAAGCTGTACATGAGGCCAAGAGACTGGGCATTGCAGATGCAATCCTGGTAGGTGATGAGGCAAAGATCCGTGAGATTGCAGCCGGACTGAATATGGACCTCTCCGATTATGAGATCATCAATGAGCCGGATATGATCGAAGCTTCCCTGAAAGCTGTAAAGCTGGCACATGACGGCCGTGCAGATATGTATATGAAGGGCCTGATCGACTCCAAGAACTTCTTAAAGAGCGTACTGAACAAAGAAGTAGGCCTTCGTACCGGTGGAACCCTGTCTCATGTATGTGTATTTGAGATTCCCGGCATTG
>ERZ773145.3040-NODE-3040-length-11031-cov-5.697886_pt1 | contig 11031 bp, 7 predicted proteins | sample MGYA00580848_ERZ773145 | MGnify/ENA primary metagenome ERZ773145 (study PRJEB29015, sample SAMEA2737858) | human gut metagenome | biome: human gut; feature: human-associated habitat; material: faeces | place: China | collected 2012 ... | reverse complement strand
CGGAAAATGCGATTCGTCCGTTCACAGTCGGCAGAAAGAACTGGCTGTTCAGTGACACTCCGAACGGAGCAAAAGCAAGCGCAGCGATCTATAGCATTGTGGAGACGGCAAAGGCAAACGGACTTGATGTTTTCAAATACTTTGAATTGTTGCTGACAGTTCTTCCCGGCATGGAGTTTCTGACCAATCCGGATATTCTGGAAGAACTGATGCCGTGGAATATATCTGTGCAGAAAATCTGTAAAGCAACATGAGTAATCCTCGAACCGCAGCTTGGGGATCTTTTATTTAGGGGCGGTATGTTATTAGGCGGGTACGGTCTTGGGGTGAAATTCGGGTGGCTTGTATCCTCTAGCTGTTCGGTGTATTCCGGACATTGGTCAAATTCTCTCGACCATTCATCACCGTCTTTAAAATCGTACCATAGTTGATTTAAGTCAGCACCTTGGCTTTGTACCAGCTTTATCAGCTCTAAGTCCTGAGATCTGATCGCGTCGGAGAGATCATACGCCTGTAAAGTTCGTCCTTTTTTATATAGATATTCAGCTACATCATATTGAACATCAGATGCACTGAGCAAATGAAAATCAATTCCTTTCTCATCAATGAAAAAATCTATATATTTTTTTGCGCTTTCCAGATCAATTTTATCCGAGAATAAATTTGCGGCATAGTTTTCGTTTATCGGCTCATGCTTTTTCTCCATATAGTCATACAGCTTTAGAAATTCATCAAAGTCGTAATCGTTAGATTCAATACAGGAACCGAGTATTCCGTATAACGGCTTTTCAAGAAAATCATCATAAAGATCGTAGTCATTTTTTATCAAGACATCAAAAATATCATAATAATGATAATATGCAGCCACATCAAAACAATCTGTGTTCAGATTATATTCTTTAGTTTTTTCAAGTGCCATTATATCTTTGATAAAATATTCAAGCATTTCTGCATTATCACAGCTGATTATAGCGCTTACAGCAGGATTTTTGCTCCATTCTTCACCATATATCCCGAGAAGCTCCTCGTATTGTTTTACCGTGCCAAAAGCTTGTGTATATGTGAATAATACTTCAAACTCGTCATCGCTGATTGCAGAGCCTTTTGCCGCTTCAAGAGCATTTTCAATATCTCCTGTTATAGCATATGTCAAATAATTCGGCAGATCAAGCGTTCCACCGTTATCTACATATTGTGAAACTACATATTGAATAGCTTTGGGTGATTGGATAAATTTATAATATTTTGATTCCAACCCCTCTTTTTCAATAAATTCCTTGCGCACGGTAAGCCCTTGGTTAGTTAAATAGTCAAAAACCTTAAAACTATTAAGGTTATTAACGTTGTTATCAATACAGCATTCCAATAGATTTCCTAAAATATCATCATCTACAGATCTTAGATCTACTCCTTTACTGGAAAGGTATTGCAAATTATCAACACCTACTGCTTCGTAATCTGTAACTGAATTATAAATATATGATGAGCCATTAGGGGTTGACATATATAAATCAGCACCATTTTCCAAAGCTATATCAGCCATTTGATAAGCTATATTTCTTGGGCAGTTGGCTGTATAAAGCAGATTCATTAAAAGCGTGTTGAAAGATGAAATAGAGTCCAAATCAAAATCAGGGTACTTCTCGCAAAGTTCCTTAAACAGCTCGATATTGCCGTTTTTTACTGCCTGAGCAAATACGTCTTTAGTATCGTTTTCGCTGTTTATTACTTTTGCGATCTTGCTTTTCAACCCGCACCCCGTTGACAAAATCATAACTCCTGACAATACTAACGCCAATACTCTTCTTATCATTACTAAAACCTTCCTATATAATTATACATAATGCCGCAGTTATAATACTGCTGCCCGCCTTGAATAAATTATTGAATTTACAATAGTTCTGCTAAATCGTCTCTGCCGTATGCTTCCCAGTAATCTTTCAGATCGTAATCTCCGGATTTGTAACTGCCTTTAGTTGATGTTGGTATTTTATCAAAACGAATGTCAGTATCAGCACCATTCTCAATCAACAACTTAACGGTTTCGACAGAAGAATTTGTTGTAGACTTCATAATATCATCAGGAATTTCTGCACCGTTTTCTATCATAAATTTTATACATTCACTATTACATTTATTTAATAGGTAACTAAAGGCTGTAGGTAACTCTTTGTTTTTTTCAGTAATATTTTCATAATATATATGCTTACTTGTGAAATTATCGTATTGAGAAACCTGTTCCTTATAATTTGAAACATAGTTACTGTAATCAAAACTATAGCATTTCTGATTGATGTCGGCACCTTTGTCTAACACAAGCTGTATATACTCTATATCATTATGACATATAGCATAGTCAAGATCGGTAATATTCAAAGGTCTGCCTTTTTCATAAAGATATCTTGCTGTTTCAAAATCAATATTCTTAAATGAATAGCATTCAAAAGTATGATTTTTCTCACTCATTAAGTAATCTATAAAATCCAGTTTTCCGTTAAGATAGTAACCGTCCAAATTGTAAATTTCATTCAATTCGGTTATATCTGTTGATTGAGCTTCATATTCATATACTTTTTTAAACAAGTCAAGGTTCCCGTTATATAACGCACTTCCCAATAAAACAGACGCTCCCGGGTTATAAGCATTGTGATTACATAAATAATCAAAAATATCAGAATATCCAAATAAAACAGCTAATTTAAGATAGTTTTCTTGTGAAGGACTTACTTTTTCACTTTGAAGTTTAAAGCCACATTTCTCTATCAAATATTGTATCATATCCAGATTTCCGCACTGTATTATTCGTTCCATATTAACATTATCAATTTGCATTTCTGTTAATCTACATATTGTTTCAAACTCATCCGGCATTCCAAAATATGAAGCATAATCGAATACTAATTCCTTTTCTTTATCTGTTAGAGCTTCACCCTTCTCAATATATTCTATCGTTTTATCCAGATCACCGGATATAGCATATTCCATAGCCTTTGGCATATTTGTTTCTTCACCTTTTTCATGAAGTATATTCATGAGATAATTTGATACTACAGGTGATGCTCCTATATGATGATATCTGAGATCCTCATCTTTGTTTTCGTCTATATTAAATAGGTCTGTGGTTACTGCAGCACCTTTATCAACGAAAAATTTAGCGGTTTTGATACGATTTTCTTCGCTGTCTCCATAGAAATTAGCCATAACTAAATATAATGGAGAATATCCTAAATCATTCTTTACTTCAAGGTCTGCTCCATATTCCACAAGTAGCTCGGTTGCCCAATAAAAATCATTATCACAAGTGGTTATTAACAGATAATCTCCATTGGTTGATTTTACATTTGGATCAGCTCCTGCATCTAGCATAGCTCTCGAAAAAGTAATATTTTCATAATCTGTAGCACGACCACCATTGTTAAATAAAGCCTTGGCCAATGATGAGCCCTGTTCACATTTATTGATATCGTAATCCGGATACTCCTTTATTACTTCATTAAGTAATTCTACATTTTTGTTTTCCAATGCTATTTGAAATATCTTACTTGCATCCGAGAAACCTGATATTTCCTTCACTTTATCTTTCAAGCTACAGGAAACAAGAGAAAATAATATAATTCCTGAAAGGAAAAGAGATACCATTCTTTTTATATTTTTCATGAAGATTCCTCCTTAAAATTGAGCCTTGGTACCACTTGACAACCCGCACCCACAAGAAAACACCATCACCGAGCAAACAGCCATCGCAAACACTCGTTTTAACATAAAATCCCTCCTACTGCATTATCGGGTAAGCCGCTCAGCCCTCACCCCTCAGCCGCAAACCCTATCTCATTTATCTTCGCATACTCCTCCGCATACGAACCCGCTTTTCCCTTTATCGTCAGGCTGTCGCAGTCCTCAAACGCGGTCTCCGCTATCTCGCTGACCGTTTCGGGAATGTATATCTCCTTTAGACTGCTGCAATGCGCGAACGCCTTGCTGCCTATCGCCGTAACGCTCTCCGGAAGCTCTAAACTTTCCAAAGACTCGCAGTACATGAACGTCCTTTTCGGTATGTTATCCACCTTCGGCGGGATATTTACCTCTTTCAGCCCCTTGCACATTTGAAAAGACTGCGGCCCTATCGACTCCAGCGAGTCGGGAAATTCAAGCTTCTCTAAACTTTCGCAGCCGCTGAAAGCGCCAGTTCCAATTGTTTTTAACCCGTCGTTGAACGTGATCGACTTCATGCTCTTGCAATCGCTGAACGCGGACTCGTTGATGGTCGTTACTCCCTCGGGGCAGGTAAATTCCTTTAATCCGGTGCAGAGCCTAAAACAGAAGAACCCTATCTCCGTCTGCGACTTCGGCAGCTCTATCTTTTCCAAAGTTTCACATACATTAAATGCGCCCTTGATCTCTTGAAGATCTTCGGGAAAGTAAAGCTCTCTAATATTGAACATATAGTCAAGATTATGGTAATCGTCATTTGTATCGCCAAATTTCCACATCGGCGGCCCTGCGACATTCACGACCTTTTTCCCATCGATCTCCTCGGGAACGTGAACTACCTCGTCGTTGCCGAAATAGTAGCTTATCACAATGCCCTCGTCGCCAAACGTATTTCCCCATTCGTCCGAATACCCCGCCGCGTCGATGTACACATATCCCGTATCCTTTTTTATGGTGTGGCCCTTTTTCTCCAACCCGTTGTAGAAATCTTTTTCCTTATCGGTAAGCATATCCCAAGCCGAAACTTCGGAGCTTGTATCCGCGCTGACCACCGCATTTGAGCCGACCGCCGACCCAGCTTCCGCCTTACCCTTATCCCCGCAGGAAACCAAAGCCGCCGCCATCGCCGCAGTCAGCGACAATATCATAATTCTTTTTGCTGTACGCATAATCATTCTCCCTATATAACAGTATATTGACGTATTGTTCATGCTTTTTTATTATACTATGATCTCACCGAAAAATCAATAGTCAAACGCAAAAAAGCAGACGCCGATAAAAACGTCTGCTTTTGAGGTTTGTGAAAGTAAAGACCTTGGCAAATTTTCCTTGATTTTCATACCACACCGCTGTTGCAATCTCAATGACCTTGAGATTGGTGGTTTCAAGCAGTTCAGCAGCCTTTTCCATCCGCTTCTTTTATTAGCGCTGCAAGCGGAAAGTTGAGTCGTTCATAAAAATTTTTCGTCACGCAAATATGATAATATATTGATTTTTAAACCCTGCTGTGTTATACTGTTAAATAGTGTATTGTGCAAGAGGGTTTTATATTATGACGTACAGCTATAACAGACTGTGGAAAAAATTGATTGACAAGTGAATGACGAAAACGGAAATGCGCCTGCAAGCGTGAATAAGCACAAACATACTTACCAAAATGGGAAAGGGGAAAGTTTAGCGAAGATAAGCACAGCTTTGAATTGCGGACTTAACGATATAGTGGAAATACAGAAAGACGGTGAATAAGCTATGGAAATTATGATTGATGAATGTAGAGTTTCCAGCGCGACTATACGAAATTGGGAAAAACTCAATACAAATACTTCTGGTCGGTTAGCATCACGTGCGAATAAAAGAAAATCAAAAAAACGTATTCTTCCACTGGAATATATCAGTAACAAAAATAATGTTTCCTTTGTACAGAGTATTCTTGACTTTATTGACGAAAGCGATATTGATATTTTCTCTGCAATAATTTCATTGGGAGTTAGTCTTTTGGTGAAGAATGGGCTTTATAATAAGCCGCACGTAGTTGCTGTATTAAAAGAATATGCAAATATTACAATAATTGATAAACTTTCAACAATCAAATTACCGGATGATGAATTTGACATTTTAGGTTTGATTTATCAATCCTATTTGCAAGAGGGAAAGAAAAATATTATAGGTTCATATTACACACCCCAAAAAATAGCCTATAATATGACAAAGGATTTTGATTTCTCTAACAATGAACTATTTTTTGATCCTTGCTGTGGGAGTGGTGCATTTTTACTGTCTGTTGGAGCCGAAAATCCACAACAGATTTTCGGCATTGATAATGATGAAATTGCAGTTTTTATTTCAAAAATAAATTTACTGCTGAAATATAAGAATATGGAGTTTATACCACAAGTGTATTGCCTTGATTTTTTGATGGGTTATTCAGTAAGTCAACAACATCCTGTATTTGAAAAGAAGTTTGACTATATTGCAACAAATCCGCCGTGGGGAGCTATGGACGAAAGCTATTGTAATATTTATAACATAACGTCAAAAGAAACTTTTTCGTGCTTTTTTGTGAAATCTTTTGAACAATTAAAAAGCAACGGCATTATTAGATTTCTTTTCCCTGAATCAATTCTGAATGTTAAGGTTCATAAGGATATTAGAAAGTTTATTTTAGATGTTGCAGGGCTTGTGCGTGTAACTTTATACGATGATGTTTTTTCGGGTGTGACAACGAAATATGTGGATATTGAATGCGGAAAAGGTGCTGCTAAAGATAGTTTTACTGTTTCCGTAAATGGTAGAAACAGAACCGTAGAAATTGAAACAGTATATGAAACTGAAAATTTGGTTTTCAATTTATTGTCTGACGATGATATAGCTATAGTAAGAGTTGTTAAAGACAAAGGGGTGTTTTCACTACGAAATAGTATTTGGGCATTAGGCGTTGTAACTGGAGATAACAAAGGAAAACTTTTTTCAGAATATCATACGGGAATGGAACAAATCTATACTGGAAAAGATATACAACCATATACATTGCGACCCGCACAAAATTATATTGTCTATGATAGGACAAGTTTGCAACAGGTCGCAAAAGAAGAAATATACCGTGCACCGGAAAAATTGGTGTATAAGTTTATATCAAACAAGCTTGTCTTTGCCTATGATAATAGTGCAAGCCTTTTCCTTAACAGTGCTAATATTCTTATTCCAAAGATTCCAAATATGAAAATAAAGACAGTGATGGCTTTTTTGAACTCATCATTATTTCAATTTATGTATATAAAACTATTTGGCGAAGTGAAAATTTTGAAGGGCAATTTGCTTGAACTACCATTCCCCGCAATATCTGAGCGTGACAACGAAATCTTGTCTTTGTTCGTCGATGAGGTCTTAAACGGAGATATATCTAAGCATGAAGATATAGAAAATTATATATTTTCTTTCTATGGTTTAAACGAAAAACAAATAGAGTATATCAGGAGAATAGTGCATGGAAAAGTTAATTAAGGAGTTAAAATCACAAATTATAACAATGAATAAGGCAAACGGTGTCAAATATAATTTAAGCGATGAAATTTTAGATAACCTGTATTCTGTCTATCCATTCAATAAGTTTGAATATATTATCAGCCATTTGATAGGAACAGATACGATAACATTACAGCAATATCTTGATATTCGCAATAGGTATTTGGAGCGCAATAAATACTTGTATGTTTTTGAAATCACAGCACCACGGACATTTGGTGAAACGTGGGCGCAGCGACATCTTAATGAAGTTGTGCCGGAATTGCAACGCCCGTCAACGTTATTTGACCCAGATTATTCGGGTCAATATGATTTTTGGTATGACGGCATAAAAATTGAAGTAAAGGCTTCAAGGGCAGTACGCAGAAAAAGCGGAGATTCTTTAATCATCAAAGCACTTTCAAGTGATTCAAGCTATGGCTTTGATATGAATTTCCAACAAATCAAACCTGCTTGCTGTGATGTATTTGTCTGGATCGCTGTATGGCGTGATGTTATACGCTACTGGGTGCTTTCAAGTGATGAGGTTAAAAATAATCGTTACTATTCTTCAGGACAGCACCGTGGAAATGTTGGAGAGGGGCAATTATGGATGAAAGACACCAATATAAATGATTTTAACGAATATGAAGTTGGTGTTCGAGATATTCTTTCAAAAATAATCGAAAAAGGTAAATGCAAGAAGTAATATTTTTTCACTTATGCACCCCATTCGATGACCTTTCGTTAAAATGTATAGTGTGAAAAATGAAAAAGGCTCTGATAAGACTATTTTAGGTCACCTCAGAGCCTTTGATCGTTAAATACTGTCGAAAAGCCTTAAAAATCAAGGGCTTTCGCATAAAAAAGTGCACACCGTTCTGATAACGCATTGTATCAAAATCGGTGTGCTTTTTGCAGTGCGGGTAACAGGACTTGAACCTGCACGGTGTTGCCAATAGAACCTAAATCTATCGCGTCTGCCAATTCCGCCATACCCGCATTTTTGATGTGATATTCACAATATATCTATTTTACCATATCTCACCCCCTCTTGTCAAGCCCTTTCGCAATATTTCTTCGCCGCTTTAAAAAATTCATAATTTCTGTATGGACAAACCGCCGTAATAATGCTATAATAAATAATGTATATTCATCATCGGAGGTATATTTTATGGCAGAGATAATCAAAAAAGAAAATATTCGCAATTTCTGCATTATCGCTCATATAGATCACGGCAAATCTACTCTTGCCGATAGAATTCTTGAACTTACCGAAACAGTCGCCCTGCGCGATATGGAAGACCAGCTTCTCGATAATATGGACATCGAGCGCGAACGCGGCATTACTATCAAGGCGCGCGCTGTTCGCCTAAAATACCACGCTGACGACGGCGAGGACTATATCTTTAACCTGATAGACACCCCCGGCCATGTTGACTTTAATTACGAGGTATCCCGCTCGCTCGCCGCTTGCGAGGGCGCAGTGCTCGTCGTGGACGCTTCGCAGGGTATAGAGGCGCAGACTCTTGCCAATACTTACCTTGCTATCGAGCATGACCTCGAAGTGCTGCCCGTTGTAAATAAGATAGACCTGCCCTCTGCCGACCCCGAAAGGGTCTGCCAGGAGATAGAGAACGTCATAGGCATACCTGCCCTCGACGCACCGCGCATTTCCGCTAAGACGGGCGTGAATATAAAAGAGGTGCTCGAGCGCGTTATCACCGATATTCCCGCGCCGAATGGCAGCGATGACGAACCTTTGCAGGCGCTTATCTTCGATAGCTATTACGACCAGTACAAGGGCGTTATCATCTACGTTCGCGTTATGCAGGGCGTTCTGCGCGCGGGCGATACTATAAAGCTTATGGCTACCGACGCGCTTTTCCAGACCGTAGAGGTGGGCTATATGGGCGCTACCGACCTTGTGCCTATCGGCGAACTGCACGCGGGCGAGGTAGGCTACATCTCCGCTTCTATCAAGTATATTGGCGATACGCGCGTGGGCGATACCGTTACCCTTGCCGATTCGCCGTGCGCCGAGCCGCTGCCGGGCTACAAAAAGGTCAACCCGATGGTGTATTCGGGCGTTTACCCTGCCGACGGCGCGAAATATCCCGACCTGCGCGACGCACTGGATAAGCTTGCGCTAAATGACGCTTCGCTTACTTACGAGCCTGAAACTTCCGCCGCGCTGGGCTTCGGCTTCCGCTGCGGCTTCCTCGGTCTGCTGCATATGGAGATAATACAAGAGCGTTTAGAGCGCGAGTACAACCTCGACCTCATCACTACCGCGCCGAGCGTTATCTATAAGGTGCACCTCACCGACGGCTCTACCGTTATGATAGACAACCCCTCGAATTACCCCGACCCCGCCGTAATCGCTTCGGCGGAAGAGCCTATGGTAAAGGCTGATATTTACACGCCGCCCGAATTCGTCGGCAATATCATGGAGCTTTGTCAAGACCGCCGCGGCAATTTCAAGAATATGGAGTATCTGGACGAAAACCGCGTTGACCTGCATTACGAGCTGCCGCTGAACGAGATAGTCTACGATTTCTTCGACGCGCTGAAATCACGCACAAAGGGCTACGCTTCCTTCGATTACGAGATGATGGGCTACCAGCCCAGCAAGCTTGTGAAGCTAGACATCATGCTAAACGGCGATATTGTTGACGCTCTCTCGTTCATAGTCCACGCCGACAGCGCTTATACGCGCGGCAGAAAGATATGCGAGCGGCTGAAAGAAAATATTCCCCGCCAGATGTTTGAAGTGCCGATACAGGCGGCGATAGGCGGCAAGGTCATCGCGCGCGAAACTGTAAAAGCCATGCGCAAAGACGTTCTCGCGAAGTGCTACGGCGGCGACATCACCCGTAAGAAAAAGCTGCTGGAGAAGCAGAAAGAGGGCAAAAAGCGTATGCGCCAGCTCGGCAGCGTAGAAGTGCCGCAGGAAGCTTTCATGTCGGTGCTAAAGCTGGACGACAACTGATAGATATAGCAAAGAAAGGAAATAAAATGAAAGATCTCGACCGTGCAATGAAGTATTTCATCGGGTTTGCGCTTGGCTCAGCGGTCGCACTGCCGCTTTTGGGCGAAGTTTACGCCAATATCTCGAAGGGGATAGCCCTCTTCCTCGCAGCGGCATGGGCAGTATGGGCGGGTGTGAAATTCTCCTCGCTCAGCCTGAAAAGCGCGATGCTCGGCGTTACCTCATACGTCTTTTCCTCGGTGATACTCAGCTTCATCGGCTATTTGGCGATACACCCCGCCGTCCGCCGCTGGATAGAGGGGCACTCGGTGTACTTCGAGCTTTCGCTGAGCGAGTGGGCGCGCTACTGGGGCAGTGCATTTCTGCTGCTGCTGATCTCTTACGTCATATATTTTGCCAGATTTGGATTATCAAAGGCGGCAGGCAAGCTGAGGTCTGACAGCGAAAAGACTGCTTCGGCGATAGAGAACGCCTTTGAGGACGACGATAAATGACAGGACTTTACATTCATGTGCCTTTCTGCATACGCAAGTGCCCCTACTGCGATTTTTACTCAAAGCCGTATTCGGCGGAGCGTGCCGAGCTGTATGTAAACGCCGTCTGCCGAAACGTCGCGGCGCTCAAAGGGCTTGATATTACTGCGGATACTGTTTACTTCGGCGGCGGCACGCCCTCTCTGATGACGGCTGAGCAGGTGTACGTTATATTGGACAGCGTACAAAAAAACGTACACTTACATTCTCCCGAGATAACGCTCGAGGGCAACCCGAGCAGTTTGACTTACGAAAAGCTTGCGGGGTACAAAGCGGCGGGGGGGAACCGCCTTT
>ERZ773145.3035-NODE-3035-length-11042-cov-2.404569_pt1 | contig 11042 bp, 8 predicted proteins | sample MGYA00580848_ERZ773145 | MGnify/ENA primary metagenome ERZ773145 (study PRJEB29015, sample SAMEA2737858) | human gut metagenome | biome: human gut; feature: human-associated habitat; material: faeces | place: China | collected 2012 ... | reverse complement strand
ATACCGCAGCACAAAATAGCGGGTGGTATAAGGCGTTTCCTGTGTAAACTGGCCATCGGGACGCTTGCCGAGGTGATCATCCGGCGGCGACGCAGGTGCCGGAAGCGCCCCCTGGTTGTCGCCCAACACCTGCAGCATATTGGTCAGCGAAGAGTTGACCGATACAAAATTGGCGATGTTCACGATCAGGCACAGCAGCACCATCACCGCGGTAACCGCCAGCATCGCGATGCGGATAAATCGTTTTCTCAGACGTTTGATCATGCTGATTCCTCCAGCACATAGCCCAGCCCCCGGTTGGTGCACAGCGTCACATGGGAGCCGATGCCTTTGAGTTTTTTCCGCAGATTGGAAATATTGACCCACACCACATTGATTTCAGCGTCGCTGTCCCAACCCCAGATTTTTTCCATAATGCGTTCGGCGGAAAATACGATGCGCGGCGACCGCATAAACATCTCCATCAGCTGGAACTCGCGCCCGCCAAGCCGCACCGAACGCTCCCCGCAACGCAGCAGCCCCGATCCGGCATCCAGTGTGATGTCGCCAAACGACAGCACCGTGGGGCGATATTCCTCGCCGCGGCGCAGCATGGCGCGCACGCGGCAGATCAGCTCGTCCGGCTCGAACGGTTTTGGCAGATAATCGTCGGCGCCCGCGTTAAACCCGGTGATGCGGTCATCCTTTTGCCCCTTGGCAGTCAGCATCATCACGGGGGTATGGATCCCCTCTTCCCGCAGCTTGCGCAGTACCTCGATACCGTTCATTTTGGGCATCATTACATCCAAAATGATGGCATCGTATTCGCCGGTGGAGCCATATTCATACGCGGCAAAGCCATCGTTTACCGCGTCCACCGAAAACTGATTCTTTTCAAAGAAAACTGTCAGCGCTTCCGCCAGATCCAGTTCGTCTTCCGCAATCAACAAACGCATATTGATCACCTTTCTGCCGGACCGTGCGTGTCCGGCTTTTGTTTATCCTTAGTATAGCGAAAACACGCGCAAAGTGCAACATTCGCGCCCGAGCCGCTGTACCTATACAGTAAGGAGGCAACCTAAAGCCAACTTAAAGAAAAAAAGCGATTTTGCTTTAGCTGTTTTTTAACTGGGCGTTGTACCATACAGCCAGAGAGAACGAAAGCGGCACACCGCCGTTCTCCTGCAATACCGCCGGGCACCCGGCGTGAAAGGGGTTTTGAAAGATGAAAAAGACCATTGCTTTATTGTGTACGGCAGCTATGCTGCTATCGTTGTCGGCTTGTGCCGGCAAAGTCACCGATTATTCCAACGCCACCATCACCGGCAAGGTAACCGCCATCAGCGGCAGCAGCGTGACCATGCAGCTCGGCACGCTGACCGAAGCGGCGGGTGGCACGGGACAGACACCGCCCGACGCTCCCAGCGGCGGGTCGGCAGATAATACCGATCAAAATACTGCCAACGACTCTACCAGCAGCACGACTGCCGGCAGCAATAGCAATACCGGATCGACCACCTCCGGTCAGTCTAGCAGCAAAAAGTCGCGACCCTCCAAGCCCGGCAGCAACGCTTCGGGAGGCAGTTCGAGCGATACGAACACGGACAGCTCCGGCAGCAAGAAATCGCGACCCTCCCAGTCCGGCACTCAAGCAACCGGCACCACCGCCAGCAGCGCTTCCGGTAACGCTCAAGCATCGTCCGCTGCCGACAACACCGCGGCGGGCTCGGCGCAAACGCCTCCGGACAAACCGGACGGCGATAACGCGGGTGGCGGTCAGACACCTCCCGACGGCGCCCCCGGCGGCACCAGCGTCAGTTTCACCGCCGGCAGCAACACCGCTACCGTGGATCTGAGCAATGCCGTGATCACAGAAAATGCGAATACGATTGCGGTCAGCGATATTGAAAAAGACGACATTTTGACCATCACCTTTGATGACAACAACACCGCTGCCACCGTCAAGGTGGTGGATACCTCGACTGGCAACGGACAGGCGGGCGGTGCCCCCGGCGGCTCCGGCAACAACGCAGGCGGCGAAAGCAGCGGCACTGTCGATCAGGGCAGCAGCGCCAACACCATTTCGGAAAACAGCACTGTCAGCGGCAAATCCTATTCCTCGACCGGCGACGATGAAAATGCGCTGCGGGTGGATAGCGCCACCGTTACGCTGGATGGTGTCACGGTGAACAAAAGCGCCGGAGCTTCCTCCAATGCCGAAAACGGCGACTTCTACGGTGTGAATGCGGCGCTGCTGGCCACCAACGGTGCCAACGTCACCATTAAAAACGCGAACATCCAATCTGCGGCACAAAACGGCAATGGTGTGTTCAGCTACGGCAGTGGCACCACCGTAAATATTGCAGATTCCAAAATCACCACCACCGCCGATAACTCCGGCGGCATCCAAACCACCGGCGGCGGCACCACCAACGCCAGCAATCTGACGGTCAACACCTCCGGTAACTCGGCAGCGGCGATTCGGTCGGATCGCGGCGGCGGCACGGTGAATGTGACCGGCGGCAGCTACACGTCGAACGGATACAACTCCCCCGCGGTGTATTCGACCGCTGCCATCACCGTGAAGAATGCCACGCTGACCGCCAACAATTCCGAAGCGCTGGTGATCGAAGGCAAAAACTCCATCGCGCTGGAAAACTGCACCGTGACCGGCAACATGAGCGATACCAAAGGATCCAGTTCCAGCGAAAATGTGCATAATGTCATGATCTACCAATCGATGTCCGGTGATGCCGCTGTCGGCACCTCCTCCTTCTCCATGACCGGCGGCAAGCTGACTGCCAACAACGGTGATATGTTTTACATCACCAACACCGCCTGCACGCTGACGCTGTCCGGCGTGGATATTGTCAACAAGGACAGCGACGCGTATTTGATGAACATTTGCGGAAACTCCGCCGCGCGCGGATGGGGCACCGCTGGGCAAAACGGTGCGCAGGTGACTTTTACCGCCGACGGACAAACGCTTTCCGGCAAGATCGTTGTGGACACCATCTCCACGCTGAACATGACGCTGAAAGGCAACAGCACCTTTACCGGCAGCATCAACATTGTAGATAACGCTGCCGGCGGCAATGCCGTCGCGAACAACGCCGTGGTCACGGTGGAAAGCGGCAGCACATGGAGCCTGACCGGTGACTGCACCATTACCAGTCTGACAAACAACGGCACCATTCAATTTAACGGTCACACCATCACACTGGCCGACGGCACGGTGCTGAAATAATGATTTTGGAAAGGATGAGATCCATGAAAAAAGCCAAATTTGCCTCGGCACTTCTGGCGGCGGTCGCTTCGCTGGCGCTGGTCGTGGTCGGGATGCCCATGGCGTTCGCCACCGCCGCCAGCTATGATACCGCGGGCGCTACCCGCTTTGTCTTTTCTGATTCCGGTATCGATGCCACAGACGGCAATTATACCGGATACAAAGTGAAAGGCACAGCATTGACCATCAATGAAGCCGGTACCTACACCGTGTCCGGCAGCTGCGCCGACGGTTCCATCACGGTGAAAAAAGGTACGACCGGCGTGACACTGGTGCTGGACGGGCTGACGCTGACCAGCGCGGACACTGCGCCCATCGCCTGCAACAAATCCACGGAGGTCACAATCGTGGCGGCGGACGGTTCTGTCAATGCATTGGCGGATGCAGCTGCCAACAACGACGACAACTATCCCGATAATGAAAATGCGGAAAACGCCGTTATCAAATGCAAGGATGGCTCCAAAGTGACGCTGGGCGGTACCGGCACCCTCACGGTGACGGCGAACGGCAAAAACGGTATTAAATCCGGTGTCACCACCGACACCGAAGGCGAAGCGTGGATGACGATTGAGGATCTGACGCTCACCATCAGCGCACCGGTGAACGACGGGATCAACGCCGAAGCCACCTTGTCGGTGCGCAGCGGTCAGCTGACGATCGATGCAGCAGACGATGCCATCCACAGCGACTACACGCTGAACATCGGCGAAACCGGCACGACCGGTCCCACCATTGCCATCAACAGCTGTTACGAGGGATTGGAGGCCGCAACGCTGAATGTATTTTCCGGCGATATCACCATTCAGGCGACCGACGATTGTCTGAACGCCGCCAATTCGGATTTGACTGATTTTGAGTTCACGATGAATATTTCCGGCGGCAGTATCCATGCCTACACCACCGCAGGAGACGGATTTGATTCCAACGGTGATTTGACCATTTCCGGCGGAACGGTGGTGGTTTGGAGCGCCAACACCGCCGACAACCAACCTCTGGATGCGGACGGCACCATCACCATTTCCGGTGGTACCGTTTTGGCGGCAGGCGGCAGCGGCGGTATGGGCATGAATCTGAATGCGACGCAGCCGTATGTGATCATCGGCAATACCGGCATGGGCGGACAGCCCGGCCAACCCGGTCAATCGGGTGAACAGCCCACTCCGCCGAGCGGACAACAACCGGAACAGTCGGGCGAGCAGCCTACTCCGCCCAGCGGGCAGCAGCCGAGCCAATCCGGTGAACAGCCCAGCCAACCCGGACAGGGAACACAAACCAACGCCAGCGTGACCGCCGGCAGCACGATCCATATCCAGGATGCAGACGGCAACACGCTGTACACCGGTACCGCTCCCTGCAACGCCAGCTACTTTGTCTTTTCATCGCCGGAGCTGACATCCGGCAGCAGCTATACACTGTACGCCGCTGATACCAGCGTAGGTTCGGCCACCGCACAAACCGGTACTACCAGCGGCAATACACCCGGCGGACAGCCAGGGGGACAACCGGGCAGCGGCGAACAGCCTCCGGTAAAACCGGACGATGGCGAGCAACCGCCCGCCAAGCCCGATGATACCGGTTCCACCGGCACGACCAGTTCGACCAGCAGCAGTTCCACCAGCACGTCGGGCTCCACTACCGGCAGCACTACTGGCAGCACCGGCTCCTCCGACAGCAGCTCGACCACTGCCTCTTCATCTGACAGCAGCACCTCCTCCACCGGAACAACGACCACCAGTGAAGATGCCGATACAGCAGCGACGGACAGCACGACCTCGTCCAAAAAGTCGCGCAAAAACAAATCGACAACCACCAATACGGATGAAGACAGCGATTCCTCGTCGGATACCAAAAAAAGCCCGTCAAAGCACGGCAAAAAAGAGACGTCCGACGAAAGCAGCAACACTCCCAAAGCCGGCGAAAGCAGTCACACTATCTTATGGATCGTGCTGCTGGTTCTGTCCGGCGGAACGTTGGTCGTCAGCCTGATCCTTTGGAAAAAGAAAAGCGAAGAATAATTCTTTTTCCCTGTGACAGCGATTGACCAAACAACCAAACAGCAGATATATGACAGAAGCCGCCCTTGTTTGTTAAACAAGGGCGGCTTCTTGACGTTAACCAATCAGCTGTTCCCGATATTTTACCGGGCTTTTTCCCGTTGTCCGCTTGAAAGCGGCGTAAAAATTGGACAGGCTGTTAAACCCACAGGCTTGGGAAATGCTCAGCACATCCGCCGATGTGGTTTCCAGCATATCAATAGCCGCCATCACCCGCATACGAATGATATAATCCTTGGGGCTGAGGCCATTGACTTCCCGAAAAATCTGAAAGAAATACGACGGACTGATATGCATCATATCCGCCAACTGCTCCACCGACAAATTCTCGGTGTAATGCGCCGCAATGTATGCCTGCACATGCTGCATTGCCTTGCTGTATCGGGAAAACGAGTCGAGCGAATCGCTGGTCATCATACGGTATCCGCGATGAATGTCCGCCAGCAGCACCATCAGCTTCGCTTTTACGATCATTTCATAGTAGGGCGGCTTTTCGGCAAACTCCCGACACACCTCACGAAACTGCGCTTGTATCCCCGCAAACGCGGGGTTGGTCGGATCCAGCTTATGCTGAAAGCTGGGCGAGCGGGAGAAGAACATAGATAAAAAGGATTTATCAAAGGACAATCCCGGATCGGACCATATGAAACGCGGCTCAAATTCCAGTGCAATGTTTGTTAGATCCGTTTCTCCTGTATTCCACATACCGTGGGATTCAATATTGTTAAAAATCAGAATATCCCCCGCGGACACCGGATACACCAGCTCCCCCACCCGGTATTCGCCAACACCGGAGGTAATCATAGAAATCTCCAATGTATGGTGACTGTGGGGACCGTGATTGGACGCCGGACTCAGTACAGAATCGGCGCGTTTCACCAAAATGCTGCTGGGCAGCTGCAAAATCTCCTGTCGGCATTGAAAACTCATGGATACTTTCCCCGCTTCAAATTCCTTTTTTCTACAATTATTGTTCCCAGTATACCATACACTGTGCGCTTTGACAATTGTATTTCCAAGCACTTGCCATTCCGCCCCATCGGGATTATAATAGAGAGCGCGCCAAAGGGCGTAACTTGGCGAAACGAGGGTGAATTATACGAAAGGTCAAGCACAGAAAATGGATATGCTGCACGGCAGCATTTGGAATAAAATTCCGCGATTTGCGTTGCCAATCGCGGCCACCGGCATTTTGGAACAGTTATTCAACGCATCGGATATTGCTGTGGTCGGCAACTTCACCGGTGCCCAACGCACCGCAGCGGTCGCGGCGGTGGGCGCCAACAGCCCGGTGATCGGGCTGATTGTAAATTTGTTTATCGGCATCGCGCTGGGAGCCAATGTGGTGATCGCGAATGCCATTGGGCGGGGCGATAAAGCCACCATCCGCCGCGCGGTACATACCTCCATCGTCACGGCGCTGGTCGGCGGCGCACTGGTGGCGGTGCTGGGCGAGGTGATCGCCGCCGGACTGCTGAGCTTGCTGAATGTACCGGCGGATGTATATCCGCTGGCGGAACAGTACCTGCGCATCTATCTGATCGGCATGCCGGTGATTTTGCTGTACAACTTTGAAGCAGCGATTTTCCGCAGCATCGGTGATACGCGCTCCCCGCTGATCGCGTTGGCGCTTTCCGGTGTGCTGAATGTACTGCTGAATCTCTTTTTCGTGATCGTACTGCATATGACGGTGAACGGCGTTGCCATTGCCACCGTGTTGTCCAACGCCGTCAGCTCGGCCATTTTGTTCCGTAAGCTGCTGCGCTCCGACACCTCCATTCGGGTGGAGCGTCGAGAGCTGCGCATCGACTGGGCGGTGCTGCGGCGCATTTTGCAAATCGGGCTGCCCGCCGGCATTCAAAGTGCGGTGTTCGCGGTATCCAACATCGTGATCCAATCCGCCATCAACAGCCTCGGCAAGGTCGTTATGGCAGCCTCGAGCGCCGCCTACAACATCGAAGTCTTCGCCTATGACGTGATGAACTCCTATAATCAGGCCTGCACGACGTTTGTCGGCCAGAACTACGGCGCGGGCCAGATCCGCCGCTGCCGCAAAACGCTGTACCTCTGCCTGATCGAGGACGCCGTTTCGCTCGGCGCGACCGTCGCACTGGTGCTGCTGACGGGTCACTTCCTGCTGTCCATCTTCAACAACGACCCGCAGGTCATTGCTCTGGGCTACGACCGGCTGAAGATCGTGTTCTTCGCCTATATTTTCTCGCTTCTGTATGAGGTCATGTCCGGCTATCTGCGCGGCTTCGGCATCTCGCTCGTGCCCGCCGCCCTCACGGCTTTCGGCGTGTGCGGCATCCGCATTGCTTGGATCCACTTTGCCTTCCCGCAGCACCCCACGCTGCAGACCATCATGACGTCCTATCCGGTCAGCTTGTCCGCCACGGCGCTGATGATCTTCATTGCCCTGCTGTGCTACCGCCCGGCGCGCAAACACGCCGCCATGGAGCGCGAACCCGCCCCGGCAGGGAAATAATTTCAAACAATATTGTAGCGGCGCTCATTGAGCGCCATGGAGGCTGACAACTATCTCGCACTGATTCTGTGGCACAAGGGCCCCAGATTTGTCATTGCGAGGAGGCCGCAGGCCGACGTGGCAATCTTGGGAAGGCAGTTACGTTTTCGCCGATGGCTTTCCTGTTATCCGCCATTGTCCTGCGAGATTCCCACGTCGCTTCGCTCCTCGGAATGACACATCAGGGTGGTGCAGTGGTGCACCAGTGCCCTTATACAGTTTAATTTCCCCGCACAAGGCGCTCACTACCCGCAAGGGGCACGCCGCATCCGTAAGGCGGCAAAGCCGCTAACGGCTACGCAGTGAGCGCCGCTACAGACGCAATTGGTGCATACCATTTTATCGCCGCCTTGTACCAACTGCAGGTGCGTCTCCGGGAGCGGCATGCCGCTCCCCTACAAAACCCTCCCCTAAAAAGTGATCCTGCCCGGAGCTTTCACTCCGGGCAGGACTTTTTCTGCTCTGTTATTCCGCAGGCTGCGCGGCGGTCGTTCCGTTATCGGCCGTGCCATTCAGCAGGGCCGACATGTCGAACATCGGCAGCGTTGCGCCGTCGCCCGTCATGAACGTCGGCAGCTCGCCGTTCCAGTTTTCCGCGTAAGTATAGGCGATAAGGGCCTCCGTCAGGGATTCAGCGATCTTGCGGTTCGCTTCGGCCTCAGCTTCGGCACGGGTCGTCAGCTCATAGGCATCAGCCTCCGCCTCGATGCGCTTGATCTCTGCAGCGGCATTGGCCTCGAGAACGCGCTGCTGTGCCTCGGTCTCGGCGCGGAGCTTGTTCTGCTCGGCGACCTGCTTGGCCTCCACTGCATCCGTAAAGGCGTCCGTGAAGTCCATATTCTCAATGGAAGCGCCGACCAGCTCGATATTGTAGGCAGCCAGCTTTTGGGACAGGACCTCCTCGATCTGCGAGGCCATCAGGCTGCGGCTGGAGACAAGGTCCTCGGCCGTATACTGGGCCGTAACGATTTTGACCGACTCCGTGATGCATGGGGCGATGACCGTATCGTAATAGCCGATGCCGATGGTCTTATAGATCGTCATGGCATCCTGCTTGCTGATCTGATAGTTCACGGTGTAGGTCATGCTGACCTCCTGAATGTCGGAGGAGAAGCAGGACATATCCTGCGTGCTCTTCTGCACGCGGTTGTCCATCTTGATGACCTCCTGCCACGGGAGCTTGAAGTGCATGCCGGCCTCGAGCGTGTAGTTCTCCACGCTGCCGAACGTCGTCACAACGCCGGTGTGGCCTGCCGGAATGGAGACATAGCACGAAAACACGATGACGAGCACACCGACCAGCGCCAGCAGCTGCTTTTTGTTGACTCTCCAGCTCATGCCCTCGCCGCGGACAAAGCCCATGGCAATGAAAAGCACGAAGGTAAGCACGATGCCGAACATAAAAATAATCATTGTTACTCTCCTTTTCTGTATCTGGGTGGGTTTTACGGATCCGCTGTGTATGGTCTTATTTTATCAGGCCGGGCGCAGAAAATAAAGGCTCAAATGTACAAATTAACACCCGCTATTTTTCTCCCGCTGCGGAGATCTCCCGCGTATAGGCCGCACGGTCAATGCGGCCGTCGGCCATCATTTTTTCCGCCCAGAGCTGCAGGGCCTCCACGGTCCGGGAGATCTGCTCCAGCTCCCGCTGGATGCGCAGGAAATCCGCCAGCTCGTCCGGATCGATGCTGCCATCGGCCGAGATGTCGATGAGGCAGCCGCGCTCGCGGTCGAGCGTGTTGAGGGTCGCCAGCATCTCAAGCACGATGGCCGGAAGCTCCTTCGGCTTGATCTCCGGCACATATTCCTGCCCGATGGGGCAGGCGCGGGCGCAGTAGGCATTGCAGAGCGACGGCTTCTTATACCGCTGCGCCATGCGCAGCACCTCGTCCGGCCGCGGCAGGGAGCGCTCGCTTTCGATGCGCTCGATGCGCTCCGCCGGGATAGTCTCCAGCAGCTCCGCCGCCCGCTCGCGGGAAAGGCCCAGCTCCTCGCGGGCCAGCTGATAGGGCGTCTTGTTCTGTCTGGTGGAGGCTCTACCCATGGCGCTTTCCTCCGTGTCCCGGGCGGTTCAGCAGGACGTAAAGGCCGATGAGCGCGGCGATGCTCCCCAGCATAATGGCATACATCGCGCCGGTGCTTACGGCATGGCCGAAGAAATAGAGATTGCAGTCCACGCTGTCGCGGATGCCCGAAACGGCCTCCGCCGGGAAGCCGATGCGGCGCATCTCCGCAAACACGCCCCGCATCGCATGGCAGCGCAGCAGAGCGGTCCCATACGTCCCCGGCAGGAAGGCGATGACCTTCTGCAGCACGGGCGAGAAGCTCGAAACGGGCATATAGGCCCCGCAGACAAAGCCGTACCCCGCGCTCACGATCGTTCCGACCGCGCTGGCCTGCCCGTTCGTCGAAAGCGGGAAGATCATGCAAGACGACAGCGCCGTGCCGAACAGCACCAGGATCACCACGTCCAGCAGCACGAGCAGCACGTCCGCAGCGCTCAGATACCAGCCCGTCAGCGCCAGATAACCGAAGCAGGCAGCCGCGGCAATCCCGTTGATGAGCAGCGTGGTGCAGAACGTTGCCAGATAATAGCTCAGCGAGAGGACGGCAGGCCGGACCGGCGAAACGGTCAGGTCGTTCCGTGCGCCGGAGACCTTGTCGAACACCATGGTGAGATTCGAGCAGAAGGCCACCGTCACACAGCTGACGGCCAGCAGCGACGAGATGAGCTGCCCGCCGACACAGCCATGCAGGAGCGAGTCCTCCACCTGTGCCCCGGCTGCCGCAAGGGCAGAACGGAACGAATCCTCATATGTACGGCTGAGGAAGGTGACATAGAGCACCAGCAGGATCATCGGCGTGATGAGTGAGGTGAAGAACATTCCCTTATCCTTGAAATACAGCTTGCTGTTGCGCCGGATCAGCGCACCGAGTCCGGTCATTTCTCCGCACCTCCCGCCAGCTTTTTGCCCGTGACGGCGAGGAACACATCGTCCATCCGTCCCTTGGTCAGCTCAAAATCGCGGAACAGCGCCGATTCCCGCCGGATGAGCTCCGCAGCGGCAGCCGGGTCCGGCACGGTGACGCGCCAGCCCTGCTCCGCAGGCGCATACGGCAGGCCGAGCCGCCGCACGTCCGCCTCACCCACGCCGTAGAGGTCAACGTGTGCCAGCTGAGTACCTAGTTCTGC
>ERZ773145.3034-NODE-3034-length-11042-cov-3.550833_pt1 | contig 11042 bp, 8 predicted proteins | sample MGYA00580848_ERZ773145 | MGnify/ENA primary metagenome ERZ773145 (study PRJEB29015, sample SAMEA2737858) | human gut metagenome | biome: human gut; feature: human-associated habitat; material: faeces | place: China | collected 2012 ... | reverse complement strand
GCTCGGTGCCGGACGGCATGCTCTCCCAAATGGAAGGGCTGGCGGAACAGGGCTATCCCGACGAAGTGACCGCCCAGTATCGCGAAGTGGGCGGCACCCCGTGGCTGGATTTCCGCCACACGGTGTTTGGTCAGGTGTTTGACGGCATGGATGTGGTGGACGCGATCGCCGCCACGCCGGTGGGCGCGCAGGATAAGCCCGCCACCGATGTGGTGATCCAGTCGATCGATATCGCGGACTATGCCGGCTGATTGGGCGCTTTGTTACGCGCTGCTGCAGGATCGCACGCCGCTGGCGGCGGATTGCGGCACGGTTTGTGAGGGGCGGTGCTGCCGCGACACGGGACCGGACAGCGGTATGCTGCTGTTTCCCGGCGAGCGGGAGTTTTTGCAGGGGAGGTTTCCGGAAACGGCGTTTGCGCCGACTGCTGCGGGCGGTTGGCTGTTGACCTGTAGCGGTCGCTGTGACCGCCGCGCCCGCCCGTTGGCATGCCGCATCTTCCCGCTGTTCCCGATGCTGGGCGAGGATGGACGCATCCGTGTGCGGTTGGATCCGCGCGCGTTTCGGGTGTGTCCGCTGGCGAAGCTGACCGAGCGGGTGCGGCTACAGCCCGCGTTTGTCCGCGCGGTGCGGCAAACGGGGCGGATTTTGGCGGCGGACGACGCTTGCCGGACATTTTTACAAGAACAAACCCATGAGCTGGAGCAGTGGCAGCGCTTGCTGGGACAACCCGGCGCGCGCACACCCATCCAGCGCAGAAAGGCGGAATTTTGATGACAGCAAAACGAGGCATCGCGCTCGCCATGGCGACGCTGCTGGCGGCGGTATCGCTGACCGGCTGCGGCGGCAAAGCTCCCGAGGGCGGTACGGCAGCAAAAAAAACCATGGTCATCGGCGACACCACCTTCAACTCCGAAAACTGGGAAGAAACCGTTGACCCCCACCGCACCTACAACGGCTGGGCCTGTATCCGCTACGGCATCGGGGAAACCCTGGTGCATTACACCGACGCCATGGAGCTGGAGCCCTGGCTAGCCACCGACTGGACAAACGACGGCGGCTGCACCTGGACGATCACCCTCCGCAGCGGCGTAAAATTCTCCTCCGGCCGGGACATGGACGGCGAAGCCGTAAAGCAGTGCCTGAACCACCTGCTGGAAAATCACGACCGCGCCCCCAGCGACACGAAGATCGTGGACGTGGCCGCCGACGGTCAGGTATTGACCGTCACCACCAGCGAGCCAAACCCTGCCCTGATGAACTATCTGGGGGACCCCTACGGCTGCATCATCGACGTGGACGCCAGCGACTTTGAGAAGGGCATCGTGGCCGGTACCGGCCCCTATGTGGTGCAGGAGCTGGTCACGGACGACCACCTGACCCTCACCAAAAACGAAAACTACTGGAACGGCAGTCCCAAGCTGGACAAGCTGACCATCCGCACCATCTCCGACGGCGACACCCTGTCGGCGGCCCTGCAGGCCGGGAACATCGACGCGGCCTACGGCATGGCCTATGAGGCGTATCCCAACTTTGAAAACGACGACTATCAGTTCTCGGCCATCCAGACCTCCCGGGCTTTCTTTGCCTCCATGAACATGGCCAGCCCCGTGATGCAGGACCCCGCCGTTCGCAAGGCCATCGCCATGGGCATTGACAAGCAGGGCTTTGTGACGGCTCTGCTGGACGGCCACGGGGTCGTGGGCACCGGCGCTTTCCCGGACGGCTTTTCCGGCTTCGGCGGCGAAAACGTGACCACCGAGAGCTATGACCCGGAGGGCGCGCGGCAGGTGCTGGAGGCCGCCGGGTGGCGGGATACCGACGGCGACGGCATCCGGGAGAAGGACGGCGTGAAGCTGACCGTCCGCTGGCTGACCTATCCCAGCCGCCAGGAACTTCCCCTGCTGGCGGAGTCCGCCCAGGCCACCCTGAAGGACATCGGCATGGAGGTGGACATCAACTGCACGGCCAACCGCCGGGAGTTCCTGGCGGACATGAACAGCTGGGACGTGTACGCCTCCGCCATGGTCACCGCCCCCTCCGGGGACCCCCAGTATTTCTTCACCTCCTGCTGTGTGCCGGGGATGAGCTATAACTTCGGCAGGTATGACAATGCGGAGGTGACCGGAGTGGTCAGCCGGCTGGCCGGAGAGTTCGACACCGCCCGCCGGAGTGAGCTGGCCGTCCGGCTGCAGCAGGCCATTCTGGACGACAACGCCTATGTGTTCTGCTCCTTCCTGGAGATGAACATGATCTCCCGCAGCTATGTCACCGGCTATACCGCCCACGCCTGCGACTATTACCAGGTGACGGCGGACCTGGATATTCGGCGATAAGAAAAACAGCGCAGCGGCGGTACGAAAGTGCCGCCGCTGCTTTTTGCAGTGGTCCTCCGGCTTCATGTGCCGGTGCACTGCGCGGATTCATTTTTCAACGGAATTTCAGTCCGGGCGAATTGTGAAGTCCACGATGCCGGACCTTTCATAGCTGCGCAGGTGGGTGATCGTGATCCGGTAGGTCCGGCCGTCCGCCGATGCGCGAAACTCGGCGGTGGTGTAGTGGTCCTTGTCCGATATCTCCGTCTCGTGGCCCGTCATACGCTCCAGCTGCCAGTCGCCGCGCAGGGGGAAACCCAGCTCAGACAGAAAGGCGTCCATGTCCCGCAGCTCATCCGCCGCCTTGGTGGGGTGGAGGCAGGACTGCCAGCGTTCCGCGTCCCGCTGGGTCAGAGCCTCCAGGGCCTCCTGGCAGACCGGCTGCATTTTGTTCTGCGCATTCCGGCCTGCAAATGCGATCGCCAGCATGGCCAGCACAAATACCGCGGAAAACAGAATGACATATCCCAGCTTCTTCCGGGAGTCGGGGGAGGTATCCAGCAGCTGCTGCTGGATACCAATGCCGATGCACGTCAGAACGAGGGCAAACACCGCACTGAGGAGCCACCCGGTCGATAAGCGGATCAGCAGACTGCCGATGGCCAGCAGAAGGACGGTCTCCAGAAAGAGGGCGAATCTGCGCTGTCTGGCTGTGATCAACGTCACAAGGTAATAGATCACGTTGAGGACGGGAATGAAGGCGATGGCCCCTACTTGGTTGTCCAGGTGGAAGATCTCCGTTTCCTTTCCCCCGAAAAGCCTGATTCTGTTTCTCATGGTGAAGCCTCCGTTCTTGGATGGAGCAGCTGACACTCCCCTACCAACATAAACACCGCACCATCCATTCTGCAACGCACATTTACGCGGGAATTGCATATTTGGAGGATTTAACAGACTGAAAACGCTGTTTTTGGGAGCTTTGCCGAAGAATGTCCGGGAGCCCGGCTGTGCATCAATCGACAGCCGGGCTCCTGGCGTATTCAGTTGGCAATGCCGTGGTGGACGGGCTTGGTGGCGGGGGTGATGGGCTGGATGCTGTAGCCATTGGCCAGGCAATAGCGGATGATATCCGGCAGGGCGTCGGCGGTGGTGCCCTTGGCCCCGGCGTCGTGCATCAGCACCACATTGCTGCGGCCATGGCGCAGGGCGGAGGTGACGTTGTTATAGATCTGGCCGGAGGAGGCGGGGGTACCGGCGGCATCGCCGCTGGACACATTCCAGTCAAAATAGGTGAAGCCCTCCGCCTGGACCCGCTGGGCCAGACGGCTCATGATGCCCACGCTGTACTGGCGGCTGACGGTGTTGGAGCTGCCGCCGGGGAAGCGGATGATGGCGGCTTCATACCCGAAATCCGAACGGAGCCGGTCCCGCAGACGGTAGATGTTCTGCATGAAGGCCTCGTCGCTCTTATAAATGGCGGCGTAATCGTGGGAGTAGCCGTGGATGGCCACGGTGTGGCCCTCGTCGATCATCCGGCGGATCAGGGCCTTGCCGGACTCCCCGTAGTTGACGATGAAGAAGGTGGCGTGGACGTTATACTCCTTCAGGGTGTCCAGCACCCGGGGGGTCACCCGGTCGCTGGGGCCGTCGTCGAAGGTCAGGTACACGGGGCTTCCGCCGGAGGAGTTCTCATACACCGACACCTGCCGGGTGGCGGTGGCGGTGTTGCCGGCCTTGTCGGTGACGGTATAGGTCAGGGTATAGACCCCGGGGGAGGCGGTGTTCACCGTACCGGCCCGGGTGACGGAGGCGGTCAGATCGCCGTCGGCGTCGTCCTGGGCGGTGTAGCCCGGCTCCTGATAGGCGCCGCCCAGGGGAACGAACAGCTCCCGCTGGCCGGACAGGGTGATCACCGGGGCCACGATGTCCCGGACCGTCACCCGGCGGGTGGCGGTGGCGGCGTTTCCGGCCTTGTCGGTAACGGTGTAGGTCAGGGTGTGGACGTCGCCGGAGGCTTTGTCCGTTACCTGGATGGAGGCGGTCAGGTCGCCGTCACAGCGGTCCCGGGCGGCGGCTCCCGGGTCCTGGAACAGGTCATAGCGGGAGACGGTGACCTCCGCCTGGCCGGTGAGGGTCAGCTCCGGGGCCTCCCGGTCCTCCACATGGACCAGGCGCTTTGCGGTGTAGCTGCGGCCCCGGAAGTCCGCCTGATAGGTCAGGGTATAGTCCCCGGGGACGTCGGTGTTCACCTTGCCCTCCACGGTGACGGCGGCGTCGGTGGGGTCGCCGCCCCGCAGCAGCCGGGCCCCGGGGTCCGTGTAGGCGGCGAAGGCGGAGATGTGCTCCTCCGTCCGGCCGTTGAGCTGGATGTGAGTGGGCGGTGTGAGGATAAAATAGCCCTTTGCAAGGCTCAGAACGCCGATGACAACGGCGGCCAGCAGCAGGGCTCCCCCTGCGGCCAGGGCGGCAATGGTTTTCTTTTTCATGAGAAGGTCCCCCTAAATCAATTCTGTTTTATATTGTAGAAAACCGTCGGGGGAAATGCAAGAACGATTCGATTACAAGACGGTAACAAATGATTACGAAAAAATTTTATCCGCGAAAGTGCGGGGTCATCCCGGCAGTGCAGTAAAGCGGCGGGGGCCGGGGGTTCCGGATTTGGCCGGGATGGTGAGCCGGAGAAAACTTTTGGGGGAATATTATAAAAAAGCACAAAAGGAATTGGTAAAACCATTCTTTTTTTCGATGAATTGACAGATTTGCGGCAATCGAATATAATATTGAATTGGAATAATCGTAATACAAGACAGGAGGCAGCATATGGCATTTTATGATGTGGACAACGCGATGACGGTGAAGCTGGACTATGAACTGCCGAAGGTCCCCGCCTTCCGGGAGGGGATCCGCCGGGCCCCCAGGCGGGAGGCGCATCTGTCCGAGGCGGACAAGGCCCTGGCCATCCGCAACGCCCTGCGGTATATCCACCCGGACCACCATCTGCAGATGGCCCGGGAGTTTGCCCGGGAGCTGGAGGAGCACGGCCGGATCTACGGCTATCGCTTCCGGCCGGAGGGGGAGCTGCACGGCAAGCCCATTGACCAATACAAGGGCAACTGCACAGAGGCCAAGGCCTTCCAGGTGATGATGGACAACAACCTGGACTTCGACGTGGCCCTGTACCCCTATGAGCTGGTGACCTACGGCGAGACGGGGCAGGTGTGCCAGAACTGGATGCAGTACCGGCTCATCAAGAAGTATCTGGAGGTCATGACGGACGAGCAGACCCTGGTGGTCATGTCCGGCCACCCCCTGGGGCTGTTCCACAGCCATAAGCTGGCCCCCCGGTGCATCATCACCAACGGGCTGATGGTGGGGACCTTTGACGACCAGAAGAACTTCAACCGGGCCGCCGCCCTGGGGGTGGCAAACTATGGACAGATGACGGCCGGCGGCTGGATGTATATCGGCCCCCAGGGCATCGTCCACGGAACCTTCAACACCCTGCTCAACGCCGGACGGCTGAAGCTGGGGATCCCCGCCGATGGGAACCTGGCCGGGCGGCTGTTTGTGTCGGCGGGCCTGGGCGGCATGAGCGGCGCCCAGGGCAAGGCGGCGGAGATCGCCGGGGCCGTGTCCATCATCGCGGAGGTGGACGACTCCCGCATTGAGACCCGGTATACCCAAGGGTGGGTCAGCCAGCGCACCGACAGCCTGGAGGAGGCGTTGGCCATGGCCCGGCGGCACCTGGCGGACCGGACCCCCTGCGCCATCGCCTATCACGGCAACGTGGTGGACCTGCTGGAATACCTGTACAAAAACGATGTGCACGTGGACCTGCTCAGCGACCAGACCTCCTGCCACGTCCCCTATGACGGCGGGTACTGCCCCCAGGGGCTGACCTTCGCCCAGCGGACGGAGCTGCTGGACCATGATCCGGAGAAGTTCCGGAAGCTGGTGGACAAATCCCTGCGGCGGCACTATGAGATGATCTGCCGGTTCCATGACCGGGGGACGTATTTCTTCGACTACGGCAACAGCTTCCTGAAGGCCGTGTTTGACGCCGGAGTGCGGGACGTGTGCCGCAACGGCGAAAACGACCTGGACGGATTCGTGTTCCCCTCCTATGTGGAGGACATTCTGGGGCCGTGCCTGTTCGACTTCGGCTACGGGCCCTTCCGGTGGTGCTGCCTGTCGGGAAAGCCCGAGGATCTGGACAAGACCGACGCCGCGGCGGCGGAGTATATCCTGACCCACAACCGGCGGTATCAGGACTATGACAACTATGTGTGGGTGCGGGACGCCAAGCGTAACCGCATGGTGGTGGGCACCCAGTGCCGCATCCTGTATCAGGACGCCATGGGGCGCATGAACATCGCGCTGAAGTTCAACGAGATGGTGCGCAACGGCGAGATCGGCCCCGTGATGCTGGGCCGGGACCACCACGACACCGGGGGAACGGACTCCCCCTTCCGGGAGACCTCCAACATCAAGGACGGCTCCAATATCATGGCGGACATGGCCACCCAGTGCTACGCCGGAAACGCCGCCCGGGGCATGAGCCTGATCGCCCTGCACAACGGCGGCGGCGTGGGCATCGGCAAGTCCATCAACGGCGGGTTCGGCATGGTGCTGGACGGCTCGGAGCGGGTGGACACCATCCTGCGCATGAGCATGCCCTGGGACACCATGGTGGGCGTGGCCCGGCGCAGCTGGGCCCGGAACGACAACGCCGTCACCACGGCCATGGAGTATAACCGGCTGTACGCCGGACAGGACCATATCACCCTGCCCTATACCGCGCCGGAGGATGACGACATCATCGCCGCCGTGCTGCACGGGGCCCGGTAAGGAGGGGCTATGACCACCTATATCACAAACATCGGCCTGCTGGCCACCCCCCGGGGGGATTCCGCCCGGCGGGGACGGCAGCAGGGGGAGATCACCCTGCTGCGGGACGCCTGGGTGGCCGTGGAGGGCGGAAAAATCGCCGCCGTGGGGCAGGGACAGCCTGCCCCGGAGGACGGCGACACCCTTCTGGACGCCGGAGGGCGGCTGATGACCCCGGGACTGGTGGACGCCCATACGCACCTGATCTTCGGCGGCTGGCGGCAGAATGAGCTGGGGCAGAAGCTCCGGGGCGTGCCGTATCTGGACATTCTGGCCCAGGGAGGCGGCATTCTCTCCACCGTCCGGGCCACCCGGGCGGCGTCGGAGGAGCAGCTGGCGCACAAGGCGGAAGCGGTCCTGGCGGAAATGCTGCGGATGGGCGTGACCACCTGCGAGGCCAAAAGCGGCTACGGCCTGGAGCCGGAGCAGGAATACAAGCAACTGCGGGTGATCCGGCGGCTGAACGAGACGCAGCCGGTGGAGCTGGCGGCCACGTTTATGGGGGCCCACGCCCTGCCGGAGGAGTACCGGGGGCGGCGGGAGGACTATATCCGCCTGCTGTGCCGGGAGATGATCCCCTATGCGGCCCGGGAGGGCCTGGCGGAGTTCTGCGACGTGTTCTGCGAGGAGGGCGTGTTCACCGCCCGGGAGAGCCGGACCATCCTGGAGGCGGGACTGGCCCACGGGCTGCGGCCCAAGGTCCACGCCGACGAGATCGCCGCCATCGGCGGCTCCCAGCTGGCGGGAGAGATCGGGGCCATCAGCGCCGAGCACCTGATCGTATGCCCGCCGGAGGGGATCCGGAGTCTGGCGGCGGGAGGCGCCGTGGCGTGCTGTCTGCCGGCCACCAGCTTCTATCTGGGGGCGGCCTATGCCCCGGCCCGGGAGATGATCAGGGCTGGGGTGCCGGTGGCGGTGGCCACGGACTTCAATCCCGGGTCCTGCCCCGGCAGCAGTCTGCAGCTGGCCATGAACATCGCGTGCCTGAAATACCGGATGACACCGGAGGAGGTGCTGACGGCGGTGACGCTGAACGCCGCCGCCGCCATCGGCCGGGCCGGGACCATCGGCTCCGTGGAGCCGGGGAAGCAGGCGGATCTGCTGCTGTGGAACGCGCCGGACCTGGACTATGTGTGCTATCGGTTCGGCAGCAACCTGGTGGGCACGGTGATGAAGAAAGGACGGATCGTGCATGAGGAGTAGGAGGAACGGAACATGATCTATATCAACGGAAACGACCTGACCATTGAACAGGTCATCGCCGTCTCCCGGCAGGGGGAGACGGTGGCCATCGCGCCGGATGCCAGAGAGCGCATCAACGCCGCCCGGGCCTATGTGGACCGGAAGCTGGCGGACAAGGCCGTGGTATACGGCCTGACCACCGGGTTCGGCAAGTTCTCCACGGTGTTTGTGCCGGAGGAGGAGACGGCCCAGCTGCAAAGAAATCTGATCATCTCCCACGCCTGCGGCATGGGGGAGCCTCTGGACACCCGGGTGGTGCGGGCGGCTATGCTGCTGCGGCTGAACGCCCTGGCCCGGGGCAATTCCGGCATCCGCCTGTCCACCATGGAGACGCTTTTGCAGATGCTGAACCGGGGGGTCCATCCGATCATCCCGGAGAAGGGGTCCCTGGGGGCCAGCGGCGACCTGGCGCCCCTGTCCCACATGGTGCTGGTGATGCTGGGCGAGGGCGAGGCGGAGTATCAGGGCCGGGTGATGCCAGGCCGGGAGGCCATGGCCGCCGCTGGCATCGACATCATCCAGCTGGCCGCCAAGGAGGGCCTGGCCCTGATCAACGGCACCCAGATCATGACGGCCATCGCCTGCCAGGCGGTGTATGACGCCCGGGACCTGGCCAAAACGGCGGATATCGCCGCCGCCATGACCTGCCAGGCCCTGCACGGCATCCGGAAGGCCTTCGATCCCAAGGTGCACGCCCTGCGGGGCCAGCCGGGGCAGATCACCACGGCGGAGAACCTGCGGCGGCTGCTGGAGGGCAGCGGGCTGTCCTTCGACCTGAATCCGGACAAGGTGCAGGACGCCTACGCCATCCGCTGCACGCCCCAGATTCACGGGGCCAGCCGGGATGCCATCGGCTATGTGTGGGGCGTGGTAAGCCGGGAGATCAACGCCGTCACCGACAACCCCCTGATCTTCCCGGAGGAGGACGAGGCCATCTCCGGCGGCAATTTCCACGGGCAGCCGGTGGCCCTGGCCATGGACTTTCTGGGCATCGCCCTGGCGGAATATGCCAACGTGTCGGAGCGGCGGCTGGAGCGGCTGGTGAATCCGGCCCTGTCCGAGGGGCTGCCGGCCTTCCTGACCAATCGCGGCGGGGTGCACTCGGGCTTCATGATCGCCCAGTACGCGGCGGCGTCCATGGTGTCGGAGAGCAAGGTATACGCCCATCCGGCATCGGTGGACTCCATCCCGTCGTCGGCCAACCAGGAGGACCACGTCAGCATGGGCACCACCGCCGCCCGGAAGGCGCTGATGATCCTGGACAACAGCCAGAAGGTGCTGGGCATCGAGCTGTTTGCCGGGGCCCAGGCCCTGTGGCTGCGGGGCGAGGACGGACTGTCCCCGGCCACCCGGGCGGTGTACGACCGCATCCGCCAGGCGATCCCACCGGTGGACCAGGACGTGGTGATGCACCCGCTGATGGTGCAGGCGGATGAGCTGGTGAAGGCCCACGCCATTTCTCAGGCGGCGGAGGCCGTCTGCGGAGAATTGCAGTAAATTTCCCCCAGGGCGGGGCCTGTGGGCCCCGTCCCGGGAAGCGCATAAAAAGAGAGGATAGGGAGGAAAAAACATATGATGAAGCTTGTGGAATGCATCCCCAATTTCAGCGTCAGCCGGGAGCGGGACGAGGCCGCCTTCAACGCCCTGGTGGAGACTGCCCAGGCCGTGGCCGGGTGCACGGTGCTGGACGTGCAGTCCGACGGCACCCACAACCGGTGCGTGTTCACGCTGGTGGGGTCCCCGGAGGGCATCGGCGAGGCGGCGTTCCGGCTGGCCAAGCGGGCCATGGAGGTCATCGACATGACCAAACACCAGGGCGCTCATCCCCGGATGGGGGCCACGGACGTGATCCCCTTTGTGCCCACCATGGACATGACCGTGGAGGAGTGCGTGGAGCTTTCCCGGCAGGTGGCCCAGCGCATCTGGGAGGAGCTGGGGATTCCCAGCTTCCTGTATGAGGAGTCGGCCACGGCTCCGGGGCGGGTGAACCTGGCCAAGATCCGGAAGGGGCAGTTCGAGGGAATGCCCGAGAAGCTGCTGGAGCCGGAATGGGCCCCGGATTTCGGCCAGCGGAAAATCCACCCCACCGCCGGGATCATCGCCATCGGCGCGCGGATGCCGCTGGTGGCCTTCAACGTGAACCTGGACACGGACAACGTGGAGATCGCCAAGTCCATTGCCAAGGCCATCCGGGGCTCCTCCGGCGGGTTCAAGTTCTGCAAGGCCATCGGCCTGCTGCTGGAGGACCGGAACGTGGCCCAGGTGTCCATGAACATGGTGAACTATGAGGGGACGCCGCTGTACTACGCCTATGAGATGATCCGGGCCCTGGCGGACCGGTGGGGCGTGCGCATCATCGGCACGGAGCTGGTGGGTCTGACCCCGGCCAAGGCGCTGATCGACTGCGCGGAATACTATCTGAAGCTGGAAAACTTCGACTGCCACAAGCAGGTGATGGAGTATCACCTGGTGGGGATGGAATAAGGAGGACGCTATGCAGCTTGCTGAATTGACGGTGCGGGGGTTTGCGGACCTGCTGGGTTCCGACGCGCCCGCGCCCGGCGGCGGCTCCGCCGCCGCTCTGGCCGGGGCCTTGGG
>ERZ773145.3029-NODE-3029-length-11059-cov-11.309342_pt1 | contig 11059 bp, 10 predicted proteins | sample MGYA00580848_ERZ773145 | MGnify/ENA primary metagenome ERZ773145 (study PRJEB29015, sample SAMEA2737858) | human gut metagenome | biome: human gut; feature: human-associated habitat; material: faeces | place: China | collected 2012 ... | reverse complement strand
ATACCTCACTTTCTGTGGGTATTATTGGCATTTACACGGTTCGGTATTCAGACTCTATTAATGTTCAAAGTCAGTTAGGATTACATTTCTTACAAGGCACATACCCGCTGGCAACAGCGCCGTCAAAATCTTCAGTGTACGCCTTGTTTGAATCTTTCATCTGCTTGACCGCTGAACAGCTTGGATAGTGTATCTTTTTGGTATTTGTGTTCAGAATGTACTGTGTTCCGACTGGCTCAACTTCCGCAGCGGTCGTGGTAGCCTGTACAGTTGTCTGGGTAGTTGTGGCAGTAGTCTGAACTGACGTCTGATACGCACTCGGCTGTTTATCAACGCTGATATTCTTTCCGTCAGAGGTGAAAACTATCGTGCCTTGCAGGTCGGTACGGAAAACCTCGATGTTTCGACTGTTCAGACGTTCCAGCACCTCGTCAGTGGGGTGTCCGTATTTGTTGCCCATTCCGCAGCTTATCACGGCGTAAGTTGGGTCAACTTTTTTGAGAAAATTAGCAGACGACGAGGTAGCAGAGCCATGGTGTCCGACTTTCAAAACATCGCATTTAATGTTAGTCCAGATGTCATCTTCCTCGGATTTTTCAGCGTCTCCGGTGAAAAGAAATTTGTTCTCGCCGTACGTCAGCTTGATTACCACGGAACTGTTGTTGCTGTCATCGCTGAGAGTTTTTGGAGCAACTACCTCTATCAGAAGCTCCGGCTCATCAAGGATAACCGAGCCAGCCATTACTTCATGGACTTCTGCGCCACTGTTCTCGACTGCGTCTAACATACGTTCGTATGTCTGTGTTGTCGTTGTGAACGATGTAGCATAGAAATTCTTGATATTGAACGTGTTCAGCACGTCCGCCATGCCGCCGATGTGGTCAGCATGAGGGTGGGTAGCTACAACATAATCCAACGTATCATAACCCTGACCATATATGTAGGTTACAATGCTGTCGCCGTACTCACTTTCGCCTGCGTCAATGAGCATGGTTTCTTTGTTCGGAAGCTCAATAAAACAGCTGTCGCCCTGTCCAACGTCAAGAAAATGCACTTTGAGTTCCTGATATTCTGACGGTTCCGGAGCAGGCACTATGACTATCATTTCGGTTGCTGAGGTGACGGTTGTGACTTCTGTTGTCGGAACAGCCGAAGTTTCCTCGGGTATCTCGGAGGACGGAATTATTGGCTCAACGGACGGCTCGGTCGAGATTTCAGGCGTAGAAGATGTTGTGAAAACCAGACTGCCGTCAGAAGCCGCGATTTCCGAATAGTTCACATCTGCCGCAGATTCCACGGATCCACAGGCAGTAAGCGAAAGGATTGCCGATAATATTGCTGAAAAAGAAAATAATTTGTGTTTCATTGTGTATTCCTCCTGTTTTTGTTTATTATAACACCTTGTGAGTGCGAAAATTGCTGCTTTTAGGGAGCAGAATACTGTTTGTAGGTTTCTGTATCAATAAGTACACAGTTTCGCTCGATAATCAACTTTCCGTCTTGTAAGATATCAATTCTAATATTTAATCCCATTATAACACATTGTATCACGCGTTTCAATATTAATTACGGAATTGTTCACACATAAAATGCTATCGTGTAGGATAAAATATATCACAGAGGTGATATTGAATGACGGAAAAGGAGTTCTCGCTGCGTCTGGCGCAGCTCCGCAGTGAAAAGGGAGTATCGGCAAGGGATATGAGCCTGTCGATCGGACAGAATGCCAGCTACATCAATAATATTGAAAATGGCAAGGCACTGCCGTCCATGACGGGATTTTTCTATATATGCGAATACCTGAACATCACTCCCGGCGAGTTTTTCGACGCGGAAAACAAGAATCCGGAAAAGATTCAGGAAGTGGTCGAGAACCTCAAGAAGCTGGACAGTGAACAGCTAGACAACATTTCTGCGATAATCAGGGACCTTGCAAAATAATGATAGGCGCGGCTTTACATAGCTGCGCCTTTTCATATTCATTTGATTCCGAGTAAATTATTGATGGCCACGTTAAAGCATTTGCTTAATGCTATAATTTCTATGTCGGTCACAAATCTCTCGCCGGATTCTATGCGCTGGACTGCGTTTTTGTCGATATCCAGACCTACGACCTGCAATCTGTCCGAAAGCTCTCGCTGTGAGATTTGGAGCGCCTTGCGGAGTTCTTTTACTCTCAGTCCCGATATGTTGTTACGTCCGTCTGCGGTTCTTGCCTTGAACATTTTGTCTACCTCCTGTTTAATGTCAATCTTGATATAGGTAACTCTGCCATGATATGGTTACTGAATGCTGTGCTTGGAAATACCACCTATCATTATACCCCATTTATCGGGTATATGCAATACACTTTTTACCCATTATAATATAAGATAGGTGATATTATGATAAATTACGACCCTTTCTGGGCATATCTTGCCGAACATGGCATAAGTACATATAAGCTGATAAACAGCTACGGCGTCAGCAAAGGTCTTATTGATCGAATGAAGCACAACAAGGCAATAACAACTTTCACGATCAATGAGCTGTGTAATACATTGGACTGCAATCTGAACGACATCATGGTATTCGTTCCAGATAACAAAGAGAATAATGAGTAAGACTTTCGAGAAATCGGAAGTCTTAATTTCTTTTTGGCTAGGTGTCTTTTTGATTATAAGGATCAGTCGTCCTGAGATTTGCTCTCTATCATTCTGCGAATGTATCCTTTGACCTCAATCACCTGCACTGCGCTCAGACTGTCGATAAGCTCCTTTGTCTGGGTGCGGACAAGCTCATCGTCCAGCACGGCAAAGTCGCTTTTATAGAGCAGGTAATCTACGGAAACACCATAGGTCGTCGATAATTCCATAAGAATACTAACTGGGATATCTCTGTTTCCACACTCATTCATGGAAAGCGTGGTCTGGTCTATAAAGAGCTGTTCTGCCATCTGTTCCTGGGTCATTTTAAGTTTCTTTCGCAGGGAACGAATCCTATTCTTATAAGACACCGCCATGTTTACACCTCCTTTCCGGAGATTAGTATATAACATTTACGATGGTTTTTCAACCTACAATGTGTCATATTCTTACGACACATTGTCATACAAAACCACTATATTTTGTGTTATAATAGATATAGGAACAAATAAGCGACGGAAACAAAACCACTCCTTTTCGGAGAGTCGGACTAATCTCATTATCCGGAAATATTACGCCGCTTTAGTTCCGGCTCAGTTCATTGACAATTAAATAGCAATGCAGATAACAACAAACTGATGTCCTTAAAGACGTGCCAAGACGTTCTGCTGCTGAGCGAATGCCTATGATGCGCGGCGTCCATGCCGCGCTTGGGGCATTCACCTAACAGCGTCCTGCTGTTGATCTGACGGAGTATCTCATTATCCGTGACCACCAATTTACCGCGCGAGAATAACAGATATGCCGCCACCTGCCGACAGTTCGCAGGAACCCTAAACGCATAGGGAACTCCTTAAAGGAACGAGCGCGGAGGACACAGTTATAATGATACTTCCGGCGACGGCTTGTCCCACAGGAATGGGCAGGGGTGAAAGTCCCATGCCAGGGTGCGTACTACCTGGGTCTGCATTGACACGCCAAAGCAGAAAAGGACGGGCATTTCTGTTCGTCCTTTACGCTGCGGTTATTTTATTAGATTCTTTGCTGTGATTTTACACAAATCTTTGCTGGTTTATTGGTAATTATGCTTAAATTCAATAAAATGGTGAGGGGATTGTGCTTTGCCATCTTGACTTTCAGGCTTTAATGTGCTAAACTTTACTTGTGAAACGCACGTCATAAGTCTGAAACTGGAGGTAACTATAGCAATTCTCAAGGAAGGGTATTTCCAACTTGCGAAGTTCCTTTGAGAATTGCTATTGATTATGGCAATGGTACTTATTATAACTGTTAGGAGGACAACAATATGACCTCAGAGCAGAAATCACTTATCATATCTCAGATATCGCTTCTTCTTGACCAGATGGTTGAGGCTCCGGCTAAGCCTAAAGCACCTGTTAAGGACGGTCCACGCGAAATGCTCACGACCAAGGAGTGTCTTGAAACAGTAAAGGGATTATCGTTCCACACGCTTCGTGTTCTGATTGCCAAAGGTGAAATTCAAGCGTTTAGAACAGGCGAGAACGGACGTGGACGTATCCTTGTCCCCAAGAGTTCGCTTCTTGCCTATTTTGACAGACTTTAAGACGAGAATCGCATTGCGATTATGCGTTAAAAGGGTCTGTGCAGGAGGTAATCTGAACATATGGCTACAATAAGGAAACGCGGTAAGACTTATCAAATCCGCGTCAGCACAGGATATGACGCGCTCTACCGTCAGGTGGTGCGTACAAAAACCTGGAAACCCAAACCCGGAATGAGCGATAAACAGATAGAAGCCGAACTTAATAAGCAGGCGGTAATGTTTGAGGAACTCTGCACCAGAGGAATAGTTCCATCAAATATGAAGTTTCAGGAGCTTGCAGAGAAATGGTTTGACGAATATGCAGTTGTCAATCTCAAGAAATCCTCGGTACAGCGGCTCAGAGGGGTGACAAAGCGGATTTATTCCGCATTCGGGCATATCAGGGTAGACAAGATAACCCGCGGTCAGATACAGGCATTCATTGATGACCTGGCGCGGAACGGCAAAAACTTTTTGAATGGTCAGCCGCTTTACCGAAAAACCATCATTCATCATCTGAATCTCTTGTCCGACGTGTTTAATTACGCGATACGATTGGAGATGATAGAGGATAATCCGTGCAAGAATATTTTCGTTCCCAAAGGCAGGAAAAAGGAAAAAGAAATATACACTGTCGAGGAAATGAAACAGCTTTTCGCACTCGCAGAAGAATACGGCACTCTGGATTATCGAGCTTTTCTTACGCTGGCGGTGTACAGCGGATTCAGAAGCGGCGAGCTTATGGGGCTTGAATGGAAGGATATCGACTGGGACAACAACGTTATAAGCGTCCGCAGGACTGCAAACTATACGGCAACAGACGGAACCTATACAGACACTCCGAAAACAAAAAAATCGGTGCGGTCGCTTAAACTGCCTGATGTAGTATTCGAACGGCTAAGAGAGCTGCGCACGCAGCAGCTTGAGAACAAAGAAATATTCGGAACAAAATGGGTAGACAGTGACCGGATATTTGTGAACAAGCTAGGAAAGCCGCTGTACAAAGGGGAACCTTATAAGTGGCAGAAAAAGCTCACAGAGGAACACGGCATGAAATTCTGTGATATTCATTCGCTCAGGCATTTTAACGCTACAGTGCTGATTCATTCCGGAATTGATGCCGCAGCAGTGTCAAGCGCTCTAGGGCATTCCAGCATAAGCACAACAACAAACATTTACTGCCATGCTTTTAACGAAGCGCAGGCAAGGACAGGAAATGCAATAGCAGCCGCATTGGACTTCACAAGTTTCCCTAAAGGGGAAGTTTCAGAAAATAAAAGGACAGAAATGCCTCTCTCAGAGCGCATTATTGCTCACAATTCTGACGCCGCGAAGGACATATGAAGGACAAAATTGCCTTTTCAGGGCAAAGCAAAAGCCCTACAAACGGCTTAATACAGCCATTTGCAGGACCTTGAAGCGTGGTGGAGCCGAGGGGAATTGAACCCCTGTCCGAAAACCCGTCCTCACGACTTTCTTCGGGTGTAGTCAGTCTTTTAAATCTCCCGCGCCTGAACGCCGACAGACAGGCTTTCAGGTTTGGCAGCCTTTAGTACATCAGAGATTACAAGGCAACTCATCAATGACGTTCACCACTAGTCGACGCCATATCCCCGCCCGTGGTACTGCGAGGTATGACGGCAGCGCGCTTAGGCAGCTACTAACTCAGAATTGTAATCTGCGTTTAAATTTAAAGGTGCGACGATTAAAGTGATTTCGCCCTCACTACCCGCTTATCGAGCCTCAGGATCCCCGTCGAAGCCTTTACGGCCCCATGGAACTAAAGCTTTGTTTATACAGTATACCACACTTGAAGCGTTTTGTCAAGAGGCGAAACGCTCCAACCGCCCTGCTCTTCCAGGAGCTCAAACTCTAGTATAACACGGATAATCCGATTTAAACAGTCCACCTGAAATATTCCGGAAGCACGGTAAAACGCACCTCCGGGAACTATCGCGGAAACCTTGCAGGAACAAAAGATCACCGACTGCTCAAACTGACCTAAACACGCTCAGCCAAAGTTTATTCCGCATATTTTCAATGAATCTTCCGGACATTTGAAACAGCGCCCGGGTGCCATGATACAACATACAGCTCACCCTGAATGGAGAAAAGGGGCGCCCGTTCGGAATCACTCTGCACGGCAGAAGCCGTCCTCGGATCTTCGTCACAGACTGGAGAAGAAAAGATCTCAGATGAGCCGCAGCTCATAGATCAGGATTGCGAAGCGTATTGCGTTATGGAGTGTTGTCGGGTTGACGGATTGTTGAATTATCGAATTAGCGTTCAGCGGCTTGCGAAGTCTGGCATACCCGAGTTGACACGCTGTTTCCGCAGAAACAGTCATGATCCGGCAGCCATCGTGAGAGCCTGATGAATTGCGGTTCTATTTCCTCAATAATTCGCCCGCCTTGCGGAAGGCACTATTGAAATGGTGTTATCAGCACCATAGCTTTTAGTTCCGTTACTTCTGACCTGTATGCTGTATCATGGCACCCGGTGGTGCCGGGAGTATCACTCCCGGACGCCGGCTACGATCGTTTCAAATTCGTCTGAGATGTTCCACCTGGGAACGAAGTCAACGTCGGTCGTCACAAGCGCCTTGTCTATCCATGCCGAAGCCGCCTTCGCCTGCTGGGTGAGTTCCTCGGCCTTGCTGCGCACTGCGTTCCGGTCAAAGGATATCGTGCTGATCACCGTCGCGGGTACGTTGTAGGCAGTCTGCCTGCCGTCGATGTCAAACTTGTAGCTTGTGTCCATGTAGTCACGCCTGAGGTTGCGGAGGTCAAGAAGGCTGCGGTACTTTTTTATGAGTTCGTGGCGCTCCTTGTTCAGGCTTATCTCAAGGTCGAGGTTGCGCGGGAGCTTCTGCTTCGCCGCCGAGATCGCAAGAGCACATCTTTCGCGTTCCCTGCGCGCCTCGTCCAGGAAGAGGATAAGCTCGTCGCCGGTCACGCTGTAGCTGCGGAGATCCTCAACGTCCTCCTGCGTGTCCTCCATTCCGCTGTTTACCTCGGAATACCTCAGCACCTTCCGCGATGTGTACAGGTAGTTATCACTGCTGATCGTCCGGACATCAAGACGCGGCGACACCGGGCTGAGCAGGTCCCGCGCCGTCTGCATTGATGTGCTGAGGAAATTCATGTATGCGAATGCGTCCTTGAGGTTCATCGGTTCTGTATTTACTGACATATTTCTACCTCCATTTGTCTGCGTTTTGTCTTTCTGGTATTATATATTCAGATTTTTCCGGAGCGTCAACCGATTTTTTATAAAAAACGCCCCTGACTTTTCGTCAGAGGCATATTCCGGAATATGTCACGCGCACATCATCGTCCGGAGCTGCTTGAGGGTCCTGTTGACCATCTTCCGTACGCCCTCCTTGGAGGCGCCCAGCTCCTCGCCGATTTTCCCGTAGCTCTCGCCGTGGACAATGCAGCGTATCATCGCAGCCTTGTTCCTGTCGTCCGGCAGGGAGTCAAGGCATTCGCGCATTTTTCCGAGCATTATTTTATTTTCCACGGTCTCCTCGACGCCGGGCTCGTCCGATACGATGGTATCGCCAACAGTCGCGTCTCCGTCCTCGCCGGCGGGGTCGTTCAGGCGTATCACAGCGTTGCCGCTTTCCGCCATGCGGACGTTCCTCAGCCTGAGCTGTCCCCACCCCAGCTCCTTCATCAGGAGCTCGTCGGATGGCTCGCAGGAATTCAGCATGAAAAGCTGCTCACGCTTGCGCCGGAGCTGGTTCACGCTGGCAACATAGTGCCTGCCGCGGATATCGCAGTCAGCCAAGTAGCTTTTCATAAAGCTGTCGAATGCCGCAGAAATGTAGGTCGGCAGGCTGGCGCGGTCAGGGTCAAAGCGCCGGAGCACCCTGTCCAGGCAGAAGTAGAATTCGTTCACCCAGTCGCATGGCTCCATATCAGACCGGACCGCTGAACCTCCGGTGACTGCCCGGACGCGCTTCGCCGCGATCAGAAGGCAGTAGCTGATCAGCTTTTCACGGCGCTCCCCAGGGAGAGACTCCAGCCCTGAGCAGGAAGCCTCCGCAGCGTATTCAGCGGCTTCCCCGCCGCTTACGTTCGCGGTGCGCTCCAGTTCAGCTATGTAATTCTGGATAGAAGTAACGATGTCAAGATTTTCGATGCTCATAATTTCCTCCTTGTCTGACCAGTCGTGTTCAGAAGTGTTCCTGAGAAAAAAAGTCGCGTCATTATGCCGATTGCGCCGCCGGAGCCTCCTGTCCTTAGTAATAAAAAAACTCAGAAAGCAGCTGTTTTACCCGCAGCATTAACTGAGTGCCTCAAAATGAGGTGGAATCTAATTATACAACAGAAATATTCCTTTGTCAACCCCCTTCGGCATTTTTTTTACAAATTCAGAGCAAGCCCGGGATAACGTCATATAAAATTATCCCCCGCACTCGTCATGCGGGGGATAAATATTGAGTTCAGAACTGATTATGTGAGGTTCTTGATAGCTTCGTTGATCTCGTTGATACGAGCGTCGATAACTGCGAAGTTAGCCTCTCTCAGCTGAGTGTAGGACTGCTCGCCCTGAATGTAAACATACTTGGTGAGCTGCTCTACGTTGGAATCTGCGGTATCAGCAGAAGCGATATCGGTACCAAGGCCGTTCTTGAAGTCGAAGATAGGAGTGAGCTTGCTGGTGCCATCCAGAGTGGTCTGGCTGTAAATGAAGTCGAGGTTGTAGTCAGACCAGCCGTTCTTCTCCTTAGACTGTGCGATGGAAGCAGCGGTTGTAGCCGGGTCGAGAGAAGCGGTAACGTTGCAGTCGATCCATGCAGCTACGCCTGCGTCGTTTGTGGAGCCCTTGCACCACATCAGAGCGTCCTGCTTCATGAAGTGGTAGTACTTGTCAGCCTGCGGATCGCGCGGATAAGGAACTACGCAGATCTCATCGTCAGACCAGCCGAATCTCTGAGCAAATCTGTTCAGGCCGGAGTCGCCCTCGAACTCCCATGTACCGCCGTTGCCATAGAACAGGGTATCGCCCTGCGCCCATGCCTTCGGGTTAACAGACCAGCCGTTGAGCTCGTGTCTCGGATAACGGAGGTTCACCTTCTGGAGGGTGGAGAGCAGATCCATTGCACGCTCTACGTTAGCGTCGTACATGTTGTTTGTGATAACGCCGTTTACGTTGGAAACGATAGGAGTACCGGTGGATACAACGAACTCGTTCTCAGGGTTGTAACCGTCGATGGTGTACTTGTTGTCGCCGGACTTCTGGAACTCTCTTGCCATCTCGAGGAATGCGTCCCATGTCCACTCGTCGTTCTCGAACAGGGTTCTCGGATCCTGGAGACCAGCGCCCTCAACTACGCTCTTTCTGTAGTAGAGCAGGGAGTCGAAGGAGATCTCATAGATAGCGCAGTAGTATCTGCCGTTGAGCTGGAACTGATCCATAACATCTCTGGCACCGTCCCACTTGGAGGTGCTGAGATCGATGATCTTGTCAATAGGCTGATATCTGCCCTTCAGAACGCCGTACGGGAAGTCGCGGATCTCGAACGGGAACAGGTCGGGGGAGTCGCCGGACTGGATAGCTGTAGCCAGCTTGTCGTAACGCTCGCCGTAAGCCACGTTGATGTACTCAAAGATTCTGCCCTCGCGGGAAGGATCGTCACCGGTAGAAGGAATACCGTAAGCCTTCTTGAACAGCTCTGCAGCCGCGGTGGTCTCGTCGATATCCCACCATGCCATCCACTTGATGCGCTTGTCGACCTTCAGGTCGGGGTTATCGAGGCTTGCTGCCGCACCCTCAACTGCTTCCTGAACAGCGGGGTCGGTGTCGTAGGTGGTGGTTACCAGCGGAGTGGTAACTACAGCGTTTGCGTTTGCATCGGGAGCAGCTGCATTGCTTGTGCCGGCGTTGCTGCCGGCAGCCGGTGTCTCCTCATCGCATGCGGTGAGTGCGAGAACCATGGCGGAAGCAAGAACAGCGGCTGCTGCGCGCTTAAACTTGTTCATGGGTTAACCTCCATTAAGTTAGTAAATAATAAAGCAGGGACAAAATATTTCTGTCATATATTATTATACAGTAAAGTTTGTGATATTTCAATATAAATTTTAGATAATTTCAACGCATTTTCTTTGTGCAATATCGCACAGTGCAGAACAATATTTTACTTAATCTTATCATATATTAGGTAAAATTTTAAGATAATTCTTAAATTAACCGCCTAAATGCCGTTAAAAAATCACTTATTAAATTTCAATTTTGCATTTTATCCGGAGTCATTAAACAGCTTTTTCCAGCTACAGTTTTTTCACTTCAGGCGCTAAAAATTTCCTCAGACTACTTGATTTTTTCATCTGATTGTGATATAATTTAATCGTTATGTGGGGGTGTAGCTCAGCTGGGAGAGCGCTTGCTTCGCATGTAAGAGGTCAGGGGTTCGAATCCCCCCATCTCCACCAAAGTCAAAAGCGTCGAACTCCGTTTCGTAAGGAACGGATTCGCGCTTATATGCAGATTTGAGGACGGTTGATCAGCCGTCCTCTTTTTGCTACTCTGAATTATTTAGTGGCTTTTTCGGTAATCTCCAATAACAACTAACCCCGACAACTCTTTCGAACTGCCGTGGTCAGTTGCTATTCAGGTAATTCTGCCGGAAAGCGGTTATTTCTCAACTCTAATGAAACGGTTTTATATGTTTCTGTATTGAGTGAACCCGCAAGCTGTACAATGTCTAGCCTGCTGCCACTGATATTGATGTTGTATAATAAAACTTGACACCCCGCGCTCAAAATAATATACTAAAATCAGGAGGGTGAAGGACATGTCAGAAGCAAGGAAATACGACAGGAGCTACAAGGAGCAGTCAGTAAAGCTGGCGCTGGAAATAGGA
>ERZ773145.3013-NODE-3013-length-11095-cov-3.346467_pt1 | contig 11095 bp, 7 predicted proteins | sample MGYA00580848_ERZ773145 | MGnify/ENA primary metagenome ERZ773145 (study PRJEB29015, sample SAMEA2737858) | human gut metagenome | biome: human gut; feature: human-associated habitat; material: faeces | place: China | collected 2012 ... | reverse complement strand
CGATGCTGGATTTTCCCCCGCCGGACGGGCCGTATCTCAGCGGCAACAGCAAGAACAAGAAGGTCTGCTACGTGGAAGCGTATGACGATTTGAGCGGGCTGGACAGCATCTCCTACGACGGCGGCAAAACGTGGCTCTCCTGCAACGACCCGGAGACGGACAACATGACCTTCTACGGCGAGGTCGGCGAAACGGTGGACGCGGGCTGGATTCTGACGCGCGACTTTGCGGGCAACATCTCTTCAAACGACGAGGATTTCATCTTCGGCAAGAAGAAGCGCACCGGCACGGGAGGCGGCACGGGAACGGGCAAAAAGCCCATCCGCCACGTGAAGGAAACGATGGATTATTCCAAGGCGAACTACAACGCGCTGGAGCTGAACGTTTCCGATCAGCCGCAGACGGAGCTGACCATCGGCGGCACGGCGCTGAGCCTGTCGCTGACCGAGGAGGAGCAGCTCAAGCCGTTTACCGCCGAGCTGACGACGTGGCAGACGAAGGCGGGCGAGACGAAGACCGCGCCCAACGCGCTCGTGCTCACCGCGGCGACGGATGCGCAGGCCAATGTCTGGCACTTCGGCGGCGAGACCTATAAGCTGCTGTACAACAGCGGCGTGGAGTATCTGGTGTTCGCTTCCGGCGAGTATATCGCCGTCATCCCGACGGATGGCTTCACCGGCGGCACACAGTACGGCAAGCTCAAGGCCGGCGGCGTTTCGACCCGCAAGTTCGAATACACGCTCATTCAGGATGAAACGCTGCGCGAGACGACGCTGAGCGTGCAGGTGGAGGGTGAAACCTATCTGCTCGAGGAGAGCACGGAGAGCCCGATGTACCGCTACAACGTGCTCATCGGCACAAAGGACATGATGAAGAAGCCCTACGAAAGCTATCAGCCCGGTAAGGAGGCCACATAAATGAAGAAAACAGCAACCCTCGGCGCGCTTCTCTTGGCGCTCGCCCTGCCCCTCGCGGCGCAGGCGGAAACCGTGTTCGCCGGCGAGGTGACGGCGGGGACGACGCAGGTGATCGCCGCGCCCTACGGCGGTCTGGTGGAGGATGTGCGCGTTCGCGTGGGCGACAGCGTGAAGATCGGCGATCCGATCGCCACGGTGGAAACCCGCAAGACCTACGCCTCCACGGATGGCACGGTCAGCGGCGTGTTTGCGCGCGAAGGCGACAGCGCGGACGGCGTGAAAACCCAATACGGCGCGCTGGTGTATATCGAGCCGATCAACCGCTACACGCTCGAGTGCAGCACGGAGAAAGGCTATAATTCCAGCGAGAACCGCTACATCCACATCGGCGAGAGCGTGTTTCTCAAGTGCACCAAGGACGGCAGCCATCAGGGGCGCGGCGTGGTGACCGGGCTGGACGAGAAGGAAGACAACAAGTTCACCGTCGAGGTGACGGGCGGCGAGTTTTACATGGGCGAAACCGTGGATATCTACCGCAGCGGGGATTATGCCTCCGCCAGCCGCATCGGCCGCGGCACGGTCGGGCGGACGAAAACCGTCGCCGTCAACGCCGAGGGGAGCGTGCTGAAAATGCACGTCAAGGCGGGCGACACGGTGGAGCGCGGCGAGCTGCTGTTTGAAACCGTGGCGGGCACGCTGGACGGCCTCTACGCGCCGGATAAGCAGGTGGTCAGCGACGCGGCGGGCGTGATCGCGACGGTGGACGCGGGCAACGGCACGAGCGTCGAGAAGGACGCGAAGATCGCGACGATTTACCCGAACGACGCCATGCAGATCAAGATGGTCATTTCCGAAGCGGATCTGATGGATGTGACCGTCGGCGGCAAGGCCGAAATCGAGTTCAACTGGGATGCGGACAGCGGCCGCCGCTTTGAGGGAACGATTTCCTCCATCTCGTATCTGAGCGAAAAGCAGAGCGACGGCGCGGCGAGCCAAAGCGCGCAGTATGTCGCCTATGTCGATTTCACGCCGGATGAAACCGTGCGCATCGGCATGACCGTGATCGTGTATGTGGAGTAACGAACTCCTTCCGTTTCGCTACGCTCAACACCTCCCTCAAGGAGGGAGGCGGGGTGAGCGCTACACAAGGCTGACTGAAGGAGTAAGAAGTAAACAAAGAAAGGACGCCAAAAATGAAAAAGATACTTTCGATTCTTCTCGCGCTGGCTCTGATGCTGGGCGCGGCGGCGCTGGCGGAGGGCAATGTGACCATCGCCGTGCAGGGCATGAACGACTTCAACGACAACATTCAGAGCATGATCGTCTACGGCGACAAGCTGCTGCTGTCCAGTTGGGATACGCTCTACACATGGGACAACACCAGCCGCAAGCTGACCCCTGTGGAAGGCTATGACAAGCTGCAAAACGTGCTGACCGGGGACGGCGAGACCCCCGGCGTGCTGGAACTGAACGACGGCGAATATGCCTATCTGGACGGCAACCTCTATGCCGTCGGCGGCAAGCTCTACCGCATGGCGACCATCAGCGATGAGGACGGCAATTCGACCAACCAGCTCGTCGAGCTGCTGATTGCGGATGACGGCGCGCTGTCGCTGGGCGAGATCATTGATCTGGGCGACGCGCTCTGCATCGTCGAGACGTATGGCGACGAAAGCTACACCTACACCCGCAACCTGAGCAACCCCTGCTCCTTTGGCAGCATGCTCTACGCGCTCTCCTACGGCGAGGAGCTGGAGCTGCTGGCGCTCAACCTCGAGGATGAAAGCGTGGAGACGCTGACGGTCGATGTGGATGGCGACGTGCAGAACATCGCGCCGTATACCGAGGGCAAGCTGCTGATGACCGTCGTCGATTATACGACCGAAACGCCCAGCACGGCGCTCTGGCTGTACGACATTGAAAACGAGGAGGCGGCCGAGCTGGGCGCGCTCCCGACGAACGGCTATCAAACGCCCTCCGGTCTGGCGTATGACGAGGCGCGCGGCAAGATGTATTACGTGCTCGCCGGCAGCGTCTGGCGCGTGGACGTCAGCGAGGACGGCCTCGGCGAGCCGGAGGAATTCGGCGACATGCCGCTGTTGTATGCCAGCGGCAACGGCGTGGTTTACGGCGATCTGTACGTGCTCGCCAGCTACGATGCGGTGGTCGGCCGCGACGTGACGCTTGACAAGCTGCCCGCGCAGCGCATGCGCATCGCCAACGGCGACTACGTCGATTCGATCAACAAGGCGTATTACGCCTTCACCGACAAGCACCCGGAATACATGATCTCCATCTCCACGACGCTGGACACGGACAGCCTGCTGCAAAGCATGATGAACCGCGATTCCTCCGTGGATATCTACACCCTCCCCAGCACGAGCAGCGCGTTCACCTCGCTGATGAACCGCGGCTTTATGGCCGAATTGGAGGGCAGCCAGACCATTTCCGACGCGGTGAACGCCATGTATGGCTTCATCAAGGATTACGTTATGAAGGACGGCCACATCTACGCGCTGCCGCTCTCCTGCTATGCCAATATGATGAGCCTGAACACCAAGCTGCTGACCGAAAAGCTGGGCTACGAGGTGCCGACCTCGTGGAAGGGGCTGCTGACGATTCTGGCCGATATTTCAAACAACAAGCGGCTCGAGGAGACGCCGGAAGTGATGATCGCCGAACCGGGCTACGCCAAGGATGATTTCCGTTCTCAGGTGTTCTACATGATGCTGAGCAATTATTTCACCTGGCTGGACGCGAGCGAGGAGAACCTGACCCGCGGCACGCAGGCGCTGCTCGATCTGTGCGAGGCGTTTGAAGCCATCGACTGGGACAACCTCGGTCTGGTTGAGGATTACGAGGACAGCGAGAACATGATGTACAACGGGAGCGACGCTTTGATCAATTGGACGAGCCTGAGCGTGTACAACTATTATGTCGGCGCTGACGAGGAACGGGCGACGCCGGTCGCGCTCTCCGTTGTGGAGGGCGAAAAGCCGCTGATCGGCCAGAGCGTGACGTTTGCGTTCATCAACCCGTTCTCCGAGCACAGGGACGAGGCCGCCGAATATCTGGCCGACGCATGGGCGCTGGAGCAGAAGGAAGACGTGATTATGCTCAGCCCGGAGATGAACGAGCCGGTGCTCAACGACTATTACGAGGAGAACCTGCGGAACATAGACAACTCGATTGCCGATTTGCAGAAGACGCTGGACAAGACCGAGGACGAGGAGACCCGCGAATCGCTGCAAGCGAATCTGGATTCCCAAAAGCAGTGGCGCGAGGATTACGAGAAGAGCGGCAAATACCAAATCTCCCCGGAGCAGATTGCGAACTACCGCGCGTTCGGCGAGAACATGGCCGTGCAGCAGAGCCTCATCTGGAACATGGAGGAGGGCTCGACGCAGGTGGAGCAGTATCTCGACGGCGCGATGAACGCCCAGCAGCTGGCGGCGGCGCTGGAAAAGACCCTGCAAATGCAGAAGCTGGAGGGCAACTAAACCCGCATGTTTGAAAAGAAAAAATCCGTCTGGCTGTTTCTGCTGCCGGGGCTTGCGATGCTGATGATCTTTTACATCGTGCCCTTTTTCAGCGGCATCGGCTACAGCCTGACGGACGGAAGCTACAAAAACACGTTCGTCGGCTTGCAGAATTACCGGGATCTGTGGCAGAACAGCATGTTTCTGCTGGGGCTGAAAAACACGATGGAGCTGTCGCTGATCTGCGCGCCGCTGCTGTGGCTGTTTTCCTTCCTGCTGGCCAGCGCGCTGAGCGCGATCAAGCCGTTCGGCGGATTCTTCCGCTCGAGCGTGCTGATGCCGTATCTCACGCCGTCCTCCGCGATTCTGCTGGTGTGGCTGGTGATCTTCGATTACGGCGGCCCGGTGAACCGCGCGCTTGAAGCGATGGGGATGACGCGGGTGATGTGGCTGACCAGCGGCGCGCTGCGCCTGCCGGTCGTGCTGATGTTTCTGTGGAAGAATCTGGGCTTCTGCCTGATTATCTTTCTGGCGGCGCTGCAATCCATCCCCCAGCCGCTCTACGAATACGCGCAGCTGGAAGGCGCGGGCTTTTTCACCCGCGCTTTCCGCATTACGCTGCCGATGATTACGCCGACGGCGTTTCTGGTGTTCGTGCTGGCGTGGATCAATGCGTTCAAGATCTTCAAAGAGGTGTACTTCATCGCGGGCGCATACCCGGATTACTCGGTGTACACCCTGCAAAACTACATGAACAACATGTTCGGCAAGCTGAATTACCAGCTGGTGACGGCGGCGGCCTATTCCTTCGGCCTGATCGTGTTCGCGCTGTTCGGCGCGCTGTTCTTCCTGCAAAGGCGAGCCGCGCGCGGGCTGAATTGAGGTGAGGCGGATGGAAAAACAAACGGTTCGCCCGGCGCATATCCGGCGCAGGCACATTCTGGCGCGGCTGCTGCTGTCGGCGGCGGCGGTCGTCATCCTGCTGCCGGTGGTGCTGACGGCGCTGTATTCCTTCTTTTCGCCCGGCGAAATCAAGGCGTTCATGCAGACGCGCGGCAGCTTCGACGCGAAGAGCCTGATGGAAATCAAGCTCTCGCCCAACATGTTTTCCCTCAGCCAGTATTATAAAATATTGATTGAGGACATGACGATTCTGCGCTACTTCGTCAATTCGGCGATGTATACCGCGGCGATTCTCTTCGGGCAGGCGCTGCTGATTCCGGCGATGGCCTACGCGCTCTCCCGCTTCAGGTTCCGCGGGCGGGACGCGCTGTTCTTCGTCGTCATCATGCTGATGCTCCTGCCGTTTCAGGTCACGATGGTGCCAAACGTCATCACCCTGCGCGCGATGGGGCTGCTGGATACGATTTGGGCGATCATCCTGCCGATGACGGTCGCGCCGTTCTACATCTTTCTGCTGCGGCAATACATGGTCGGCCTGCCGGGCGACATGATCGAGGCGGCGCAGATCGACGGCGCGGGCACGCTGCGCTGCTTCATCCACGTGGTTCTGCCCGTCTGCCAGCCGATTCTCGGCGCGGCGGTGGCGCTCTCGTTTGCGGATTGCTGGAATCTGGTCGAGCAGCCGCTGACCTATTTGACCACGCATACGGAGCTTTATCCGCTCTCCGTGGTCTTCAATCAGCTGACCCAGCAGAGCACCGGCGTGGAATTTGCGGGCGCGGCGCTGTATACCCTGCCCGCGCTGCTGATCTATCTGTATTTCCAGAACGACATTCTGGAAGGCGTCCAGCTCACGGAACTCAAGTAAAGGAAGACAAAAGCGATGAAAAAAATGGCCATCAAGGGACTGGTCACGCTGGCGGCGGTCGTCGCCCTGTGCATGTTCTTTTCCGGCACGATCAAAACCATTTCAACCGCCAAGGTCAAGCTGGTGACCGCCAAGCAGGGCAAGCTGGAGGAGGAAATCAAGCTCAGCGGCAATCTCACGTTCCCGGAGACGGAGGATGTGAAGCTGGCGCTTACTTCCGACCAGAGCGTGACCATCAAGCGGGTGCGCGTGGCGAAGGGGCGCAGGGTTGCGGCGGGCGACGTGCTCTTTGAGGCGGAGGTCTCCGGCTACGACAAGGAGATGGAAAGCCTGCGCGGCGAATACGACGCGGCGCAGAAGGAGCTGATGGAGCTGGAGCGCAAAAACGGCGACGTTCGGCTCAAGCGCACCGAGGAAATCTGGGTGGAAGCCTATGACGCGCTGGCGCAGAGTAAGGACGACCTGATGACCGCGCAGACGCAGCTCGAGGTCGCCGCCAAGCTGGCGGGCGTGACGCTTTCGGGCGGCCGCCTGCCGTCGGGCGAGACGGATGAAACGCTGACCGACGCGCAGAAGGCCGTCGATGCGGCGCAGGCCGCGCAGGACGAGGCGCAGAAGAAATTCAACAGCGCCAACCGGCTGGGCATCAGCGAGAACGTCATCAATTACATCACCCAGAGCCGCCAGCTCAACGAAAAGCTGTCCACAGCGCAGGAGAAGATCACCGCGCTGGATGTGCTGGCGCAGCGGGCGCGGCAGGTGACCGCGCCGCACGACGGCTATATCGTGGAGATCAACGTCAAGGCGGGCGACAGCTACGACGGCAAGACCGCCGCGCTCGTCATCAGCAGCGAAAGCGGCGACGCGGTGCTGCGCGCGGACACGAGCAAGATCGAAAAGAAGATCGACAAGGGCACGCAGGTCACGGTCAAGCGCGACAGCGACAAGACGCTGACCAAAAAGGTGACGGACAGCGGCGTGAACGAAGAGGGCAAGCGCTATATCGACGTGAAGCTGACCGACAAGGACATCACAAACCTCGGCGGCGGCGCGGCGCTGTTCTCCGCCGCGGTGGAGATGACGGCGAGCTATCGCGCGTCCAGCTCCACCACGCTGCTCCCGGCCAGCGCCGTTCGCGGCAGCGGGGACAGCCGATACGTCTATATCGTCAGCGAGGAAAGCAACGCGCTCGGCCAGCGCGTGCTCAAGGTGAAAAAGCAGGATGTGAAGGTGCTCTCCGAGGTCGGCAGCACGGTGTCCATTCAGGATGATTTGAGCCGTCAGCGCGTGGCCTATATGGAGGATCGCGCCATCAGCGACGGTTCCGAGGTCATGGTCTATGGAGAATAAAAAAAAGCGCCGGGGCATGCTCGCGGCGCTGCTGGGGCTCGTGCTGACGGTCTGCGGCGGCGCGCTGACGCTGACCGTCGGCGGGCGGCTGGAATACATCCTGCCCGCGCCGGCGGCGACGCAGGAGGGCGGCGAGCTGAACGCGCTCTACGAAGAAGCGCAGAAGCAGATGGCCTCCATCGCGGATTCGATCACGGCCGGGGCGGTCGGCGCGCGGGCGCAGGGGGTCAACCTCTCCGCGGAGGCGCAGAGCGCGGAGGCGACGGTTTACGCGGTCGGCTCGGGCTATTTCGACGTGACGCATGAAACGCTGCTCGACGGGCGGCTCATCAGCGAGGCGGACGTGAAGCGCGCGGAGAACGTCGTCGTGATCGACGAGCGCATGGCGCTCTCCTTCTTCGCGGGCAACGAGCCGGTCGGCCAAACCGTGACGCTCAGCGGGCTTGATTACAAGGTCGCGGGGGTCATCAAGGCCGAAAGGCGGCTGGGCGAGACGAACGAGCACATCGCCTATATCCCGATTACGTCGGCCAGCGCCAACGCGCTCGCCATGCAGACGGTGGAAATGATCGCCAAAACGGCGGACAAGACGACGGGCAGCGCCATTTTGATGGAAAACACGCTGAAAACGTGGCAGCCCGGCGGGAGCTTTTACAACTACGACAAGCTGGCGCTCGGTGCGGCGATGCCGATTCGCTGGGCAGTGCTCTTTGTGGGGGTCGCGCTGCTGCTCAGCCTGCTGGCGCGGCTGAACGCGGCGGCGTGGGGGCGGGTCTGCCTCTATGCCGACCGGCTCAAAACGCGGTACGCGCGGGATATGCTCGCGGGGATGATCGCAAACGCGCTGCTGATGCTGCTGGGCTATGCGGCGCTGGCGGGCGCGGCGTTCGCGCTGGCGAAATTTTCGATTGACCCGCTGTATGTGTTCACGGAGTGGGTGCCGGAGGTGCTGGTGGAGCTTTCCTCCATCGCCAAGCGCTTCTGGTCGCTGAACGACGCGAACGCGGCTGCGGTGCGCTATGTCAGCCGGAGCTGCTGCGTGCTGGAAACCGGGCGCGCGCTGCTGCGCTGGGGGCTGCTGGCGCTGCTGCTCGGCGCATGGATGAACGGCCTGCCGTTTTTCAGCAGGCGCGTGAAAATGCCGGAAATCAACCGGGAGCGGTGAGCGGCGTCAATCCGCCTGCGTCTCCGCGCTCCCCAAGCCGTAGGCGCTGAAGATATGCGTCAGCTCCTTTTTGCCGGGGAGGCCGAGCTTGCGCAGAATCCCCGTCTGCTGGTTGGAGATGGTCTTGCTGGAGGAATGAAGGCGGACGTCTTCGCCCAGAAGGTGGCGCAGAACGCTCCGTTCCGCGTCGGTCAGCGGCGCGAGCAGCGCGGAGCAGATCAAATGCGCCTGCGAGGTGACGCCCTGCGCGGTTTCGCGAATCATCGGGATGAGCACGGGGAAATTGCTCTTGAAGAGATAGGCCGAGGCGAAGGCATGCGTGCTGGCGCGGATCACCGTTTCAAAATCCTCGCGCGAGGTGAGGATGATGACGCGCGCGTCGGTTTGCAGGCGAATCTGCCGGGAAGCCTCCGCGCCGTCTATCGGCGAATGGGCGAGGCACAGATCCATCAATACAATATCCGGTTGTTCCATGAGCGCGGTTTGCACCGCGCTTTTTCCGTCTGTGCAGCTCGTGCAAAGCTCGAAATCCGCCTCGCGGCGGAGCGCCTGTTCGATCAGATAGCGATAATCGAGGTCATCCTCGACCAGCATGATGCGGATGGTGCTCACGGTTTGCGCCTCCCTTGTGCGGCCAGCGGAAAAATCAGGGTAAAGGTGCAGCCCTTCCCGGGCGCGCTGCTGACGCGGATGCTGCCCTCGTGCACGTTCATCACGTTTTGGCAGTAATACAGCCCCAGACCGAAATTTTCGCCGGAGGTTTTGGTGGTGTAATACGGCTCGAAGATGCGCTTCTGCGCTGCCGGGGTCATGCCTGGGCCGTCGTCGCAGACGGAGACGGAGGCTTTGTGCGCGGTGCGGACATAGGAAAGCGTGATCCGGCCGGAGCCGCGCATGGCTTCGACGGCGTTGCCGACGAGGTTGGTCAGCGCCTCGCGGACGTGCGACGGATCGCAGTACAGCGGCGCGTCGTCGCAGCGGTCGATTTCGATGCGCAGCGCGTCGGTGTGCGGCGTTTCGCGGATGATCTGCTCGAACAGCGCGCGGATGTCGCAGTCGCCGGGGCTCAGAACCACGCGGCCGGTGTGCATCCTCGTTCGCTGGAGGAGCGCGCGCAGATGATCGACCGAGCCGCGGATGATTTGCAGCTCGCGGTTTTCGGGGAGCCGTTCATCCAGCAGCGCTACGCACCAGTCGATCTTGTTGAGGTCGTTTTTGAGCGCGTGGGCGACGTACTGTGTGTTGCGCTGCAACACCTCGCCGCTCCCGCTCCAATCGTAGGTTTCGCGCCGGAGACGCATGCCCCATATGCCCTCGCGAAACGCATGATAGAGGAGGAAGCACAGCGTAAACAGGACGACCGGCAGCTCGATCTGCCAGATTTTATCCAGATGGGGGATGCCCAGCGCGTGATAGGGAAACGCCGCGACGAGCCAGACCCACAGCGGCAGAAGCACGCTGACGGCCACGAGGCGGCGCTGCCGGTTGTGCCCGCCGTGGCGCTCCGCCCAGAGGGCGCGCAGCAGGATCAGCGTGGCGATGAGGCCGAACAGCACGTTGTACCCCGCGATGCTCAGGCAGAACACCGGGTCGCGCTGGAGCGACGCCACCCGATCGGGCGGAAAACGGACGCTCAGGCAGACGGCCGGAAGCCAGACGACGACGCGCAGGAGCGGGAAGAAGCGGGTTTGGTTGAGCTGCGCGAAGTAAAATGCGAACATCATCACGCAGGGAATGGCCAGTAAATAGAAAGCTGCGCTCAGGACGGAATACGTCAGCGACGCGCCCGCCTGCGTCCAGATGCCGGAGGCAATCAGCGACGGGCCGAGGCCGTAATACAGATATTCCTTGAGCGCGCCGACGCTGAACATCATGCCGCCGGTGAAGCACCACTGGTTGAGCTGGTTGCGCGCGTCGGCCAGCAGAACCAGCGAAAAGGCCGCCCAAATCACAAGCGTGAACACAAGCAGATGCGTTCCCGGAAGAGAAGCCCAATACGCGCTGACGCGGCTCAGAAAATCAAGCACGTTTTTTTCCTCCGTTTCCCGAATTTCGACCCCAAATCGGACAAAGGCCGTTATTCTCGTTTCAGTATACCATCATTTGATGTATTTCGAAAGTTCTTTTCGATGAATTGGTAAAATTTGAAAATTTGGAAAAGATCAATCGGGCAGCGCGGGTTCGGCCGCCTCGCCGTCCCGATAGAGGGAGAGATGCAGGTGCGCGCCGAGCTCGCTTTCCGCCGGGACGGCCGCCATCACGTCGCCCAGCGGCTGGCCGCGCACGACGCTTTGACCGGCCTGCACGAGCGCGCAGGACAGCCCCGAATAGGTGCAGACCGCGCCGTCCGTCTGGCGAACGGCCACGTGCCAGCCCCAGAGATCATCCCGCACGCAGGAGAGCACCACGCCGT